>Ga0209088_10000682_pt1 | contig 23536 bp, 24 predicted proteins | sample S_140625_EF_Meta_FD_187324 | JGI IMG/M metagenome (GOLD analysis project Ga0209088, IMG submission 187324) | Freshwater microbial communities from Lake Simoncouche, Canada to study carbon cycling - S_140625_EF_MetaG (SPAdes) (version 2) | ecosystem: Environmental > Aquatic > Freshwater > Lake ... | reverse complement strand
TGCGGGTGTCTCTCTCTTCACGATCTACACCTTGCCTTACATCTTGGAAACGAAAAATAAGTTTTCTGAGTTTTAGACCAAACTGAATTAAATTTGAAACATATTTACATAAAGTATATGTAAATATGCCTTCAATTGTGTATGGGGGTCTACGATATACACAAACAAGGCATGCCATATATTGTAAGAAATGTAAGGAAACTATAGAAAGCAAACATGTACATGATTTCAAAATGTGTTCCTGTAAGGCGGTAGGAATAGATGGAGGAATTGGTGGAGGAAATCGCATATTAGGAGATCTATCAGATATGGAAAATAGAAGTATGTATTGTGCGATCGTTCAGAAAAAAAAGATATGGTTACCACCTAACGTTATTGAAGAGCATTTTGCCCAATAGTTTTGTTAAAATCTTTCTTAGCTTCCTCTAGAATTTCTGCGTCTTTAGCACATTTTACATGTTCATCAAACTCATATGTTATCTGCTCTGTAGGGCGATTAAGATAGAATAGTGTTATACGTGACCTAGATAAATGATCAGGTCCTACCCAAATACCATTTAATCCAGCAATTTCAACCATTCTTTGTCCAATACGAACCAAACGTGACATCTTATTAAAAATTATATTATTTTCTCTTTTAATCAATTTTTACCGTAAAGTTTTCCAATATAGATTGAGTGTTCATTGTATCGAATACTTTGAACAATCTTGAAGGTTTCGCAGGCATTTACATATTCATATTTTCCATTAGAGTTTACTACTTGTATAGTAGTTAAATCATCTACATTATAACCGGCAATTTGCATGACATCTTTAAAAGTTTTAATATCATGAAACTCTTTCATAGTTAATTTCTTGTCATTAATTTGAAGAATAGATTTCTTGCTTAGCCATGAACCCATTTACCTATTTAAAATACATATCTTTTAGACTTTACGCAGTTTTATGAGGCGGTACACATTCATTTAAAGGTCGTCCCGTAACGAAACTGATACCCTCTGTGATAAGTGAGAAGAATCCAAAGAGTAGAGCCGCGATCATACTGGCATACAAGGTATGCGAGTGTGAGATGAGAGCGAAGACAGCCTGACAGGGAGAACTGTCCATCGTTACAAGGCTTTGTAAGAAACCGGTAAAACCGGCGGGAACACAATAGGTCGCATAAACGCGCGTGGACGTCCATGCAAGACCACCAAGAGCGAGAGCAAGGGCAAAACTTTTAGCCGCTGACGACATAATACTTAATAAAAATGGGAAGAATAATCAATTTTCACATCTACTGCCATCGCTTACCGCAATGTCTACTATGACCACCTTTACAGTATTCCTCCTCCTTGAACCCAGGTTCATTGCGGCAGCAGAGAGCATTGTGATTATCTTTTGCATCTGGCTCTTGTTTACCCGTTTCAGGATTGTAATACAAAGTACAGTACTTCAAACCGCAATCCCAGCACCAGGAGCGACCACAACCAAGATCCTTATGAAATTTATTTTTATGATCTAAGCCACAGGCAAAGATGTAGGAACATGCGTTATCTTTGAGAGACCAACGTTTACACCAGGGGCACTGCCGAGCATCATTCATTCTTTTCTTTGGCTGCAGTTTTTGTAATGAAATGTTTTCTGCAGAGAGGTTCATATTGTTCGGATGCTCCAACTTGAACCTGCGTTGACTTCAAATTTTTATAGAATGAGAACAGGGCAGGAGTGCCATCTTTACAGTCGGAACAGAGTGCCGTTAGCTTCGTCAACTTATCGCATAAAGGCACAAGCCGAAGTAGATCACCAAACGGTTTTCTATCGCTATCACCATCAAGACCCACACAGATTACATGCTTATTATCCTTCTCGACAACCGCAAGAACAAACTCGTAGAGATCGGGAAGAAACTGTGCCTCTTCAATGACAATGAGTTGCGCACCACTATACTCTACATCATTTAAAAGCGGCAGAAGTGCTGAAATAGATCGCGCAGGATATGAGTCCTTGTCGTGACTCACAATCATTTCAGTTCCGTAGCGTGTATCTGCAGAAGCAGTCAAGACAAGAATATTCCAACCAATACTCTTGTATCGACGAAGAGTTCCTAGGACGGTTGACGACTTACCAGCCCACATCGGTCCTACATAGAGTTCAAGGCTCATTCCTTTGCTAAATTCCCTGTGAAAAAAGAATTCATTTTTTACCTAGCTCTAAAGTGGCACCCATCTTTGAGTACCATTTGAAACCTTTTTTACAATCCACTTCTTTTTATTATTTCCGACTTTAATTGTTCCTACTGGAAAGTCAGTTGCAGATTCTGAAGGACCTTTACGCCCTTTATCTTTATTTTTTCGGGTAGGATTTCCTGATTTTATTTGCTTCCTTGTTTTTGTTTTACAGAAGCCCCATTTCTTATTTTTGAAGCACATAGGTATATCATTTTTAGCAGGTTTCCATCCCTTGAGGTATTTTTTGTACATTCCCGCATTGTTAACAGCAACATAATAATATCCTTTGGAATCTTTATAAATAGATGAACCGTCTTTATATGTTCCATATTCTTTATTTCCCCCAAGATTACCAGCGCCTTTCATTCCAAGGCGAGTTGCTGCTGCCACTTTTAATACGTTATTGGGTTGAGTATAATAATGTTGGTAAAGCCCAATATTTTTATTATAAGTTTCTGGACCTTCTCTTTTAAATCCAAGTTTATTATAATAAAGCATTAATTTTTCTTCTTTTTCCTTAATTTCCTCTTCAGGAGTATTTGGAGAAAATTTATCTGTTGCTCCTGGCTGTGCTTCAAACGTAATGGACAGTCCTAATTTTTTTGCTAAGCATGTTATAAGGTAGAGTAATTTCTTTCCAGCCCCCTTTGATCCTGAATCAACACCATAAACATGTAAAGTATCTTCTCTAATTTTGGAATGATGACTGCTAAATCCTATTGCTATAGATGCTAGTTGATCTAGTAGATCAATTTGAAGCCCTTTTTCTAGATCTAGTTTTGTCAAATTAAAAAGATAATTAAGATCGTTGTATTCTTGATCGTTGTGGGTAATTCTAATCTTGTTCATTTGTAATTCAGAAATTATTTGATCACAGATAGACATCTACTAGGATTGTAGATTTTTACGGCTTATCTACCCAGCCCATAATGAGACCTGAGACATCATCGCGCATCGTTATCAGGTTCTTGAACGTCGGGCGACCGTCTGACCAGCCAGGGAGCTTCTTGAGATCGCTAATGACAGCCTGAGAACCGAAGAAGTCGTGCTTCACACCGGGATCCTGGAATCCGTGTCCCAGTGTTACGCACTCGTAGCCCTCAACATCTACAACGTGCCCACTGTCAAGTACCAGATTGTAGACCGTGTCAATCAGACGATCCTGAAGTGGAACGAGATCAGCGGGAAAGATCCATGCCTTGTTACCCTTCATGATGGGATTAATGATCGGGTGCCACGGTGTGATACAGAGACGACCGAGCTGAACCATGGGCTGCGACCGCGCCTTAGAGCCGCAGGTCACAAGCGCAGTAACCGTCGCAGGTCCCATTGGTGTCCAGACACCATCACCAGGCTCTACATCCTTGATTGCCTTGGAGCGACCAGATGCCATCTTGACCTGGCAAGTGCCGGCGAAGCAACCACCACTGGGATTGTGGAAAGATGCCATGGTGGTTGGAGCAGCTGCAGCATATCCACCGTAATAATTCTGCGCCGGCGCAGGCGCTGCAGACGGCTTCGGTGCCGGCAGCGTACAGAACGCAGTGTCCGCCTGATCCTGGATCGAGTGGAAGAGATCACCACCATAGATCTGGAGTCCAGCGTCCTTAAAGTTCAGTGACTGCTGAAGCTGCTGAGCCCTGTAGTACGAACGCAGATAGTGCTCACCCCACTTTGACCAATACTTCGTGGACATGGAGACCTGACCCTCAGAACTGAGCTTCGGGTCAGTATCAGTGAGGAATCCCTTGACCTTATCGTTAGTCGTATTCAAGAACTTGTCCCTGAATGAGGAGAGAGGATTAGATGAACCTCCTGTCTCGATCATCTCCTTAAGCGTAGCAAGGAACGTATGGTATGCAAGGACGAAGTCGTCGCTGTGAGTAGCAAGCTCAATATCTACATAGGTCGTGCCATCAACTGAGATCTGCTTCATGCTGTCATTCCACGGAATCATTTCACTCCAGCTCTGTCCGTGCCGAATAGGACCGGTGAAGGAGAGACGCCGCCCATCAACATAGAGCGTCGTACCGAGAGATGCAGTCGTCAGCATGTTCGCAATGAAGTTGATGAAGACGGTACCGACCATCGAGCAATCAGGAATGAATCCATAGATGCCCGCCCCCCATTCGCTAAGCTCAGTTAGAAGCTTGCTATCAAGCTTGTAACCGAAACCGAACGTGTGGAGAGACCACTTTGGCTGCTGTGCCGCTGCCTTCAGCGTTGCCAAGATACCACGCGGCGGATTCACGTTGGGGAATCCATCCGTGAGAAGCGCCGCCACAATGTTGCGCCCGCTTAGCTCGGGCTGGTTCGCAATTAGAGCCGCCTGACGAATACCATCATAGATATTTGTCTGGCTATCGGGCTGAATTGTGGCTACAGCGGCAGAGACCTTTGACTTACCGGCGTCGTCAATCTGCGTTGGCGCCAGAACAACACGTGCCGAGGTGCTGAAGCTGACGATTGCGATCTGATCCTGCGGTCCGAGGATCGCAGCGATCGTGTTAATCGTGTGCTTTACAAGATCAAGGCGGGTGAATCCGAAAGACTCGGCGCCGTCGCCACCAGACGCCTCCTCACCCATCGAGCCAGAATTATCAACGATGGCGATAAAGACGATGGGCTGACGCTGGGCAGGACCGGTAGCAGCGACCTCGACGTGTACAAAGGACTGTGCACCGATCGTGTACTTCTTTGCCACTACTTCAAGAGGTACATCCTTGAAGGTTGGTGCCATAGTTGCTGTAGCAAGAGGATGCGCGGCAACCCAGTGCTCGATTGTCTGGCGCAGTGCGTGGTTTGAGCGGAGCTGACTTGCAGACATTTGCTGACGCGTCAATGGTGAGACATTATTATGCTGAAGCCACTCTGCGATGGCAGTGCGCTCATACGTGTGTCCATCCGGTGCAATCGCAGGATCCTTCATGATCGAGAGATTGATCGGGCAGAGAAACTCGTTAGGAATAGTGCTAGACATTTTGTCGTGTGTACGAGTAAAAAAGGCAAATGAAAATTCAATTTTTCAAAAATTCGCCATAAACCTTCATCGCATTACGCATACCAGGTGTCTGATATTTATGATATTTTGCTCTGTAATACATTGTGGTTGCTACTTGCTTTTGATAGGCTCTTGGCTTCTTGTAAATCTTTTTAAGTGATTTGCGTGCTTTTAGTGCGCTGCCGTACCCTATTCCTGTCGTGCGCGAACGACCGCGTGGATTATCATTAAAAAGTTGATGTCCATTTTTTCTGGTTTTTTGCGCCATCTCTACTAATTACAGAGTTTCTACTTACCAAAGGTCGCAGAAGTCTCTACTTACCAAAGGTCGCAGAAGTCTCTACTTACCAGTAGACCCAAACCCGCCCTCACCACGCGTCGTCGCGGGCAGGCTCTCAACGATCTTTACCTCCTTAATCCATCCCATATCAGGCGCGAGAATCTGGAAGAGACGCACACCTGCCTCAATCGCAACAGGATTCGCACTGCTAATCGCAGTAATAGAGCCCATGAGAATACCGCGGTACGTCCTATCAATGATCCCCATACTATTAGCCATCGTGACACCTGACTTCCAGATGGAAGACCGCGGCGCAAGCCAATAATGGACCTCCTCCTCGCCATTCGCATCGCAGCGTACCATACGTGCCCGCGCCCCCAAATCAAGAAGCGTAACAGGCTTAGCATAAGTCGTCGCACCAGGAACTGCTACAAATAGATCATACCCAGCATTATCATTTGATCGCTGCTCATTCTTATAATACTGTAGACCCTGCTCGGTCAGCTGAAGTTCAAGACGATAGTAAGTAGACATAGACATTCTACCTAAGTCAACGCCAACAACAGCCTCAATTTTTAAAAAATGCCCTGTAGGGTTTTTCCCAAATACACGCCTTTGTAAATGTGTTGCGTGAACAATAACGAAAATTCAAATGATCAATCGTGGCGGGCATCTTATTAGCAAGAAGAATAAACCCCCATTCTTCCGTAAAAGAAGGAACGAAAACTTTATAAGGAATCATTATCTTTTGTGAAAGTGTTGCAACACTTGTATAAAGTCTCTCGAATGTTCCAATTTTCCACGGAAGAATTCCGCCACCATTAATTACAATTGACGCCCCCTTATTACGAAACACCTTCAATATAGGAAGAAGAGATGACCAAAATTCATTTTCATTAAAATCCTTATATTCAGGATCAAATAAATCTACAATCACCACATCGTAGTTTACAGTTGATACAAAATCCGTTACATTTAAATTATGAATATGGACACGAGGATCATGGAGAGATCCTTGATGCCACATCTGTCCATTCTCTTTCAAATACTCAATAAGTTTTGTATCCCAGTCGACCAGATCGACGTGTTCAACAGAACTGTAGCGCAGCACTTCGCGTAGTGCACAGCCATCTGCTCCACCAAGAAGACAGATTCGTTTTGGTGAATTAATTGTAGACATTACAGGATGTACGAGCATTTCATGATAAATATATTCGTCAAAGGTCGCAAGTTGTAGAACACCGTCCATAAAAAGCATAGGTCCAAACATCTTTGTTTCAGCAATAACAATTTCTGCTTTTTCTGAATGAAATTTTACAAAACTTCCGCCAGTAACCAAGCCATAATCGCGCGATATATTTGTTTCAACTTCTCTAAAATGTGCCATCTAGTATATTAAAGAACTATTTATTTAGATATCTATGTCGGTTACTATACCTGTATCTGTTGGTGAAGCTCTTGATAAGCTGACTATATTAGATATAAAATGCGACAAAATTCACGATGAACGAAGGGCAGATTGCGCTCTAGAAAGAGACACGCTTCTCAAGAATCTACAAACGTACGTTGACCGTTTCCCCTGGCACTACAAAATTTTAAAGGAGGTTAATCTGACAATCTGGAATCTACAGGAAGGTTTTCATGAAAAAGAAGTCAGTGAAATCAAGGCTGGGCAAATTTGCAGAGAAATTCTAAAGGAAAATGATCGCCGTTTCCGCGTCAAGGCAAAACTCAATAACTTGGTCTCATCAAGGTTCAGAGAGCAGAAGGGGTATGCTAAGAAGAAGGCGTTTTTCTATGGACATCTCGGGCTCGGTGATATGTTCTGGATGTGCGGTGCTGTCCGTTATCTCGCAACATTCTACGACGAAGTTGTCGTTGTCTGTAAAGAAAAATATGTAAGCAATGTTGAAAAGATGTATAATGATGATCCAACAATCAAGATTTATTCAATCGTGGATGATTATGTTTTACAGCCTTTCCAGGCAGCAGTAAAACCAAATATCGAATCCAATCTCGGAATGGAGGTCTTTGCCTGCGGCTACCATAGTGCAAATCCACGCATCTATGAATTTCCCCACTGTTTCTACGATGACCTCAAGATACCTAGAGAAATCAGAACTACATATTTTTATGTGCCGACGACGGAAACTGCACTTGCGCTCTACAATGATGTTCGCCCATTCAAGTATTTTATCGTACACCAGGAATCACAAAATAAGAAATTGCCAATCTGGGATTCGCTTTTTAAACAAAGACCTGATGTACTCATTCTTGATTTAAATAAAAATCATTATGAATCTCATCATCAGTATTACTATAAAGCAAATTTAGTTGTGAATAAGCCACTTCTTGATTACAAGGTTCTTTTGGAAAATGCCTCAGAGATACATTTATTGGAGAGCAGTATATATTGTTTTGCGTCGCATCTTGATTTGTCAAAAGTCAATGTAAAGATGTGTTATGATTCATTCGAGAATTCAAATGAACGCATTGGCATTTTCAAGACAGCTACAATCTAAAGCGATTGTCAAAATGATAAACATTATGACAAAGCGTCTTGCATTTATTACAGGGATAACGGGGCAAGATGGGTCATACCTAGCAGAGCAACTAATCGAGAAGGGGTACAAAGTCCATGGATTCTCACGACGCTCATCTAATCATAAGAATTTTACAAGAATACAACATATTTTGAATACCGTTACAATTCATACGGGTGATATGACAGATTCAGCAAGTCTACGGAATACTCTTACATCTATATGGCAGCCAGATGAGTATGATCGATTTGAAATTTATAATTTGGCGGCGCAGAGCCATGTACACGAATCTTTCTCCATGCCAGAATACACGGCTCAAGTAGATGCCCTTGCTCCGCTGTACATTATGGAGTGGATGCGCAATCAAAAAGGACTTCAAAAGATACGTTTCTACCAAGCCAGCACGAGTGAACTCTATGGTAAGGTTGCCGAGTCTCCCCAGAGTGAGAACACACCCTTCTACCCAAGATCTCCTTATAGTGTGGCAAAACTGTATGCATATTGGATTGTCAGAAACTATCGTGAGAGTTATAATTTATTTGCTGTAAATGGTATCCTCTTTAATCACGAGAGCCCTAGACGCGGTGAGGATTTTGTCACACGTAAGATAACTCTTGGTATGTCTGACTTATATCACGGTCGCAAGGAAGTCCTGGAAATTGGTAATTTGGATGCTATGCGTGATTGGGGTCATGCGCGCGACTATGTGGATGGTATGTGGCGTATTTTACAGCAGGATATACCCGATGACTTTGTCTTAGGTACGGGGGAGCATCACAGTGTCCGTGAGTTCATGGAACTCGCATATGAGGTTGCGTTTCCTGGGCATCATCTTACATGGGTTTCTACTGGTGTTGATGAGAAGGGTTATGATGGTACAACCCTTCGTGTTCAAATAAATCCGGAATTTTTCCGCCCCGCGGAAGTCCAAACTCTGCTAGCAAATACAGAAAAGTCTCGTAAAATACTAGGTTGGTCATCATCAACAAGTTTTTTGGCGCTTGTAAAGGAAATGGTTGAGGAGGATATTAAAAATTGAGGAAATGTCGCCCACTTAGAAAGATAGTAAGAAGGTAGATATAAATGCCTGGTGGTTTAGTACGCCCAAACTCCGAAATTGAACCTATTGTTGGAATTCAGTTTGGGATTTTCAGTCCTGAAGAAATAGAGCGTCGCTCAGTCGTAGAAGTTGTGACCCAGGTAACTTACGACGGAAGTGAGCCGAAGATCGGTGGTCTCTTTGATCCGCGTATGGGTGTAATTGACAACGGAAAGACTTGTCGTTCCTGTGGGCAGACAAATCACAACTGCCCGGGTCATTTTGGTCATTATCGGCTTGCGCGCCCCGTCTATTACATTCAGTTCTTTCCCATTATTTTAAATGTATTAAGCTGTGTTTGTATTCAATGCAGCAGATTGTTGATTGATAAAGAACTTCATAGTAATCTCTTGAAGAGACGTGGCGAGGCGCGATGGAGAGAGGTGCTGAATAAGTGCTCGAACATCAGTCGCTGCGGTCAAGAGGCAGAGGACGGTTGCGGCGCCAGAAAGCCGCGCAAGTTTGTGCGTGATGGAATTGCGCGCATTGTTGCTGAGTGGGACAATGTTGAAGGTGCTGGAGCCGTTGATGCTGCGGGCATGGCTGGTAAGGAGAAGGCGAGCGAGAAGACGCGTCAGATCTTGGAGGTGGAGTATGTACTTCGTCTCTTTCGGCGTATTACAGACGAGGATGTAGATTTCCTCGGGCTTTCTCGCTATTGGTGTCGCCCCGACTGGATGATCTGCACGGTTCTTTCCATCCCGCCGCCGCAGGTCAGACCGAGCGTTGTTCAGGACAACAATCAGCGCTCTGAGGATGACTTGACACACAAGCTGTTTGATATCATCAAGACTAATATTACATTGAAGCAAAAGATTGACGCGAATGCTAACAAGAACATCATTGATGAATACACGAACGTTCTCCAGTATCACATTGCGACCTTAGTCGACAATCAGATTCCGGGTGTGGCGCCGTCAGCTCAGCGTAGCGGTCGCCCTCTGAAGAGTATTCAGCAGCGCCTCGGCTCAAAGGAGGGTCGTATTCGTTACAATATCCAGGGCAAGCGTGTAGAATTCTCTGCGCGTTCCGTCATTACACCTGATCCGAACTTGAGTATCGCCGAACTCGGTGTTCCGATGAAGATTGCGATGAACCTGACAATTCCTGACAAGGTTACGCGTTTCAACAGGGAGCAGATGTACAAGTTTGTTCAGAATGGTTCTGATACGTATCCTGGTGCAAAGACACTTGTGCGCAAGGACGGTCGCATGATCAGCTTGAAGCATGTGAATAGAAAGGAGATTGTTTTACATTTGGGTGACACGGTAAACCGCCATTTGATGGACGGCGACGTAATCCTCTTTAACCGTCAGCCGACACTTCACCGCATGTCAATGATGGCGCACAGGGCGAAGGTTCTGCCGTTCAATACATTCCGCTTGAACGTTTCAGTCACGGCTCCTTATAACGCTGATTTTGATGGCGATGAGATGAACGCCCACATTCCACAGAGCTATGAGGCGAGCACGGAGCTCACGGAGATTGCCGCCGTGCCCATGCAGATTGTCAGTCCGCGCTTAGGTATTCCCGTGATTGGCATTGTTCAGGACACGCTGGTGGGATCGTACAGAATCACGCGCCCGTCAGTTGCGCTGACGCGCCGTGAGTTTATGAACTTGATGATGTGGAATAAGCGTTTCGAGGGTCGTGTCCCGAAGGGACGTGGTCTGAACGGACGCTGGACAGGACAGCAGGTTCTTTCACAGATCATTCCGCCTATTAACTTGGAGATGGGCAACAAGCAGTACAAGGACGATAAGCGTCCAGAGAACTTTGTAAAGATCCGCGAGGGTGATATTACCCAGGGTCAGTTCGATAAGGACGTGTATTCCAAGCCGAGTAAGGGTATCATCCACGTAACGTTTAATGACTACAGCCCCACGGATACAGTCAACATGATTGATTGCTTACAGAACACGATTGAGCAGTTCTTAGTCTATGATGGTTTTAGCGTGGGTATTAGCGACATGGTAGCCGACGAGAAAACAAAGGAGAAGATCGAGGAGGACATTAAGAAGCGCAAGAAGGAGGTTGAAAATATTATGTTACAGATTCACTTGGACTTGTTTGAGAACAACACGGGCAAGTCGAACCAGGAGGAATTTGAGAATAAGGTTTTCAACTCGCTGAATAAGGCGACAGAGGAGGCGGGTAAGACAGGTCTGTCATCGCTCGCTGATGAGAATCGTCTTGTAGCCATGGTGCGCGCGGGCTCCAAGGGCTCTACGATCAACATCGCGCAGATGATGGCGTGTGTAGGGCAGCAGGCGCCTGAAGGTAAGCGCATTCCTTATGGTTTTACTGACAGAACACTACCGCACTACAAGAAGTACGATGACGGCGCGGAGGCACGTGGCTTCGTTGAGTCGTCCTTCATTCGCGGCTTGACGCCGCAGGAGTTCTTCTTCCACGCGATGTCAGGTCGTGAAGGTCTAATTGATACAGCTGTTAAGACGGCGACGACGGGCTATATCCAGCGCCGCTTGATCAAGGCGATGGAGGACTTGACGACACAGTATGATGGAACGGTACGTGATGCGCGCGGCAACATTGTACAGTTCCATTATGGTGAGGATGGAGTCAACGCAACGAAGATTGAGTCCGTGTCAATTGGTTTAGCGAAGATGACCGAGATGGACATCAGGCGCGAGTTCACGATGGATGGCGCTGACATGACGGGTGTTTACATGGAAGGTTTACAAGTCAATCCTGATCCTGAAGTCATGGCTGCCTTTGTTGCAAAGGTTCTCCAGGACAGAAAGATGCTTGTAGAGGGCGTGGCGCGCGGTAAGATGGACACGAACTTGTTCGCGCCGGTCAACATTGAGCGTCTCCTCCTGAATTTGAAGGTTAAGTTTGGTCTGAAGCCGACGGATCGGACTGACCTGGTGCCTACCTATGTATTGGACGGCATTGAGCGCGTCTTCCAGAGAACTCAGACATATCACGGTATCTGGAAAGCGCTTCTCCGCTTTCATTGTGCTCCGCATAAGTTGATCATGAAGGAGCGCTTCAGCAAGCTGGCGTTCGACACGTTGTGCGAGATGCTCGTAATGAAGAATTGGCAGAGCTGGGCACAGCCTGGTGAGCTTGTAGGTATCATCGCGGCGCAAAGTATTGGCGAACCGTCGACCCAGATGACACTGAACACTTTCCACTTGGCTGGTGTAGCTGCAAAGAGCAATATGACGCGTGGTGTTCCCCGCTTGGAAGAACTATTGAAGGTTACGCACAATCCTAAGGCGATTGCGCTCACGGTCTTCTTGAAGCCTGAATTCCGCAGTATCAAGGACAAGGCGCGCGAGGTTGCGCAAGACTTGGAGCTAACCTTGTTGCGCGACATCACAGTTAAGGCGGCGATCTACCATGACCCGAAGGATGAAGCAACTGTCCTCGCATATGACAGAGATATCATCAAGTTCTACAAGATGTTTGAGATGGGTGACGACGGTGAAGAACAGGTTGAGAAGTGGAGTAAGTGGATGCTCCGTCTTGAACTTGATAGAGAGCGGATGTTCAACAAGAATATTACAATGGATGATATCGCATTCGTTTTGGATAACCGCTTCCAAAAGGAGATTAACACGGTCTACTCGGACTTTAACAGCACGAAGCTCATCATGAGAATCCGCTTGAATCCGTCGGGCGATGATATCATGGATGACCTTGCTAACCTGAAGAAGTTCCAGAATCGTCTATTGAACAGCATTGTTGTTCGCGGACTTCCTGGAATCAAGTCGGTCAACTTCAGAAAGGAGGAGGAGTATGTCGAGGAAGTCAATGGTGAGTACAAGCAGGTATCGCAGTATATTTTGGAGACGGACGGTACAAACTTCTTGGAGGTCATGAATCACCCTGCAGTCGATGGTCGTCGTGTACTCTCTACGCACCCGCACGATATCTACGAGAATCTGGGTGTTGAGGCGACAAGAATGACCTTACTGAATGAAATTACTGATCTCTTTGAGGAGGCTGGTGTAAATTATCGTCATATTGGTCTTCTCGTCGACGTGATGACGCGCACTGGTCGTCTCATGTCCGCTGACCGCTATGGCATTAACAAGAATGACATCGGTCCGCTAGCCAAGGCGTCCTTCGAGGAGACAGAGAAGATTCTCTTGAAGGCGGCGCAGTTCGGCGAGATTGACCCGATCACGGGTGTTTCGGCGAACATCATGATGGGGCAGCCGATTCGCGGAGGCACGTCATTTGCGCAGATCCTCTTGGACGAGTCGGCACTCATTCGTTTGATGGAGGGTCTACCGCCACTGAAGGAGGGCGACGGCGAGGAGGATGAAGAGGAGGCGCCTACAGATGAGCAGATTGACGCCGAGATCTATGAGACAGACACTGACCTGTGTAGTTCAACGCAACTGAAGATGAATATTACGATGCCTCCAGCTGGAGTCTTCATTGAGGAACCCGACATGGATCTACAAATTATTGAGCCTGAGTAGAGGATACATGCCAGGTGCGCTCGTCTTAGCTTATTATAAAGATAACGGTATTTTTTACATTGTAAGCGCATATGAATCTGGCTACGAGAATAAAAAAGATATTCCTATTGGTACGCCAAATGACGATGAGTTTGCAAAACTAGATGAAGATTGGATAAAGAATAAAGAGACACAGTATGTAATTGATAATGAAACTACAGCAGATCGTGCAGGGCGCTATAGTATCAGAAGAGTTAATGATAAATTCGGATTTCCGAAAGGTGGTGCTAAGGGTACTGAAACCCCACTTGATACGGCTGTACGTGAATTTGGCGAGGAAGTAGGATATGATTTGGATAGGACTAAATTAAGAGTACTTCAACAGTCTGAGTATACTGTGTATACATACAATGTATCGACAGATGAAAAAAAACCTATTAATGATGCAATTGCTACAATGAAAGCAAATAGAAAGGGTGAATTATTTGAAGTCATGTTTCGTTCTCTTGAAGAACTAAATAAAGAAAAACGCAAAATGAATCGCAAGTCAATTGATGCTCTAGCTGTATTCGAAAGAAATTTAAAACACATGGGTGGCGGTTCACGTAAGTCAAAGACAAGGACAACAAGGCGTAAAAGGGCTAAACGCCAAACATTAAAGTAAGGTATGGAACCACTAACTGAAAAGCCGCCTTGGGTAGGGCTCGTCTTTCAATTACCCGCGGTCTTACAAAATCAAAATCAAATAACATGGACAAAAGAATGGAGAGAAAAGGAACATGAGGATCTTAATATCCTCAAGCAGAAAATTACACCCTATGAAGAAAATCACACATGGGAAAAAGTTAAAAAACTCAGTAATCCCTATGAACTCGTCTACACAAATGAGGCGCCTTTTTTCCCGCCTTCACTTGCCTTACAGAAACCTCTCAGTCGTTCTTATTTTAAGATGATTGAAATGCTAGAAATTTCCCAGTTCTATGATCGTTTACCAAAGACAATTAATGCACTACGTTCAGCTCATGTGGCAGAAGGACCCGGCGGATTTATTGAAGCATTCTTGGATAGATCTGAGACAAATCGTAAGAAGGTCTCAAAGGCGACTGCCATGACACTCAAACCTAATGGAAGTAATATTCCTGGCTGGAGACGCGCTCACACATTTTTACAAAAGCATTCGGAAATTACAATTCATTATGGAAGAGACGGAACAGGTGATATTTACAAAACGGCAAATCAGCAATCTTTTGTAGAAATCTGTACACCGAAGGTTATGCTTTATACAGCCGACGGAGGATTTGATTTCAGTCAAGATTATTCTACACAGGAGAAGGATGTCTATCCACTTCTTATTTCATCTGCACTTATTGGTCTTCAGTGCCTTCAAACAGATGGGCTGTTTGTGATGAAACTGTTTGATATCTTCGGTGAACCGACACATTTTCTTATTCGGCAAATCAGTTATTGTTTCAAGGACTGGATTCTATATAAGCCAGCCACGAGCCGTCCTTGTAATAGCGAACGGTATCTCATCTGTCGTGGATTTAAGCGTTGTATACCTGAAGTTCTTCAAGTACTTGTTTCTATGGAAACAAGTATTCGCGAACGCGGTGAGTATCCGATTGTCGAGACTGTCAACTGGACACCAGAAGAAAAAGAGTATCTAGAGAATCATTTAAAATTATTTACAGAAAATCAAACAAAAATAATTGTTGATTCATTTCGGTATATAGACAATAATCTTAGTGAATTTTCATGGAATAAACATATTCATAATGCTCAGAAATGGTGTAGCACATTTCGTGTTCCGACATATTTGAATTCTATGATAAACAAATATAAGGAATTTGGATATATTCACTGCTGAACATCATCTACATGGATGTATTTATCACTTAACTTCTTTCCGATTATGACAGAAGCTTGGTGTTGTGACAGTCCTTTATCCATTTTTTCTAAGAGAACCAACATTGTCTTCAAATTCTGCTTGTCATAGCCTCCCTCCTTAGTGATCATTTCAAACAGATACTTGTACTTTTCGATGAATTCGGGAACTTCTACTTTAATTTCATCAAGTGTCTTGCCTTTCGTTTGGAGTTCTTCCACATATGCAATCATTGTTTTTACATAGACGACTCTCTCACTAGGGGAAAAATCCAGGGCTCTTCCTTCTGCTTCCGCGACGGCTTCATTAATGTTTCTTCTCTCCATTTCTATGTCTATATAGAATTCTGAAAAAAAATCTTTCAAATTTCCCGCATATAAGTAAGATGAATGCAACAACTCAAATTCCAGTAATCACGCCCGACGCAGGCGACCCCAAAGTCTTATCTGACCCGAATAGTGTAGCAAGTATTATGAAAAGAGCAAAGGAGCAACAAAGTCAAACGGGTGCAGATACAAAATACGATTCTACACCTCCCGAACGGATACCGCAACCGCAAGCACAAGGTTTTGAAGATTACGGTTCATGCTTAGAAGAAAGGGTTAAGGAGACGGGCGCTGGACTTTTTCTAAGCCTTTCCATTTTGCTTCTTCTCTATGCAGCCGCATAAAAACCTTTGGAATAGAAGATACATGGACGATTTACATTACAGTGATAGTGATGATGATAAAGTAGAGCCGGTTGCACAAGAAATACTTGACAACAGAGAAGCAAATAAAAATGATTTTCGTGCTAAAATTTTAGATTGGAAAAGAAAACAAATTGACGATGTTACACGCGAATCTCAAGATACTACTGTTTTAAATAAATATCTCAGGGATTCTGCAGATCTCTATAAGACAATTAAAGATAAATTAGAGGGACGTACAGAACTTACAGGAGGTGGAGGAATCGACTTTAATCTGAATGTAAGCTCAGGCATGGAACGCGCCAATCTTCTTTCAGCGGCATACAGTGATTTAGTGGAATTTCCGTTCACGTACAGTAAGAATCTCATAAATTCGTTTCCAAAAACAAATTCTTTAGAACATGCGGAAATTATTCCCAACCAAGAATAGAATAGATATGTCAAGTCAAACACGAAAGTCTCCAAAATCAATACCTTTCAACGCATTTCAAGGGTGCCCTCCCGGTTATAAGAAGAATTCATCCTATAAAAGCGGCGCCCTTTTTCAAGCTGCGCGATGTGTTCGTGTCAAAACAAGATCAGGATCAGGATCAAGAAGCTGTCCGCGAGGAATGATTCGGCGTAAGGGGTACACACGCCGATATTCTACAGGACTAAGGCAGCGTGGCTATACGGTGAGAAGAAGAACAGGTACAAAGTATCGTGTATACCCTGAAAAAACGAAGATGGTTGTTCAATCTGCTTGCATTAAGAATAGAGGTTTACCTGGCAAAGGTCCTGTAGAAGGAAAGGGCATCGGCAAGCTAGACAAGGGCAAATTATCGCGCTACGGATATTCGTATCATGACCCGAGAGATGAGCGCCATGTCGCTTTAAGAAAGGCAGTCAGTGCATACACGGCATTCAATGTATTTCATAAACTAGACGCAGTAATGAAATATACCAGAAGAACGGCACCGCAAGCATCTCATGTCTTTGAAGAGGACAGAAACTGGGTTCGGTCTAAATTTATGAGATATCAATAAATAATGATTTCAAGACGTTCATCTTGGACATCATCATTTTTATCATTCTAAACAGAGGGCATTCGCCATGATAGGATTTATTTTGACACTGTTAGTTTTAATAGGAATTTGGGCATTTATGCTATCATCTTCAAATATTCAAGAAATCAAGAATAATTGGTCTAAGCACCGTTGTGAGATGGGTGTAATGCCACTGGCTTCATTTTATGGACACGATACCAGTGAGAATTTTAATTATTGTATGAAGAACATATTTACACTAGAATCAGGACCTCTCTTATCCCCGGTCTTTCAAATCCTGGGCACAATGATTGGAACAATCTCTATGTTTATTTCCACGTTAAATTCAATTCGTGTACAATTTGCCACCCTTCTCGGTGGAATTAACACGATTTTCCAGAATTTTGCTGATCGTATGAAACAATTGACCTATCATATTCGTGTCTCCGCCATGCGAATGAATTCATTGATGAAACGACTCTATGGCACATTTAATGCAATGATGTTCATGACAATTTCAGGAATTACGGCAATGAGCAACTTCGGGGATACATTCTTATTTAAGTTTTTGGATACATTCTGTTTTGATCCTGACACACCGATTTACGTAAAGGGAAAAGGCTTCATTCCTATCTCACAAGTGAAGATGGACGATGAATTGGAAGGAGGATCTGTCGTAACCTCTTTATTTCAGTTTTATGCCGACGGACAACCTATGGTAACTCTCGGAAACACGCTTGTGTCTACAAATCATTTTGTACAGAATGGATCTAGATGGGTTAAGGCAGGTGAACACCCTGACGCAAAACCGGCTGCGCCATGGTCAGGTAACATTAAAAGACCGCTCATTTGTTTAAATACGAGTGACCATCGTATGATAATTGGCGATTATATTTTTCTAGATTACGATGAAACAGAAGAGGGTGATTCAACAACTATGAAATGGGTTGAAGATATTGTCAATGGTAGTGTAACTAGTGTAGAAACAGAAATTTCATACAGTAATACTGTTTCCGAGGGTACAACTATAAAAATGAAAGATGGATCGTTAAAAACAATTGAATCAATCGTCTTGGGTGATGAGACACTCACGGGTAAAGTAATAGGAACAGTAAAAAAAGAAACATATGACATTTGTACAACAGAAAATGGCGAAACGATTGGAGCTGGGCTTTTGATATGGTGTAAAAACACAAATAAGTGGCAAAGAGCTGGATCTCTCTATCCTGTTCGGCATTTGGGTTTTTCTCTCGAATTTACATCGCTCATTTTAGTACCTTCGGCTGTTCTTGAAACAGGAGAAGGACTCTGCTTCCGCGATTACATGGAAGTTCATTCACCTGACGCTGAGAATTTGTATGAAGAACATATACGGGCTAAAAATTGCCAGAACAAATGATATGAAAGAAAAGGGATATGGAGGGTGTGCCTCTTTTTATAGTAACAGCAGGGCTAACAGCCGGTTTGGCAGCCATGCTTGTTTCTGCTGACATAGAACAGATCAAACAAAACTGGAATACACGACGCTGTGATCTGCCTGTCATGATTATGGGTAAATTATTCAAACCTGATTCGTTTAAGGGAACTGCGAGTGAATACTCTTCAGAAAATATGAATTTTTGTATTCGTCAAATCGCAAAAGGCGTAATGATTACATTACTAGCACCTGTTACAGCATTATTAGGAAATCAATCAAGTATACTTGGTGTTCTTGATACATCACTCAATATGATGCGTACTCTTCTTTCAAATGCCATGAGCTCTTTTGGAAAACTAATTGATCCTTTTTATCGGCGATTTATGTTGATCGGCGGCAATTTCCGTATTATATTCCAACAGTTTTTGAGCGCAATGAACCGTGTGTTTGCGATTTCAATATCACAATTGTTGATGGGTATATCTGCTTTTGTAGGAATGCAAAATATGGTGAGTTTTATCATCAAAGTTGTTATGATTATAATGGGAATTATTATTGCCATTTTCATTTTACTATTTTTTGTTTTAATTCCATTTCTACCGATGATCTTAACAGTTATTGGCATTCTTGCATCCGTCGGTCTCGCTGTGGGTGGAACAGAGGTATTTTGTTTCGCACCGCAAACAGAAGTTCTTCTTATAAACGGACTCACAAAACCTATCGCGCAAATCCAAGTAGGTGATAAATTGGCACATGGAGCGACAGTTGAAGGAATTCTCTTAACAACAAGGAATTCTAATATACCGATGTACAATTATAAGGGCATTTTTGTCAGTGGTTCGCATATTGTATGGGAAAATAAGCAATGGACTCCCGTCGCTTCATCTGAGAAGGGACTACAAGTATCCTATGACGGTGAGCGTCTTTATTCTCTTCGCACAACATCGAGGGAAATCTTCGCGAAGAATTTGAATGGCGATATCATTCTCTTTAAGGACTGGGAGGAAATACCCGAAGGCGATGAGAGAACGGACAGTGAATGGGACATTCTTGTACAACATCTTCTTGGAAATACAACAATAAATACAACTCCATCGACGACGGATCCACTTTTCTCACCGGCAACATTCGTTATAAAAGATATGCGTTTAGTTCCGCTCCATACAATACAAATTGGTGACTTAATTGGACTCAATAGTAAGGGTGATCCAACACGCGTCATGGGTATCTATAGAGGAAATGTATTGATGAACCCTTTTTATATAAAAGAGAAATGGCATACAGATGGTGTCTGGTGGAAACACGACGAAAACTGGCTTCGTACTCCAGAACCGACACCGCTAATAAAAGTAGATAAGGTATTAGTGCACGGACTCCATTTAATTACAGAGTCTGGTACATTTTGGGTTCATTCCGGAACACATTCCGGTACTGTCCGTGATTTCACAGAAGTTGGTTCGGATAAATTGATGGAGGCTACAGAAATCCTTCTCAAGATCCTCAGCGAAAAACCAATGCCTTAAGAAGAAATCATGCGTCTAGGATTCTTAATCACAGGTCTTGTAATTTTACTGGCGGCTAATTTATTGATGGTTGCGATGAAGCCCGGTGGTAGAATGAGCGAGGGCTTCACTTCCTATTTTTTACAGAACGGTGCTGGAACGGGCTCAAGCTACAAGCCTGTAGGATCGTATGATAATGTTAAGCTTTCAACGGGCAACTCGGTAAGTTCTTGGCGTGGCACGGCGCCCGACGAGAAGTTAATGGGTGCTGAATTTGCTCCCGGTCCCGATTCTCTTTTCATGTTTAAGAATAACCAGTGCAAGCCTGAGTGCTGCGGTGCCTCGTTCTCATGCGATGGTGGATGCGTGTGCACGACACCGCAGCAGCGTCAGCTCATTGCTTCTCGCGGCGGCAATAAGACGCAGCCTGAGGAGGGTGTATAAATTACTTTTATCTAAGATTAATACATCTTAAAATAAAAGATGAAACTACTTGTTGTTGGCAGTGGCGCGGCAGGTCTTTTGTTTCTTTGGCATCTTCAACAATCAAAAAAAATTCTACCACAGGATATTATCATAGTAGACCCTCATCATGATGGCGGTGATTTACAAAGAAAATGGGGGTCTGTACAATCAAATACGACATGGAGTCAAACGCTCGCCGTGTTTGGTTTATCTCAATGGAAAGATCTTGACCCAACAAAACCCGCTCCTCTTCATCATTCAATTACTCTTCTCCGACACATACTGCGTGATTTCTTAAGTCATTGTGAAGTTGTACATGGTCTAGTCGATCATATAGAAAAACAAGATTCGATGTGGTCTGTTACATTACAAGATAAATCAAATTATAGTGTCAAGGCTGTCATTTTAGCACATGGTGCCGAACCGAAACAACTTTCTTTACCGATTCCTTCGATTCCACTTGAATGTGCGCTTACAAAATCACGTTTAGAAACATACGTTGGCACAACTAGTCGAGTATTACTCTTTGGAACATCACATAGTGGCACACTCATCATGAAACATCTACATGAGCTTGGTATTCAGACAGTCGCTTTCTATAATACAACAAAACCGTTTTATTTTGCTCGTGATGGTGAATATGATGGAATTAAGCAAGAATCGGCAGAAATTGCCGACGCAATTTTATCCAAAAAATATTTAAAACTACAACTCAGCCATCTGACCGATACGGCACAAGTGATTAAGGCATCAAGAAAAGCCGACTGGGTTATTTATGCAATGGGTTTTCAAGCACGATCTATTAGCCATCTCAATATATCATATAACGGTAAAACGGCTGAACTTACAGAATCTCCAGGAATTTGGGGGTTTGGTATAGCATTTCCGAATAAAGCTGATAATGATATTAATTGGGATGTGAGCATTCCCTCTTTTTCTGCGCATATTGAAAAACAGATACCCAGTATTTTGAAATACCTTTCCGATTGTTAGGTAGATAGATGAATAGCAACAAGTTAAATACTCCTGTGAATAGTCTTGTTCCTTTGGGGGTACCCGGAGCAGAGATGATAAACAATCTACATCAAAATATGAGAAAACTCAATAATAAGGTTAATGTTGCACTTAATAATACGTTGAATGGTGTAACGAATGTAGCGAATAACCTTGGTGATGGTGTAGCTAATGTGGCGAATAATATAGGCAATGGTGTTGCCAATGTCGCAAATAACTTAGGCAATGGTGTAGCTAACGTGGCGAATAACTTAGGCAATGGTGTAGCTAATGTCGCGAATAACTTAGGCAATGGTGTAGCTAATGTCGCGAATAACTTGGGCGGCAATAATCTTGGCACTAATAACTTTACAGGCAATAATGCTCTCAGCAATAACGGTGGCAATAATCTGATAGGCAATGCAGCTCGCAATAACTTTGGTAACGGTATAGCCAATGTTGCGAATAATCTAGGTAAAGGTGTAACGAATGTGGCAAATAATATAACAAAAGGCGTTAACAATGTTGTAAAAAACATTGGTATCGCACCTATTAATTTACCTATTACAGCTGAGTCTACGGCACAGACAGGCTGGATTACAATTCTTATGATTTTCGGTGTACTTGTCTTTATTTTTAGTGTTGTTTTTGTGTTTTTCCAGCAAGAAATTACAAATGGATTAAATTCATTCTTTACATCTGTACGTGATGCTCTTGGTATGAAGGTTTCGCCGCCGCCTCCTTCAGATAAAAACGACGTGACTAAACCTTCAGTACCGCCGGATCAAGAATCCAAGATTCCTGCAACGATCGCTGAGAAGATGTTACCAACGGGTGCACCCGGCTCTGAAGTATTTGCTGTGAGCAAGAATACATTCACATATTATGACGCGCAGCCTCTCTGTAAGGCATTGGGTGCTGAACTCGCCACGTATGACCAGGTCAAAGCCGCGTGGGACAGGGGTGCTGACTGGTGTAATTACGGTTGGGTCAAGGGGCAGAACGCGATTTTCCCGACGCAGACTGACACGTGGCAAAAACTCCAGGCTGGTCCTGAGGAAGAGCGCGGCGCCTGCGGTCGCCCTGGAATCAATGGTGGATATTTTGACAATCCTGAGCTTCGCTTCGGTGTCAACTGCTATGGACCGAAGCCGGCTCAGTCAACGCATGACGAGGCGACCGTTGCCAAGCGCAGCGGGCAGCCCTTGACCGCGGGCGCGCTTGAGGTTGAAAAGAAGGTGAACAAGTTCCGCTCAGAGGCAGACAACATCGGTGTTCTCCCTTTCAGCAGTAATAAGTGGAGCAATAACTAAGTGTATTTTGCTAGATCTAGGTAGATGAAGTTCAAGGAGGCGCGTGACGCCGCGGTTGCCATGTTTAGCGACGCATCCTTTGCAGAAAAAATAAAAGAGGAAGATCCATTGATGGTAAAGTATATTCCTCTTTTACAAAAGATAAATAAGGCAGGGTTCTTGACGACGAACAGTCAGGCAGGGCATATGTCAAAGGGGAAACATTTCCAAACAGGAAAACCCTATGAGATGATGGAACGAGCCTATCTTCAGGGGTTTATGATGGAAGCAGATGCAGCCAAGTTTATCAAAGCGATGAGTATTCATACAGATAAGAATGCAATTTTTGTTCCTGTAGGAGTATCATTTGATGATATACCATCAGAATTCGATATTCCTCTTACAATTACAAAAACAAATTCAGAGATAAAAGTCGAGACGCACATGTCAGCAGCACTTCCGCGGGACTTGTCCGATTTTTTCAAGAAACTTGTTCATTTGAATAAGTCAGAAAAGGTGGTATTTCTTTCGTGCTGGGATACACGCTGGGGTCGAAATGCAGCTGGGAAACAGGGTCTTTTTACAGAAGTACTTAAGCATCTATAATACGCTTCAATATAAGCTATGCTTATCTTTGATATAGGTTCCATAAGGTTCTGTATTAAGAACTGGAGATTCTTCGGATCTATTATCATTG
>Ga0209088_10000681_pt1 | contig 23566 bp, 22 predicted proteins | sample S_140625_EF_Meta_FD_187324 | JGI IMG/M metagenome (GOLD analysis project Ga0209088, IMG submission 187324) | Freshwater microbial communities from Lake Simoncouche, Canada to study carbon cycling - S_140625_EF_MetaG (SPAdes) (version 2) | ecosystem: Environmental > Aquatic > Freshwater > Lake ... | reverse complement strand
CCCAGTTGGTGCTGGGGGCCGAAATCGGCTACGACCTCAGCGACCGGGTCAATCTTTCGCTGCTGGCGGCCCCGAACCGTACGGACATACCGCCGCAGATGACCCTGAATTACAAGGCCTCCGAGCTCATCAACATTGAGGCTTCGGTGGACAGCCAAGGCTCCTGGGGCTCCCAGCTGCGGCTGTTTCTGCGCTTCTGAGCCCAATGGCGGCGGTCGCCCCCGTACGGTCGGCTGCACCAGTCCCACCGGGCCGTGGCACCCGGCACCCCCCTTGGCGCAACCTCCTGCGACGGACCGGCATGACGCCGCCCCAGCCGCCCCTGCCCGGGAAGTGATCGGCGTGGACCTGGGCGGCACCGCCATCAAGTTGGGCCGGTTTGATCAGCAAGGCCAGTTGCTGGCGGCCCTGGAGGTGCCGACACCCCAGCCCGCGGTGCCTGGAGCCACCTGCATGGCGATCGTCGAAGCCGTGGCCCAGCTCGATCCTGAAGGCCGGGCCGACCGGGTCGGCATCGGCCTGCCGGGCCCCACCGACCGCCAGGGACGGGTGGCACGGATCGCGATCAACCTGGAGGGCTGGCGCGAGGTTCCCCTGGCCGAATGGCTCGAACCCCAGTTGCAGCGCCCCGTGACCCTGGCAAATGACGCCAATTGCGCCCTCGTCGGTGAGGCCTGGCAGGGGGCGGCCCAAGGCCATGGCGATGTGCTGCTGCTCACCCTGGGGACCGGGGTCGGGGGGGCCGTGCTGCTGGCGGGCCGCCTGTTTCTGGGCCACCGTGGCGCCGCCGCCGAACCGGGACTGATCTGCGTCAATCCCGAGGGGCCGCCCTGCCGCAGCGGCAACCGGGGCTCCTTGGAGCAGTACTGCAGCATTGGCGGTCTGGGCCGACTGAGCCCGCTGTCGCCCCAAGAACTAGAACGCCGGGCGGCGGCGGGTGATGGCGAAGCCCTGGCCGTGTGGGCGGCCTACGGGCGTTGGCTGGGGGTTGGCCTCAGCTCATTGCTGTATGTACTGACGCCGGAGCTGGTGCTGATCGGCGGTGGCCTCAGCGGGGCCAGCGAGCACTTCCTGCCGGCCGTTTGGCAGCAAGTGGAACAACGGGTGCTGGAGGTCAGCCGCGAGGGGCTGGCCATCCGCCGCTGCGCCCTGGGTAATGGGGCCGGCCGGCTGGGGGCCGCTCGCCTGGCCCTGCAGCGCCTGGGCTGAGCTGCGGGCTGCGGGCAGCGGGCGTCGAGGGCTCGAGTTGGGTGGCTTGAATCGGCGCAGGCGCTACGGCTTGGGATGATGGAGCGATGCTGACCTTCCCCCCGATCGACGCGTCGGCCTCGACGCCGCCCGATCCAAGCCCGGAGCTGCTGGCACGGGCCGCGGTCGTTAGGCGCGCCGCCATGGACCTGGGCCGCAAGGCCGACAGCGAACGGCAGCAAGCCCTGGTGGCAATGGCCGACTCGCTGCAACGCCACAGCGAGACGATTCTGGCCGCCAATAGGGCCGACCTGGAACGGGCCGCCGCCGAGGACCTGGCGCCAACGCTGCTGGCCCGGCTGAAATTGGATGGGGCCAAACTGGCCGGCGCCATCGCGGGGGTGCGCCAGGTGGCGGCCCTGGCCGATCCGGTGGGTCGGCGCCAGATGCATCGCGAACTGGATACTGGACTGGTGCTGGAGCGAATCACGGTGCCCCTGGGGGTGGTGGGGGTGATTTTTGAGGCCCGACCCGATGCGGTGATCCAGATCGCGGCCCTGGCGATCCGCTCCGGCAATGGCGCCCTGCTCAAGGGAGGCCGGGAGGCGATGGGCAGCACCGAGGCCATCCTGGCCGCCATCAAGGAGGGCCTGGCGGCCAGTGCTGTGTCCCCCGCCAGCCTGGAGATGCTGACCAGTCGCCAGGAAAGCCTGGCCATGTTGAAACTGGACGGCCTGGTGGACCTGATCATTCCGCGGGGCTCCAATGCCCTGGTGCGTTACATCCAGGACCACACCCGCATTCCGGTGCTGGGCCACGCCGCCGGCCTCTGCCACCTCTATGTGGATGCGGCCGCCGATGGCCAGCAAGCCCTGCGCCTGGCGCTGGACAGCAAAACCCAGTATCCAGCGGCCTGCAATGCCATCGAGACCCTGCTGGTGCATCAGAGCATCGCCGCCAGCTTTGTGCCGGCGGCCATCGCCATGTTCACCGCGGCCGGCGTCGAACTGCGGGGAGATGGGGCCGCCTGCTCCCTCGGGGTGCCGCTTGCGGCCAGCGAAGCGGATTGGGGCACCGAATATGCCGACCTGATCCTCAACATCAAGGTTGTCGCCGACCTGGACGCCGCCCTCGCCCATATCGCCCGCTACGGCTCCCGCCACACCGACGCCATCTGCACCAACAACGACACTGCGGCCGAACGCTTCTTGAAATCGGTCGACAGCGCCGGAGTTTACTGGAACTGCTCCACCCGCTTCGCCGATGGCAACCGCTACGGCTTCGGCGCCGAAGTGGGAATCAGCACCCAGACCCTGCCGCCGCGCGGACCGGTGGGCCTGGAGGGTCTGGTCACCTACCGCTACCTGCTGCGCGGCGATGGCCATATCGCCGGCGATTACGCCAGCGGAGCCAGCCTGTTCACCCACCGGGATTTGCCGCTTTAGATCGAGCCTTGGATCAAGCCGAGGCCAGCGAAGACCATTGGCGGCGCTAGATTCAGCGGAGGATAAGTGGCTGGGATCAACCCTGCCAAATCCTGCCGAAACGCTCCGCCACTTGCTGCCAGCTCAAGGTGCTCTGGCGGCTGAGGGCGGCGAACACCGAGGCGGGTTGCTTGTCTAGGTATTCAGGCATTACACCGCTTGCGAGGAAAGCGGTGATCTGTGCCCGGCTCGGCATGGCGATAGAAGCCAGGCCGCTGTAGAGCACGGTCTGCGCCAGCAGATCAAGCAGTCGCTGCTCAGTCCAGTAGGTGCGGCCGTTCTCGCCCGTCAGCTGGCCCTGGTAATGCAGGCCAACCTTTTTGGCCACGCCCGACTGTTTGCCATGGCGCTGGACCGCACCCCTCACAGCTGGAGGCAGCTGCTTCTGCTTTGGCATCCGACCCGGAGCCCTCAGGACCACTGCATAACGATGCAGGAACTCGTGCAGCGTCTCCTCGCGATGCCAGTACCCCGCACCGGCGTCCTCTTCGTTGTTGGCGATCACCCTGAGATGCAAAGCCCATTCCGCCTCGGGCACCTCCAAGGCAAGCGCGGCGTAGAGCTCAAGCCGCTGGTTCAGGTTCAGATGGATCACCTGCTCAAGGCCCAGGGCCGCCGAGAAGGATCCTTCACAGGCGCTCATTTCGAGTGCATCTTTATGGAAGGGCAGCCGCCCCAGCGTTAACAGCCAAGGCTGCAGGGCCGCCAGCAACCGTTGGCGTTCGCGTTGCTCGCGGCGGTCGCCCATCCGCGCGGCGAGTTCCTTGGGGGAGAAGCCGCAGCACTCGCTCAGCTTGCGGAAGCTAAGTCGCACCGCCTCGCGGGTGATCGGCGGGCTGGCCAGAGCACCGATCGCCTGCAGGCTTTCCCCACCGGCATGGCGCAGGTACGCCTCCACTGCTCGTGCCGGTTCCACCCCGCGCCGCAGCTGGCGCAACCAGCCGCTGGCACTACCCACCGCCCCGAATCGTTGGCGGTAGGCCTCCAGCAGCACCCCCTGCAGACCCTCGGCGAGCAGTTGCCGGTCGTCGTCACCGGAGCCGGCCAGCTCGATGTCCTGGAGGATGGTGCGCAGCTGGTGCAGTTCCTCGCTGCGGTGGTCCAGGGCACTGAAATGCTCCATGGTGAGCGAGGTGAGTTCCTCCAGCATCCGCAGGGCACCGGGTACCTCCACCGATGCGCTGCCGAGCAGGGCGGCGGCGCGCTCCAGCCAGCGCTGATCTTCCACCTCATCAATGCAAAGCTGCGACGGTTGAGCGCCCCTGCCACCAGCAGTGGATGAGATCGAGTTGGCGATCGCCTGGGCCAGTGGTTCAGGTGGGTTGAACGCCATGGCGGGATCAAACTTCAGGGGGAAGGGCAGCCCCAGCTGCTCCAGACCCTCACGCAGCTCCAGCAGCCCGTTGGCCCCCACGCCGCGCAGGTGCATCAGTTGATGCTCCTCCAGGCCGATCAGATCGCTGATCCGCTGCAGCCCGTTGCGGCGCAACGTGTTGTCCATGCGGGTGCTCAGGCCCAGTAGGGCGATGTTCTGCTGCAGCTCTGGCGCCGACTCAGACTCAGTGCTGGACGCCGCACTCGTGCAGCTCTCCCCGAAGAAGAGCAGCTGCGGCAGCTGCACCGCCAGCACGGGCTGGAGCGATGCCACCAGACCCACCAAGGAGCGCCCGTCGCCCGGATCGATCAGCCCCCGCACGATGACCTTCTGCAGCTCTTTGCAGAGGCGGCTGTCCTCGCAAAGCCTCAGGATGGTGGTCAACAGATCGCGGCGCTGGGCCGGCCTGATGGCGGCCAGGCTGCCTTGCAACTCCTCAGCGGCAAGGAAGACATCGCCATCGAAGCCGAGACCAGCCCAGCAGCTGCGCAGCTGGTCCATTGCGTTGCTCACCATCGTGATGGCCAGGCCATCGACCTGAGGTTGCCCCTGGCGGCGATCGTCGGGCTGGGGCGCGGCGGAGGAAACGAGGCAGGTCATGGGGTGTTTGGCGAACTGGAGACAGTGAAAACCACTTCAACCTTCTGAGTGCAGAAGGAGTGCGAATGACACAGGGAGGCTGCCGGCTAGTCCAGCGGGCCTGGGGGCGGAGGCACAGCACACAAGGGGCATGATCAATGCCAGAATTGACGCCGGATCCGCAGGCTTGAGATGCTGAAATATGCCTATGCCCCTGCAGAAGACCGCACACTTGAGCTGCGCAGCTGCGATTTCTTCCGCGAGGGCCTCACCACGGATCTGCTGGTGATTTCAGCCTGGGATGGATATTACAAGCCGGAGCCAGGCACGATGATTGCTGCCCTGCTCCGCTGCGGGATCAACGTGAAGGAGCTGAAGCTGAAGTGTGCACTGGACTTCACAGGATCTGCGTCCATCAAAGCCTGGGTGAGCCACGAGCTGGATACTGCGGATGCGCCGATTCAATGGCCAGAGGGCTGCACAACGCGATTCAGGCGGCTGGCCGTGATCGAGAGCCCACGGTTCGACGTAGAGGTTGCCGAAAACGCATCGAGCCCTGAGGATGTTCCAGTCTTCAAGAAGATGTTCCGACTGCTCGCAGTGCTACCTCTCCATAATTTGCCTTGCCGAAGCGTGGCCACACCTCTTCTCAATGCGGGCCAGCAGAAGGCAACCCTTCAAGATCTCACTCCAGGCTTGATCGAAGGAATCAGGGTGGGCTTCGACCATGTGCCAGAGCTTAAGCAGCTCGTGGTGTTCGATCTCAAGGAGAGAGCGATAGATGATCTAAAAGATACGATCCTTGAACACTTCGGCAGCACCCAGGAAACCAGTGAGTTGGAACTGGGCGAAGAGCAGAGGCTCTACCTCAATGAGATTAGCCAGCAATTGGAAACCTTCAAGAAGTGGATTGAGATTTCAGAGGAGGCAAGGAAAATAACCCAGGACATCCTTGAGCAGCTAGATAATGATAAAGAGAAGATCAACCTGGTCGCCATTGGCATATCGGCACGAAAGCTGGTCGAATACCGCGTGAGCGAATGGACCAAGTTCGTGAGCTGTGAGATCAGCCTATTCAGACGAATCAACTATCTCGCTGGCAGCATCGACCCGTGGACGATCAACGCCATGCACACCGTTCGCATCTTCGGCAACTGGATGGGGCACCACAACTTCCAGCCTATTGAGGAGCGGGATGTGCCACCGCCCAAGATAACGCACTTCCATCTCAATATGATGCTGTTGGCTCTGCGGTATGTCGTGGTGGAACCGTGGCGGAAAAAGGACAGGCAGCCCCCCGCCCCTCCAATCAGAATCAATTCACCAGGGTTGTAGCTCCCGGTTCCTGAGTTCACACCCAAAGGAACCGAACCCATGATCGGGCCCCAGCGTCATTCGCACGCCAAGGTCAGTAATACCGCCCAGATGCCGGATGCTTGCCCCAGTTGCATCCCCACCACGATGATTATGCAAAGCGCAGGCTGGCTCTCGATCAGCACCGAAGGTTTTGCCGCCATGAATGCGGCCCGGCCGGCGGAGCACCTGATCAAGGAGCTGGTGCAGAACGCGCTGGATTCGTTTCCGGAGGGCCAACCAGGCCGAATTGATCTCTGCTACGGCAGCCAGAACGGTGGCTTCGTGGTGGAATGCGCCGACAACGGCTCGGGCATCAGCAACCTGGGCGACCTGCGCGTGGTTTATCTCACCCACAAGACCGACAGCCACCTCAAGCGCGGTCGCTTTGGGCGGGGCTTCAAGGAGGCTCTCTGCATTGCCGAACAGGCGCGGGTGGTGAGCGGCGGCCAGCAGCTGGAGTTTCTGCTGCAGAACGGCGAGCGTGTGACCCGCCAGGAAGTAGCTCATGAAGCGGGCCCAGGCACCAGGGTGTTCATGCGCATGCCCTGGCCTGCCGAGACGCGCGAGCGGCTGGATGCCTACTTCGGCCAGTTTTTGGTGCCGCAGGGCATCGAGCTGGTGGTGAATGGCGAGCGGATCAGCGCCCGGTCGGTGCAGCACCGGGTGCAGGCCAATATCACCACTGAGCTGTACGACGCCATCGGCCAGAGCTGGAAGAAACCCGGCCGCACCACGACGATCCATCTGGTGCGTACCCAGCCGGGCGAGACCGCCACCATCTACGAGATGGGCATTCCGGTCGCGGCCGTCGATTGGAACATGCCGTACCACTGCGATGTGCAGCAGCGGGTACCGATGAATCCCAACCGTGATGCGGTGGCAGCCGGCTACCCCGTCAAGCTGCATGTGGCCTGCCTGCCCACCCTGCTGGAGGAGATGGAGGAGAGCGCAATCAAGGATGACTGGGTGGGCACTGCGGGGCGCCGCTGCGACAGCACCGTGCAAAAACGGATCATCGAACGGGCCTTCGGGGAGAACATCGCCCGCTCGGTGCCCCGCATGGGCGAGCGGCATTTTGATGAGGATGCCCGCGAGCTTGGGGTGCAGGTGGTCAACACCGCCCAGGCCAGCGGTGGCTTCCGAGACATGCTGCGCGTGTTCGTGCCCTCGGCCCAGGAGGTGGTGCGGCGCGATGAGATCGCCAAGGCCGAGCGGGCCTGCCGCGAAAGCTTCTCGATTGCCACCGCCAGGGTGGCCGGTGATCTCCGCCAGCAGTGGCTCGAACGGCAGGGCGGAGCGGAACGGGTGGGGCGCTGCCTGGAATTTGCGGTGTGGTTCTGCCAGCAGCTGGTGGACACCTGCCCGGGCCGGGAACACCGCGTCAGCGGCCAGCTCACCCTCAACCATCAGGCGGGCGTGACCCTCTTCGCCCACTGGAGCGCCACCAACGAACTCACCCTGGCGCTAGACCAGCCCTGCTTCTGGCAAGAGCCGCTGGGACCTGAGGCCCTGCAGATCCTGATCCACGAGGCCGCCCATGCGCTGAACATGCACCACGGCCTGGAGTTCCGCCAGGAGGTGGAGCGCCTCGCCGGCGAGGCCGCCAGCCTGATGCTGCACCGCAGCCCCGAGATCCACGATCGCTTCCCCGATCTACTGGGCCGTGAGCGCCGGCGCGAAGGGTTTGGGGCTGGGCTACTGAGGGTGGTGGGGGTGGGTTGAGACAGATTCTGCCTGCTCCTCCAAGCAGCAGGCCTAATTGACTTGGAGTCCCAAACTGGAATTGCTAAATATAATAATTCAAACGCAGTAACCCCATTCTCACGGCTTGTCAAGACTGATTAGACTTGGTGAATCGTGAGCCTGTGGTATGATATTATAAAAACTGGCACTAGCGTCGCGGCTCGCCAATGAATCCTCCCGAGTCGACAAACTTTTTGATACAAAAGTCAAAAGTTTTCATCAGTCATTCACATAAAGATCAAATTTATGCTCAGAAGATCCTGGCATGGCTCGCCAAGGTTGGCTTCAGCCCATGGGCTTCATTTGAGGAGTGTTCGGACAAATATCGCATGGAGATAGACACTGCTCTTTTGGAATGTGATGTTTTTCTTCTAATTACCAGTAAGAACTCCTTTGAATCGATAGAAGTAAGGCGAGAAATTAATACTGCAGGCTCGGAGTACAAAAAGATTTCTTACTATAAATTAGACGAGTCAAGTCACAAGCTCCCAGGCTTTTTTACTTTGCTATCTGAAAAGCAGTATGTCCAAGCATCCAAGGATAATCTAGAACTTGGTAAACTCGCTTTAAACATTTATGAGACCTGGGATGGCAATAGGGATGAGCAGATTAGTCAATTCCGAGACAACCTGATTAGCAAATGTCTAGCTAATGAGAATGAGAACTATCTTGAATGGAGGGAGAGGCTTTGGAGTCTGCGACTCGATTCAAACAATAATCCACGAAAACTCTCGTCTTTCGATAGAGGCATACTTCAGCAGGAAGCCGAACACCTTGGCATTATTGTTTCCCTTGATGATGAGAATCAAGCTTTTTCACTTAATAAACTTTCTTTTACAAATGAATTGAGAAGCTTAGTGGCAAAGCAGAGGATTGATAAAAGAATGCTGATCCAGATTGAAAAGAAGCGACTTGAATGCTGTGTATCCAAGGGCTTGGCTGTTTCTATTTTGTCAGAAAGGCTTAGCAAGATTGACTATCTAAATCATATATACTTATTAAAGGGTGCTGAAAAGACAGGCCACTGGCTTGTGACTGAGATCCGGACTATGCAAGGCAAAAATCCCATTAATGACTCCTGGGAATCAGTCAATGCTGACAGGAAAGACAATCCTGCTCTTGTTTGCACAAAAGAATCAGAATGCTTTACATTTGAGCACAGCATTTATTCATTAGAAAGATATATACATGACGAACCAGATATGCAGATGAGCATAATCTCGATTTCATTGAGTGGGAATCGCATTCTTTTCAATGGGCTACAGGGATTAAAGCCATTCTCCTTTCAATGGTTTTCTAGAATTGAGATCTCAAGTGGTCCAGGATGGATCAAGCTTTACCAAAAGGATCACGAGACGCATATCGTTATCCATGTTACCAATAGTTTTGACTTTGAAGCATTGCTTAAATTTCTCGAGAAGCTAGTGCATAAAGCCGAGTATGTGGTATACTCATCTTCTCAGCCAAAAGAGATGATGCAGGATATAAAAGTATTCATTGAAGAAAATAGCGACCATGAGATTAAAGATCCTAAGGCAGAAATAGATGATTCAGGCGAGACAATACAATCGGACTACCTGGGAGTTATCTTGATAATGGCCAGCTTGTTATTTATATTAATCTATTTAGCGGGAGTCGGCGTTAATTTAGCAAGACTCGGCATTGGATCAATTAGTTCATTCTTGTCACACCACGGCTAATGCCCGATTATATATAGGTGCTATTGGTGCAATACGCCGCTCAGCTGATTTGCAATCGGCTGGCAGACACGCCGCAGGAATTTATTGATGGCCAAGCGGTCACCTATTCATCTCTTGATTGGCGATAAGGTTCTCGACGATCTCCGTACTGACGCCAAATCGCTGGGCAACCTGCTCCAAGGCTGGCTCGGAATAGTCGCCATTGAGCTGCTCCAAGGCGCCCTCGGCAGGGCAAAGAAATTCAGCGGCGAAGGCTCTTTGGATTTTCTGGCGTTCTGTGGGAATGTCGCTACTTAAAAACCACGACTCAGCCCTGGACCCAGTGACTAGGGCATCACCGATGAAACGGGCAAGTTCAAACCGGCGCGATGATGGGAAACGCTTGCGCAGATGGAGGGCGATCTGTCCGGTCGGACTTGGCACCGCCACTGCGATGGGCTGGCCTTTGGGAGGCAGGGTTGATTCAAAAGCGTGGGGCGTCAAGCCAAAGAGATCGCAGAGCAGATCCGTTGGGATGGGTTCATTGCTCATGTCCAGTTGCTGGCGGAGGGCACGGGCCAGCTGCTGTGCTTTACGCCAGGGCGCGCGCGATGGGCTCGGGTTCTGAATCGTGACGTCAAAGAGCTGCAACTTGGCAGAAAGAGCTGGGCTCTCTAGCAGTTGTTGAAGATGTTGGAGGCCTGGAGCCTGAGTTTGTCCAGCACGACCGTAGACAGGAGAGATCTCATTGAAGTTGTGGTGCCCCATTGTGGCTGCGAGCTGGCTCGCTTGCTCCAGCAGCGGTTCCGGTGCCTCATCGGGATCAAACCCCAGGCAGGCTTCCATTTGCCTCAAGTTGCTGGAGTCCACATCTGAGCGCTCAGCCTGGACGTCTTGCCAGAGATCGAGCAGTTCGGTGTGGTTTCCATCCCAGGCCTCCAGCCGGCTGAGAACGGAGGCGATGAAAGCGTCGAGAGCCGATTCCACTTGCTCCCGTGGAATCGAAACTGGAACCGGCAGGGTGTTGAGATAGCGAATCGACTGTTGGCGCGAACCAGCCGCGATCGATGCTTGGAATTGGATGGTTCCCCCCTCGTTGGCCATCACCAGGGCGGGCCAGATGGTGCCTGCATTGGCCGCAGGCCATTCATGGGCCAGGCGCCAATCTGTAGTGGGCCGCAATCGCTCGGACGGCCTTGGTTCGTAGAGCAGCCGCCACCAGTTGGCCGCAAGCCAGAGAGCCAGAGGATAGGCCGAAACAAGCACCTCCTGACGGATGGTGCGGGAGAAGGTGTCCTCGTGTTCGGTGAGGTTGATGTCGCCCACCTGCAGGCGCAGCCGTCCGGTGGAGGCGAGCACCTCGGCAGCGCCTTGGCCAACGGCTTCCCAGTTGGTGATGCTGAGCTGCAGGTCGGTCATGGTTCGCCTCCCAAGCGCTGCAACACCAGCTCAGCGAATGGGTCTTCTGGCTGCAGCGGATAGCCGTGATACGTGCCTGTTTCACTCTGTTCGAGCTGCGCTTCCAAGACGCGATCGTCTCGAACAGCCCAGATGTTCTGGGGCCAGCCGTTACAGCAACGCTCGCTGATCAGGCCTTCGGCAATACCAGAGCGCAGCAGAACCAGGGCCTCCTGCTTGTGAAAGACGCCAATCTCGTCACATAACATTTTCCCCTTGCGGGCACCGCTGGGGGGTGTGAGACCAAAATCACCGGGATTGCGCTTGTGCTCAGGGTTCCCTCCATAGTTCAGCCGCTGGCCAAGCTGCTCCAGGCGAATCTGGGGCCACTGACCCAGATCGGCCAGCTGGCGTTTGGTGTTGTAACTGCCGTTGCGTCGCTTCATGGGTGGTAACCGCCGTTGTCAGCCTGGCGCCTTTCTGTTGTCATTGATGGGCTGGAAGCAGATTGGCTGGAAGCACCTTTCGTTCCGGTCACGAACGGCCATCGATCGAGCCTCAGGCGACTAATCTAAGTCCCATTCCTGGACTGGCTGAAGAGGCCGGTACACAATAACCTCAATCCGGCTAAGCTTGATTTCCAGGCTTTTAAGGCTCGCTTTGCGATGCGACGGGAGTTGGTGCAGCAGTGCATCGGAACCACCGAGGTGGTGAGCCTGCTGGGCCTGGGCAACCGCCAGACCCCGCTGGAACGCATCAGGTCCGGCACGCTGCTTGCCATCCGTGATCAGGGCAAGAGGCGCTATCCGCTCTGGCAATTCGATCCGGATGAGCCCGATGGCGTGATCGCCGGCCTGCCAGATGTGCTGGCCGCACTACCATTGGCCGATCTGATCAAGGCCCGCTGGCTGCAACGCCCGCAACCGCTGCTTGATGGACAGACCCCATTGCAGTTGCGTTGTGAAGGGCGGCTTGATCGCGTTCTCGTGGGGGCCTGGGCTGTTTGCCAATGATAGATCAAATTTACAAGCTGTTAAACTTGAATGTATTTGGGCTTGTACTCACGGGCCTAACCGCAAATGGCTAGCCTTGATAGCTTGCTCACGTCCGACAATCTTGTACCGTGCAGCGCTCTCGTATGGGACTCAGAACACCTGTTAATCAAGGGTTCTTCTCAGCATGTCTATGTTGAGCCACGCGCTATAGGCGTAATTAAGCACTTAAAAACTCGACAAGACCTATGGAACTGCGCAAAGATAAGGGTTGGTGAAAGTAAAAGAGACTTTCGTGGTGCTCCTGTTTTTGGGGTACCCTTTGAAAAAGCACTAGAACTGCTGAGTCGAGAAAGCTATAATAAGCCAATTCTAAAATCCATGTACTGCCGTGATGATGCTTCTTATATTTCAGACAATAGGCTTGGATACCTGGGATCCTTAGTTGCTCACGTCTCGCGAAAGATGGAGGATAATGATGTTAGGATCACGCTTGAAGCCTGGGAGACAATAAGCGCTGGGCCTGAAACTTTTTATATTCATGGAATTTTTTCCAGCGTACAGAAAGTGTGGATCCATTTAGACGGTGCAACTATGAATCACAGCGACTATCAAAAAGGCCTCCTGTTTAATAAAGGCAATAAAACCAAAGGAACAAACTATGCAAAGCATTTCCGCCTTGATGGGAGGCTTTCAACCTGTGAAGTGGTAAAAATTGCGAATGCCTTTCTGCCTCTAGATGAGGTAACACCGCAATACATGCAACAACTTCCATCGGTCAGTGCTGCCTTAACATAGTTAGTCTGCCAATTAATTGCTCGAATCAAAGGAAGTGCTGTCAGATTATATACTCGGTTGCTGCTATTTTCAGGATTCGGATCTGATGCTTTCCAGTGCCTCATAAACCTCAACCAAAAGCTGCAATTCCTCTTTGTCGGGGTCCTGCAAGGTGCAGAGGTTGGCCCGCATTTCCTCCAATAGTGACAGTGAATCAGGAACTTGGCCGAGTACATGCTGGATGAATGCCAAATCAAAACGTACAAGGTTTGTGAAATAGGGATCGGCGCCGCCATGCTCAAGACAGTGGTCTAGTGCTTTACTTGCATAGGACAGAGCTTCCTCCATCCGGCCAGCGGTTGCCAGTATGTTTGCGAGAGCCGAAAGAACACGGGCGTTTCCTGGATCGGAATTCTCCAGTACCTGCGGGCACCTAGCGAGTAGCTCTCGGAACAAGGCTTCGGCTTCCTCCATTTCGCCGACTTCGCTCAGGTCTGTCGCTAGACAATGAATTGAATGAAAGGTATCTAAATCGAATTCGCTGTTTTGCTTGCAACACCAGGCGAGTTCGCGCCTTCTCAAGGGAATCGCCTCAGCCTGCCGATTCAAAGCTGAGAGTGCTTCTGCCAGACTGAAGGCAGCACACAGAGTGTCGGGATGCTCGACTCCAAAAAGCATTTCACGGCCCTTCATGCATTCGAGCCACAACGCCTCTGCCCGCACTAGGTGATTGAGATCCTGATGCAGATGAGCTTGCCTGGCAAGCTCATCTGCATCAGGATCGTTTGGCCCACGTTCAACAAGTAGTTTCTGCAGAAGTGATTCGCTTCGTGCGATAGCCTCGTTTTCCATACCAAGGGCGACAAGCGCTTCCTGTAATTTATTGTGCGTATCGAGTGTGGCATCATCACATCAACCTAGGAGTTCACTACGTAGATTGAGACATTGTTGAAGGACGTCAAGAGCTTCTTCTGCTTCGTCAGAGGACAGTAGGTCGCAACCAAGTGAATGCATAGCAATCAACCTTTCTTCATGCAATAGATTGCTTTCATCGCTTAAAGTTAAAACAATAAGTCGGAGTTCGCTTGCTTCGCGGTAGCGCTTCATGGTGGTTAAGCAGTTCGCTAGGCCATGTCGACTTGCTGTGGTGCGCTTATCCTTTTCGCCAAGAATCGTTATTCTACCTGTTAGAGCTTCTCGGTAAAGCTTTTCGCATTCGTCAAGCTCATTATTATAATAAAGGTCCTCTGCTAGCTGATGGATTAAATTGAGTGTGTCAGGGGTATCGCTGCTGTTGGCTTGCCTCGCAATCTGTAGATCCAGCTGTCGCAAAGGTATGGACTCATCGTAGCGCTTTAATTCAGAGAGAAGTTGGGCCAGGCCAAACCTAATGTTACAGACTTCAGGATGTTCTTCTCCTGGTAATTTAATTAATCCTTCATAGCTTCGGCGGAATAAGGTCTCTGCCTTTATAAACTCGGATTTTCTTTGATATAGACCAGCCAGGTTGCCGATGATGATTAGGGTTGAATGGTGCTCAGTCCCAAATTTATCTTCTGTAGCTTTGAGGCAGTCAGTGTAAAAATCTTCTGCTTTCTCATGATCTCCCATTGATGCATAGAGCAAGCCAAGATTTCCGCTGTTGGTGAGAGTTTAAGGGTGTTCCGGGCCCAAAATCTTCTTGCGCGCTTCTAGCGATTGCGTTAGGTATATAGCAGCTTATTTGTAGTTACCCATGGATTCATGCAGTAACCCAAGGTTTCCAATGGTGACTAGCGTATAGGGATGCTCATCGCCCAGCAGTCGTTTTCTAGCTTGTAAGCAGTGTAAGTTAAGAGTCACTGCTTCGCCAAACTCTTCGACTTCATGACAGGCTACGGCTAGGTTGTTGACACACATAAGAGAAGTCGGGTGATCATGGCCCAATACCAGCTCACACGATTCAAGACATTTCGTGTAAATTACTTTTGCTTCTTTATAATTCCCCATCTGCAAAATGGCATCGGCAACTAGGATCTGACTTTGTAGAGTCGATAAATTATCAAGCCCTCCCCTCGCTTCCTCTGTCTCCAAGGACAAAGTCCGCAGCCTTAGCAACAGCTCACGCTGCAGTCCCATTTCATCAAGCACTGCTGCCAAGCTATCAATAAATTTAATTAGGTCATCAGCATCCTCCGTACGATTCAAAATCTCTTCCTCCACCGCCTCGGCAATCAGTTCATCAAGTTCCAAAACTTCCCTTGGTTTAACACCAATCCAGAGGCTGGCTACCTCACGGCTACCTCGATTAAGCTGGAGTTGGGAAAGAATTCCTGGAATCAACAGCAATTTTTTCAAATGATTAGTTCTGCCAGCTTTCAAGAGCTGATAAGGCAGTTCAGTGGAAACCCGCTCATCCCAACCCTCCCCTCTCTCAAACCATTCCGCCAACGCACCATGCGCCTCCTGCTGCTCAGCCCTGCCAGGCAGATAGCGCCTCTCCACAGCCTGCCGCACAAACTCATGGCCAAACACCAACCGCTCCCCATTTCGCCCGAACGCCTCCTCCAGCGCCAGATCCACCGGCGCCCACTGCACCGGTGCCAGGCCGGTGATTGCCATAAGCTCGGTTTCACTCAACCCCGCCCGGCTGGCCCAGAGCGCCGTGAGCGCTTTGCGGGTGGCTTCGCCGTGGCCATCTTTCTCCAACCGCTCCAGCACTTTGCCGTAAAGCCCATCGATTGATTCAGCAAAGAGATAGAACTCCAACTGGTCGGTCAGCGTGTCGAATCCGGCGCATTGGCGCAGCTCCTCCAATAACACCTTCAGAAATAAAGGTGATCCCGCCAATGGGTGCGCCAAAATTTTCTGCTGCAAGCCACTCTCCAGCTGTTTGGTGTAACGGCCCAGATAGCGCTCCATCAGCAGCTGCTGTTCGCTTTCGCCCAGCGGCCCGATCTTTTGGGTGAGGTACTCACGCTCATGCAGGATTGAGCGGGCCGGGCAGTCCAGAGCACTCGCGACGATGTGGATTCCGGGTGGAAGTGTGGTGGGAATCCAGGGCAGGGCTTGCTGGTCGTCCTCCGCCAGGCGGTCCAGGCCATCGAGCACCAGGATCCAGCGGCACTTCTGCTTCTGGCACAAGGCGCTGAGCAGGGCGAATACCTCGCCCACCTTGAACACCAGCTCCCACCAATCCTGCGGCACCTTGATCGGTTCGCTGATCGGCTGCTCCTGGATCAGCAACTGGGAGGCAGTATCAATCAAGCGACCCAGCAACGGCCGTACCGCACTGGCGTCGTTGGTGCAGCCAAGGTGGTGGGCATGCACCAGATCCTGCGGGTGGCTCCGTTGATGCGCCTCCAGCCAATTGGCGATCAGGGCGCTCTTGCCCGCTCCCGATTCACCTGTGATCAGGATCCTCTGTTCGCCGGCAGCAATCCAGCCCTCCAGCTGCGCAATCGCCGTCTCCCCTCCCAGGTAAAGCCCGGTGCGGGCGCGGCGATAATCAGCATGGCGGCGCCCCTCCTTTTCCAGGGCATCGGGGGGTTCCTGCTCCGGAAACGTCCGCTCGATCAGTTCCCACAAGTCCGCCTCAATGCGCTCGGCGATCGCCTGGGGATTAGCCAAGCCTTCAATCACCGGGAAGCCGCTGCGGCGCACCTCTTCTTTGAGTGAAACCAGCCTTTGGCACTCCAGGGGGTTCTCCGCCACCCAGCCCGGCTCGCTCTGGGCCTGGGCATAGGCGGGATTCCGCAGATAGAAGCAGGCATGGCCCGCCATCTCCGGATTGCGCAGCACCCCGTGCAGGATCTCCAGCTCCGTGACGCTGGCGCTGCCCATTTGCTGCTTCAGCCAGGGCTGGCGTTCCAGCAGCTCCGGTTTGTAGTAATCCGCTGGTGGCACCCAGCCGTAGCGCTCCCCCAGCAGGCTGATGAAATACGGCCGGCAACGATCGATTTCCGCCAGGCACAACGGCAGCGTTTCTCCACGCTCCGTCTGCTCCGCTGTCACGCCCCAGCGCAGATCCACATCCACGATTTCCACCCCACGGCTTCGCGCCCTGCGTCGCAGGCTGGGGAACACCTGCTTAACCAGCAGACTGCGTTCCTCCTGAAAATCCACAAAAGTGGAGGAAAGAAACACCCTTATAACTTTGCCGCCGGACTCGGCCATGGAGGAGTGGGCGCTTAGCTGAGGCTAGGCCAAGCTCCAGGTTTCCTGTTGGCTGCAGCTAACCCCAGGCTCCTTCAAAACCCAAGAGATCAGAGCAGCTGCACAGGCGGTCGCATGGACAGCGCGGTGGCACTAGCTGCCAAGGATCGATCGAAGGTGGCAAACCTGCCGCAGCCTTCGCTGCGCAGCAGATGCAGAGCATCCGCGAAGTCCAGACCACCGCGATAGGCATCAAGGGCCTGGCGCACCAGCTCTTCCTGCTCCACATGCACATGACGGATCCCCATCAACCCCTCCAGGGCTGTGATTAACGCCTGTCGCTCCAGCCGGTAGGCACCACGCAGCACCCATTCCAGCTCCAACACCACCGTGATCGGCACAAAACAGGCCGGGCTTGTGTCGATCAGCTCCGCCACCTTGAGGGCCTGGGCAGGATCGTCTCCGGTGAGCAGACGCACCAGCAGGTTGGTGTCGAGTGCCACGGGCAGGGTCATGGCAGTAGTGGGGTGGCATACAGGGCAGGATCCAGCTGCTCCAGGGGAATCACGGGCCCCTGGTAGCCGGCGCAGCCGATCAGCTCTTGGGCACTGGCCTGCGTGGCGGAAGCTTGGGGCCGCAACCGCAGGCCATCGGTCTCCAGGGTCAGCTCCAATCGATCGCCAGGCAGCAACCCCAGCAGCTGGCGCAGCCGGGCCGGAATCACCAGCTGTCCCTTGGAGGAGAGGGTGAGGAGAGCGTCCACGGCACCGCCAGCGACAAACGTCTTACTAGCGTAAGCCATATGCATGGTTGCGGTGTGCCCCCGTCATTCGCACAGGTGACTCACGGAAAAGGGTGACTCCCCCAAGCTGACTTTCGACAACCCCACCCCTGAAATGAACGCTATCCGCATCGACGACATCCTCGCCACTGCGACCCCCTTCGATGACAACTTCGACGGCGAGACCCTGAGGCAGGACATCCGGGTTGAACCCCTGCCGATCTGGACCCAGTGCGGGCGCCGCTTCGATCTGCAGGCCCGCTCCCTCGGCTGGCAGGTGCTGAGTCTGAACGCCGTCATCGATGATGCCCAGGCCACCTGGGCTGGCTGGGATGATGGCGCCTGGGAGAACGGTTTCGAGCAGTTCTGAGCTTTCAGGAGACCCCCCATGGTCAAGCCACCCCTGCGCTGTCACCTGCTGATCGGCCCGTCCGCCAGTGGCAAAAGCACCCTGGCGGCGGTGTTGGCGGAACTCACCGGAGCCACGGTGCTCTCCCTCGACGCGATCCGGGCCGAGCTCTTCGGTGATGCGACGGTTCAGGGGCCCTGGAGCGAGATCGAAGCTTTGCTCCACCAGCGGCTAAAAGATGCCGTGGCCACAGGCCAGCCGGTGATCCTTGATGGCACCCACAGCCAGCGGCCCTGGCGGCTGGTCATCCTCCAGGTCCTGAAGATGCCGGCGCCGGTGCAGTGGATCGGCTGGTGGCTCACCACCCCGCTAGAGCAATGTCTGGCCTGGAACAGTCAACGGGATCGCAAGGTGGACGAGGGGGTGATTCGGCGCCACTTCGCCCAACTGTTGGACCGCAGCAAGATCAGAACCTCCAGGCTGGTGCTAAAGGAGGGCCAGGATCAAGTCTTTCCCGTCGGGCCTGATGGCCAAACAAACAGCTTTATCGACCGCCAGCGGAGCCACTTCCGGGAAGAGGGTTTTGCCTCGGTCGTGGCGATCGATCCTGCCTCGATCAACGGCTCTCTGCACGAGCACATCGATGGCGTTGTGGCAGGCCTCGATCGTGCGATCCAGATGGCAGGTAGTCGAAAATCGAAGGTTGTATTGCATCGCTACTCGCGGCTTCTCGATCTTGAGCGGTTGATTTTTCTGATCCGCTTGCTGCTGGAGTTTCCAGGAGTTGAACTCGCGGATCTCCCCGTGGAGCAGGAGCTTCGGGCCAGCTTTATCTTTGAACCTGGCGCCCCCCTGCCGGATGACGAGGCGGAACTCAGCTTCGCCTCCAGAGCTGCCTATGCTCTGCAGCATCGCCACGGTCCCAGCTACGGCGATGAGGATGCGGTTGCCGAAGATCTCCACTGGCTCCTGGAGCAGGATTTCGTATCGCTCGCCGACTTACCGGTGTGCGGGCCCGTGATTCCGGGTGAAGAATGTGAAAGGGTTAAGCAGATGAAAGCGGTGGGTGGCGGCTTCCCTGCCGCCGCCGACAAAGCGGTGTTTCAACGCCAGTTCGGCCTGCTGCGCCATCTGATCCACAACCCCTTTGAACACCCCACGGTGCGGTCCGGATCTGATCAGGCCCAGTCCAACTCTTTAGACAGAGAGACCGTAAAACCGCTCCAAGAGGTAGTGCAGGAAGCGCGTATACCCAACGAGGCAGGCATCAAGGGGGTACTTAATGTAGAGGAAACGACCATCAGCCAGAATAAAAGCCCATCACGTGCGGTCATTCCATCCCTCCGAGCTTTTTTGCTGTCGCGACTGAAGCAACTCGATGTTGCGGACTACAATAGCAACAGAAAAGGCTATTACAGAAAGGGCTATTCTGGTTGGGATTTCCAGCCAGACGCACCTCAGCTGCGCACTCTAGACAAGGACATCGAGCTACTGATCAAGGGATACGACTTCACCACCATCAATCACAGAGACCATGCCCCAAGCTGAACGACCGAAACCAGATAAGTATTACGAGGTGAAGGGGTTTGGACTCGGCGCCGCCATCCTCACCGTAACCCAGCTAAAGCAGGTCTATTCACTGCTTGCCAAGGTGGTCGGTAGCCTCAATGATCCCACCCAGGATGTCCTGCAGAAGGAGCTGAAAGAGCGTCTGCAGAAAGCGGACATTGATGTCGATCAACACATTCCGATCCGTGGCTTCGCGAATCGCTCAATCCTTGATGCAAAGCATGCTGACTCGCAGTCACTGGCCCACACAGATCAACTGGATAAAGTAGCGGCAGCCATCAGCGAATGCAAGGCCATCCGGGTGAAGCTCAGGCAGGATGGGGAATGGGTGGAGCAGCTTGTATGGCCACTCCAGATCCTGTTTCATAACATCGCCTGGTATCTCGCTTATCAGCAGGCCAATGATGTCCGTGGCGTGATCACTGTGACCCGCCTCGATCGCCTCATGCTCGCCGGTCTGCTTCCACAACGACGCAGCGTCAAAGACATGCTGGCTGCGCAGAAGCGACTTCACCTGCTTTGCAAACGCTGTGGCGGCATTCTGCTTTCTAGGAATGGGGAAATGCAAGAAGATATCCTTGGGCTCAGCTTTGGCGGTGGAGCCAAAACTAGCGAACCCCTGGAAACACTGAATCAAAAGCAGATTAAGGAGTTGATCAGCAAAGGCAGCTTGACACTGGTGCGCTTCCGATGCACCGCGGAGGTGTTCGCCTTCATGCGCGACGGCTTCAACCGTTATCCCCCTGAGCAGATGCGTCTCTCTGGCCCACGACCCGACGACGACTGGAAGCTGCCGAGCATCGGCATCGAGCAGCTGAATCCTTGCCCCGATGTGAACGAAAAACATCCGTATCCGGTGGAGTTCATCCTGCCGAGTTGGACGGTGGAGGACGACATCGACTTCCGCCGCTGGTTGTTCGGCTTCGACAGCCGGATCGTGATCGAGGAGCCCAAATCCCTCAGGCACAAGCACAAAGACTTCGGCGCCGGAATTGCCGGTCTCTACCCCGCTTCTGACACAGAAAACAACGGCGACGCGGGCTAAGGCAGCGCATCTTCACCTGCAGCCGAGGCCACTGCCGGCAGACCCTGCCTCGTGCATTCGGCTTGGGCTGATCGACGTTTTATGCCTCTACGCACCGGGAATTTCCCAGGCCTTCAGCGTCATTCGCATCCCTTGGCCTCTAGCCGAAATCAATGCCGCGATGCTGTCTTCATCGCCGCGGAGCCCCCATGAACACCCCAACCAATTCTGGTTTCTCCAACCCCGCCGGTGTCGGCAGCGAGGCGGATACACAGCCTCTCAGTGGCCGCTACCGCTTTTGCGCCGGCCGGCCCCTGGATCCCAGCGAGGGTCTCCACCCCGAAATCGCCGACACCTTCCAGGGCTTACCCCTGGCTACCGGCATTCCCAACTCCCCCCAGGAACTGATCGCCATGCAATCCAACGACAAGTCTGCTGACAATTCCGCCGGCAACGCTCCCGATAGCAAAAACAACCGCGCCGAGCGGCCCGAAAAACCGGAAAGAGCTAAGAGTGACAAGGTGAACGAGGTGCTCGAACTGATCTCCAAGCTGGAAACCTCCGGCCTGGAAGACCAGCAGATTGCCCTGTCGCTGGTGCGTGGGCTCGAAAGCTTCCACGACGGTGTGGTGGAGGAGCTGCGTGAAGACGACACCGCCAAGCACAGCCAGATCATCGCCTGGTCGATCGATGCCGACCGGCTGATGCGCAGCCGGATGCTGCTCGAATCGATCGATCTGGACTGACCCAGCCATGGCTCTCTACAAGGCTGATGTCTGGCTGGGGAGCAACTCCGGCCGCCAGACCGTGAGCGTGTCCGCCAGCACCCCCACCGGCGCGATGGAGCAGATCCGCACGATCTACCACGTAAGCGATACCGCCATCTGTAACCTTCGCGAGGCGCCCCGCGAGCGTGCAAACGGTGGGGCCAGCGACGATGGCGAAGCCTCCCTTTGGGGTGGAGCCGTCCTGGTGGCGCTGCTTGCGGTGGCTTGGCTGGTGACCAGCTTCACCCCTCAGGTTTTTGGCGCGGTGGGCGGTAGTGCCACCTGGTGGTTTTTGTGCCGCCTGCAGGGCAAGCGCTTCGATGATCTGCTCCTGCCCCCTAACCGTCGCGCCTTGCTGATAACCATGGCGCTCAGCACCGCGGCCGGCGTTGCCTCTGCCTTGGTGGGCCGGCAGGTGCAGCTGGATCACTTCATTGAGGCGCTGCCGCAAGTTCAGGAGATGAGGCCGACCGCTCGGGAGGAGAAGCCCCAGGAGTAACAGGGCCCACGGACCAAGGAGGCAGCCAGGGACTGATGAGATCCCCAGCGTGCAGGCTCCCGGAGGCCTCTTCTTGGCGCCGACCACCAGGAGCGGCATGATCTGCTGGTGGACCTTGCCCAGGCGATGGCGCAGGGCCTTCTTCATCCTGGTGGCTGGGGTGTTTTTTGCTCTGTTCTTCTGAGCAACGGTAGGGATCACCACACAACCGACGATCACAACCACCTCGCCCCATGGAAAGCCCATTGCAGGATTCTGGATCCAGGACTGGCCAATGAAAATCTCCTTGGCGTTCGGCGCGATTCCCGGCACTGCCGGGGATTCCAGCAGGTTGATCGGCTTCTGCCCCGGCAGCGGAGCCATGCCATGGCGGCGTGATTGGAGAAGCACAAACCCAATCCCAATCCCAATCCCCAATCAATGACAGAGCAACAGACCCGCATGGATCCCTATCAGGAGAGCCGCTCTTGCAAAGAGTGCAGTGCCACCTACACCATTGGTGAGATCTACGAATCGTCCAGTGGCTTTTTCGACCCCCCAGATAACTACAGCAATGGCTGTTACAACTATTGTTTGGCCTGCTGGCTCGGCGTGGCAGGAGGGCCATGGTTGCCGTCAAAAGCACGCCCTGGCTTCTCCGGTTGATTAACCACATGGCGGGGCCGGCCAGCCAGGATCGCTTCGACATTGGCGGCCACCTCGGCAATCAGCCGCTGCCGGGCCGCCTTGGTGGCCCAGGCGATGTGGGGGGTGATCACGCAGTTCGGGGCCTGCAGCAGGGGGTTGGTGGCCTCGGGGGGCTCCAGGGTCAACACATCCAGTCCGGCGCCGCCCAGACGGCCCTGATGCAGGGCCGCCGCCAGGTCGGTTTCGTTGATCAGGGCGCCGCGGCCGGTGTTGATCAGCAGGGCCGTGGGTTTCATCAAGGCCAACCGTTCGGCATTGATCAGCTGGCGGGTCTCGCTGGTCAGCGGGCAGTGCAGGCTGACCACATCACTGTTGGCCAACAGGGCAGCCAGATCGGTGCGGTCCGGCCCGGGGGTGCGGCGATGAACCAGGACCTCCATCCCGAAGGCGGCGGCGATGCGCGCCACCGCTGCCCCGATCCGCCCCATTCCCACCACGCCAAGGGTCTGGCCGGCCAATTCCTGCAGCTGGCCCTCCCAGTAGCAGAAATCGGCAGCGGCACTCCAACGCCCCTGGTGCACGCCGGTGTTGTGGCTGCCGGTGCGGTTGGTCAGCTCCAGGATGAGGGCAAACACGGCCTGGGCCACGGAGGCCGTGGCGTACTCGGGCACGTTGCAGAGGGGCAGACCCCGGGCCGCCGCCGCCACCCCGTCCACCACGTCATAGCCAGTGGACAACATCACCACCCCCTTGAGGTGGGGGGCTGCGGCGAACTCAGCCTCCCCAAGGGGGGTCTTGTTGGTGATCGCCACCGTGGCTGCGGCCAACCGTTCGGCGACAAGGGAGGCTGGCGTGCGGGGAAAGACCTGGAGGGCACCGAGGCGCTCCAGGGGCTCCCAGGAGAGGTCTCCGGGGTTGGTGGTGTGGCCATCAAGCAGAACCAAGCCGGGGGCGCCGGTTGGGGTGCTCACCGCTGGCCACCACGCCGAGGCAGTTCGGGCCGCTCAATGTCCCGGTCGCGCCGGAAGAGGCCATCTAGGTAATGGCGGGCGACAGCGCGGTCCTCGCAACCGTGCTGGAAGAGAAACCCCGCCAGGGCCGCCTGCATCAGACGGTACTGATCCCACTGGGGGTGGAGGGAGATGAACTCGCGCATCGCCGTGAAGAGATCTTCCGGCATTTGGTTCTCGATGCTCACCGTGGCAGGGGCGTGATCGGGAATCTGGTTCATACGGCGCACTTCAA
>Ga0209088_10000680_pt1 | contig 23614 bp, 18 predicted proteins | sample S_140625_EF_Meta_FD_187324 | JGI IMG/M metagenome (GOLD analysis project Ga0209088, IMG submission 187324) | Freshwater microbial communities from Lake Simoncouche, Canada to study carbon cycling - S_140625_EF_MetaG (SPAdes) (version 2) | ecosystem: Environmental > Aquatic > Freshwater > Lake ... | reverse complement strand
TAGATTTAAATGGTAGCGAACAATACGATTATCAATATGGCATCTCGTTTTGGGTGTTAGTTCATTCTGCGGCCGCAAATATGAATGAAAATTATAATAAATACACTTCTTTATTAAATTTCGGCGACAAACCAAATGTGTTATACAATGCAAGAAACAATACACTCTTGATTACCATAGATCAAGCGGAAAGTCCAAATAATAACAAATTAACAGAATATAATGAAAATGGTCACAGAATTCTTTACAAAAATGATAAATTTTTACTACAAAAATGGAACAATATTATCATCAATTATAGTGGCGGTGTATTAGATATATTTTTGAATGGTGAATTAGTAAAGTCCAATTTAGGTGTTGTTCCTTATTATAAATTGGATAGTTTAACAATAGGACAAAATAAGGGTATTGAAGGAGGAATATGTAATTTGGTTTATTTTAGAAAACCATTGACTACTGCCAATATTTATTTTTTATACAACATGGTAAAAAATCGAAGCCCTCCAGTATTAAACGAAGATAACCGCACTATTTTAATCGAAAATATTAAACAAGTTGGGGCAGCAATGAATGATACAGGTGTCACATCTACTGCCACTTCTAGTTATAATTCAGTATCTAATTGGTTTACTTAGACAATTCTAGGCAATAATTAAATTGATTTGTTTGATTTGTTTTATTTGTTTTATATTTTTGATTTATGTAGAAAATTTCTAAATCTATATTATACAATGAACCCTTTAAGTATTTTAATCATTATAGTTGTAATAGTATTGGTTGTCATGTTTTTGCGATATTTACTAATTGATCCATATACTTTACAAAATATTCAAAGCGGAAAAGAACATTCTACTATTAGTGCATCTTCTTTAGCTAAAAATGGGGAAGCGGAAGCCAGTAATTTTGCATACTCTATATGGTTTTATATAAATGATTGGAATTATCGTTATGGTGAACCAAAAATTATTTTTGGAAGAATGGGAGCAATTAGTAGGGAGGGAGATGGGTCAATAGAGGGCATCAATGGAATCAATCCTTGCCCCGCAGTTGTTTTAGGACCCGTTGAAAACAATGTTGCCGTTTCTTTAGCATGTTATCCTGGAGGCACAAGTGAATCCAAAAGCGTTATGCATACGTGCATGGTAGCCAATATTCCTATTCAAAAATGGGTCAATTTAGTCGCAAGTGTCTATGGCCGCACAATGGATCTTTACATTGATGGTAAATTGGTCCGCACTTGTTTGTTACCTGGCACTGCCTTTGTGAATCCGAACGCGGATATTCACGTCACACCAAAGGGTGGGTTTGATGGATGGACTTCTCGATTGCAATATTTCCCCAATGCTATAAATCCTCAAGAGGTATGGAATATTTATGTCCAAGGATATTCTAGTGCATTAAGCATGTTTGGAACCTATTCAGTTCAAGTATCATTATTAGAAAATGGAAATGAGAAAAGCAGTGTTACTTTTTAATTTTCTTTTTCCATAAATTTTTATTCATTTAATATATATAATATATAATGAATAGTAATCAAAATCCTTTATCAAATAATCCTTTAACAAATTCTTTTTCAGCAATGGGGCAAGGAAATTATGGAAATTCGGCAGCTTTTGGAGCCAATGGAAGCCAAAGTTTTATGGAGTCGAATAGTTTAGTATCTAATTTTTCCTTTTTATTGTTGGTCATTTTTGCATTTATTTTATTGTTACGAATTGGCATTTCTTTGATCATGTATTTCATGCAACCTGTGGATTCGCCCCATTTAATTGATGGTATGGTAGATGCTAAACAAATGCAAGTATTTCATCAGGATCCCAGTAATAATGGCGCAGTAACTATATACCGCTCTGTAAATGCAAATGATGGTATTGAATTTACATGGTCTGTTTGGTTGTTTATCAATAGCATTGAAAATACTCATGACGAATTTAAACATGTATTTAGCAAGGGCAATAATGACCCCAATGAATTCGGAATCATGGAGCCAAACAATGCACCTGGTTTATACATTGCGCCAAATTCCAATACATTGATTGTTATGATGAATACTTATCGAGTGATTCAAGAGGAAATCGCCATTCCAAATATACCCATTAATAAGTGGATCAACGTGATCATTCGTTGTCAAAATACGACCTTCGATGTCTATGTAAATGGAACCATTTCTAGGAGTGTTAATTTGGTCGGGGTTCCTAAGCAAAATTATGGAAATGTGTATGTGGGCGCACATGGTGGATTTGACGGCTATATATCCAACTTGTGGTATTACAACTATGCTTTAGGAACCAGTGCGATCCAAAAATTGGTGGAAAAAGGACCCAATACCAAGATGATTGGAACCACTGGTATTAGTGATACATTGTACAATTATTTGTCTATGCGCTGGTACTTTTTTGGAGCCGGAAATGGGTTCAATCCTGACTTGCCGAATCCCGCAATGGTAGCTACATCGAAGACAACCACTACAACTACTACAACTTAAAAAAATATTGTTTTTTCTTTCTATTGTATTTTATCATTATATTGTATGTCTTATTTACCAATACCTCCTCGTGTATGGAGCCGTGTTCAAAATCCGTGTTCTGCTTTGCTAGCCAATGACCAATATATATATGGCACATCTATATTTACTGGTAAGATTATACCTTATGCATTAGCAAATTATGAATTACAGCTGTATAACAAAGGTAATATATTGCAATACAAAGCCAATAGTTCGCAATTGACAAAGAAACAAAAATATACTCAACTGGCAAAAGGGTTAGGTCCCACTCGAAGAAAAGTGTTTGCCACACAGAGCACTACATATAGTAATCCAAATAATAGTGGGTTATTACGGGTAGGGTCTACGATTGTTCCTTTTCCGAATTTTCTTGTAGGTCAGCCAAACAATCCGTCGGGACCTTTTCAAACGGATGTGCCCAATCCGAATGGTTGCGCAAATACAAATGGATCTTTAGAAGAAGGCGGGACTTTGGTATGTGGATCTTATCAAAATCCATGTACCAAACAAATACTTAAGCAAGGGAAACAATCAGCAGTTATATGTAATTCTAGTAGTGCTTCGGATGTGCCGGGTCGCCCAGTTGCTTTGTGCTGGAATCCTTCTATACAAACATGGTTTCCTAAGCCGCGGTATTTTGATAATAATAGTGGAGATAAATGGCCGGTCAATTATAAAGGATTTGTAAGCGCTGAAAGACCGAACCCTCCCACGATTACTGGATTGACTGGACTCACTTTATCATGGGTGGATGTTAATTCATGTGTAATACCGACAACAAACTTTAGAATATATGTAAACAACCGATTTTTTATTCAAGTAAGCTATACTACTACTTCTTATACATTTAGCAGTTTGCAAGCGAATTCTAGTATATATATGACGGCAATGAGTCGAAATATAGAATCTGTGCCATCGAATAGTATAGTTTATTTGTAATAAAATTGGTTTTTATTTTATAACTTTTTAAATATTTAATTATAAGTTTATTAATATAAAATTATATCTGTTTTATATTAGTAGATGTCGAAAAAAAGAACAGGCAATCAAGAAAGAACAGGCAATCAAGATTCAGATAGGGAATATACAGAGGAAGAAGACATCAAGAGATTCCGAATCGATTTATTATTAAATAAACAGGAAGAGCTGAATGAAGTACTTTCAGTACTGAATGAAGAAACTCCGAGTGATCCGGAAAAAAAAAGAAAGAGAGAAGAGATCGAGGGAGAATTAAAAACAATTGCAGATAGTTTGAATTCTGAATTAAATAATCCAGATTTGAGTTCATCTGAACCAGGTGTTGCGAGTTCGTCTGAATCAGGTTCGAGTTCATCTGGATTAGCTGCGAGTTCGTCTGGATTAGCTGCGAGTTCGTCTGGATTAGCTGCGAGTTCATCTGGATTAGATTCGAGTTCATCTGGATTAGCTGCGAGTTCATCTGGATTAGCTCTCCCGAGTTTAGAACAACAGCAACAATTAGAGCAACAAGTTAAAGATAAATTATTAGCTAAATGCAAAGAAAATACAGAAAAGAGAAAGGAACAAACAGAATTTGAGAAAAAATTATTAGATGAACTTGAAATAGCTGACCCCAGTCTCAAAAATCAGCTCATTGCTAGTAAGCCATTTTTAGGAGAATTAAGAGATTCCTCCAGTGAAATGGACAAAAGTGAAATGGGTCAAGAAAATAATAGTGATATTGAATTTGCTATTAGCTCAGGCAATTTACTACCAAAATTCTTATCGACTGATGAAAATCTGAAAGAGGCAGCTGATATTTCTGTAGGCGATGTTAATATGATGGATTCAGAAGCGAGAAGCACAACAACGGAAAATCCAGAACAACAAAAACAAGAAGTAAATTGGATCGAGCTATGTGGAAAATTAGAAAAGTATATTAATGAGATTATTGATGGAACTAAAGAGATTTATAATTATTCTAATTTTTACACATTATTATATTATTATTTAAAACATTGTTTAAATACACCAGACAAATATAAACTTTTTATAAGAAAAATATTAGATATAATAAAAGATCCTCATCTAAATAATAAAGAGGTAGTTTTTGAAATTCTTAGGAAAAGTCTTTCTGCATATCCAGAATATTATCCGAATGTTAATAATAGTTTTCTTTTGCATGAAATTTTTTATTTTTTACGGGAATCCAATAGAATGCTAAATGATGAAAATTTCAATATGGACTATTTTGATTCCTTAATCGTTTTTGTAAATACACTAATAGTTTTATTTACGTTTTATGATGGAAGTTTGATGACTATTGAAAAAAGCATTGAAAATGTAAGGGAAAATTTAACACAAAAATTTGAGGTTGAGTTAAAGAAGTGTTTAGAGTTTAAAAGTGAATCTGGAAGCAAAGAAGAAGAAGGAGGAGAAGGAGGAGAAGAAGAAGTTGATTTAAACTGCACTAATTTAGACGATATTTGTAATTTATTAAATGTAAATAAAAGTATTTCTTTTATATTAAAATGCTTATCTGATAAAATAGATCCTACAGATACGGAAGATATGGAAATTGGAAGTCCAGCATCTGACAATACTGAGTTCTTTATTTTTGATGAAAATCTAGGTGATTTTGATGAAATAATAAAATTTTTAACTTTATTTTTAACTACATTAGATGGTATAGAAAGTGATCTTAAAGAAAAAATTAAAAATTTATTATGTATAGCAAAATTAACAAAATATAAAAATTTATTAAAATTTTTTAAAGATAAATTAGATGAGAAGAAATTTTTAAAAGATACATTAGATGAAATTGTAGATTACAAAATAGAGAATATAGATACATTTGTAAACTATATTTTTTATAAATTACACGAATTTACAGAACACGAAATATTTATACTACTACAAATGATGCATGTAAGAATACAATTAGAATTTGAAAACTACACTGATTTATTATTATCTGTAATAACAGAAAGCAATAGGGAATATGTTCAAATTATTGAACATTGTATGAATGTTCAGTCTTATATGAATTCTATGTTAGAAGTATATGAAAATTTAGAAGTATATGAAAGACTGCTTGTTGGGCAAATACCTGGTCGGCTCGAGCTTTTTTTATCTCAACAAGCTAGTAATGAGCCTTTCTATGTTACGACATCAACCGGCGAAATAGAACAAAGAGGTGGTGCTGACACCGATTTTTGTGCTGGAATGATGGATGAAATAGGGAGTGATGATGACGATGTCAGATTTAATTTAAAAAGACAAGGATATTGTGCTTTAGGTTGTTCAAAATTATATGATGAACTAAAACATGATTTTAAACCTTATTTAAAAGGATTAATGCCAAAAATAGAATCAATATATAAGAAGGTAATTAATTTTTTTCATATAAAATTAGTAGAAGATAATAAAAGTCACGAATATCCTGAAGTAAAAGATGTTGTAGAATTTATGGACTTAGTTTCTAGTTATTCAGTAGGAAAAGATCCAGAATGGAATTATTATACATCAGTATTAAAATTTATGGATGAAAAATGTGATAATATTGATGAACTAACTATTGTAAAAGTAGTAAACCTTGCAGATTATAAAAATTTAAATGTTGATCAGGTCGATTCTGACTATAAAAGAAAATTAGGTGATTCGGAATATTTATATATGACAATGGAATGCGGAGAAGTATCACCAATATTTGAATTACCAAACTTATGGGTATCTGTAGAAGATAATTCAACACCACATAGAAAATTATGGCCATTAGTGTATCAAAATCCGACTCCAGAACAAGCTGAAGTGGAAAGTTTTAAAAGATCATTTTTTACTATTGATAATGGTCCTGGTATGTTAGATCCAAAAACAACAGGTCCAGTTAGTATTGCAAATTTTTCTGTTGATAGTCCATTTATTGAACAAGTTAAAGGTGGGTTGGAAGAATTAGGTTATGATTCAGATATTATTGGTAAACATATCACTAAATTACAAACTATACAAGCATTACAAAATATAAATGTTGCAGAAGATCAAGATAGTAAAACTAACATGATAACAGGTCTAAATTTATTTTTAGGGTATTTTGGTGTTCCTTTAAATCCTTCGCCAGTAACAAATATACAATTCATTCAAACACTTGATGGATTAAGATTTATGGGTATAAATATTACTATGGAAAATGGTACATTTCCAACATTTCCAATACATATAGGTGATACTACTATTTCAACCATATCTTCTTTTGTAAAAGAATATGATGGTAATATTCCCGTTGATACCAATGATAAATGGGATCCATCGTGGCGCAGATTACATGTTTTTGCAAAAGAAATTTATGCAAATATTCCTGCAAATATTAAAGCTAATTTAGGATCTGAATCTGAAGTATTAACAATGATTATACTTTCTTTAAAATCATTGGGAGATTTATGGCAAGTTTTTTATTCAAAAAAATTAGCCAAACAAATAGAAGATTCTGGTTTTACAAGTTATATAAGTTCAACAGATAAAAATGTGGGTAGTGAATGTTTTTTAACTTCTAATAAATTTATGTTAAATGGAACAGGTGTTCGTCCACATTTAAAATTATTAGAAGATCCAGAATTATTAAGATTTTTTGGAAAAGAAAATTTTCGAAGAGCATTGGTAGGCGAAGATGCAGTTCCTGACGAGAGAGATATTGACGGAAGTGACACAATTACTACAAATTTAAAAGTAGCTACTTCAGAAACATATATATCCAGTATTAATGTTACACTTTCAAAAATAATACCACACTTAGATGATAATGTTCCTGTTCTTTATGAACTAATAAAACTACATAAACTCATGATAGCTTATGATGAAGCTAATGAAAAAGCTAATAATGAACTATCTACTGAACTACATAATGAAATAATAAAAATACGAGAATCTATAGGAAACAACCCGAAATTTCAGGAGTTATATCAGAATCAACATCTTCCTGAAAGTTCAATTGAACTAAAAAGTTTTATAGAGTTATTATCGGATCAAGTACCAGAAGCAAAATTTGTAGAATTTGTAGATTTTGAATTTTCGGGTGTTTCATCTATATTATTTTTAATTTTAAGTAAAAAAGTATTGAACGTTACAGGTAAACAAAAATTACAACAATATTTAGATGAACTAAAAAAAGATTCTATAGAAAAAAAATTAGAAATATTCAAAAATATAGATATTTTTTTAAAAAAAATATACGAAGTTATTAAATTAACAGAACCTGATACTACTACTCCACCACTCCTAGAAGTGCAAGGAGTGCCAGTAGAAGAAGAAATGGAAGAAGAAATGGAAGAAGAAATGAAAGAAGAAATAGTTCAGGAAAATGTGCCACTAGCACAAGGAGTGCTAATTCCACAAGAATTACAAGTATTAGGTGTAGAACTTCAAAAAAAAGTAGTAGAAAGTACTTTTTTTCAAAAAATAAAAACATTAACATCTTTTTTAAAGTGTAATTTTATAGCATCATTTGATGCATTACGATCAAAAAAAACAAAAACATTTAATGATGTTGATATTCTAAAACATGCAATTAGTATTGAAAGAAAATCTAGAGAAGCTGTTAAAAAAGTAAATATTTTTGATAAAAAGTTATTGGATTTTGCTAGAGATTTTATGGAACATGATTATCAACATGTTTTAGATATTGCAACAACAGCATATGATAATTTGCTTTCTTCAACACAAGTAGAAATAGAAGAAATTGCACTAGAACTAGTTTCACTAAAAGAAGAAGTCAGGAAGTCAACTCGTGAAAGAACACAACGCGTTGATCAGCAAGATACTGAAATTAATTTTGCTTTAGCTCAAGCTTCGGAAAATGCAAAAATGCAAGAATTTAAAAAAAAAATAGAAGAATCAAAGGATTGTATTTATCAATTAATACAAAGTATGGAAAAACAAAATAATAAAAGAGAAGTAGAAAAAATAAAAAATAAATTAGATAAACAAAGAACATCATTAGAAAAATTGCAACAAAAATTAAATACTGAGGTGGAAGAACAAAAACGAGCCATTGCTGATAAAATAAAAAATAAATTTGATAAAAATAATCCAGAAAAAAGTCGAAAAAATATGTCTTCAATGTTAAAATCAATGGCTAATACATTTGGCAATTTTCTTGGTGTTCGGTCGCAACCTTTGGTTAATGAAGGTGGAAAATTAAAGAAACGAAAAACCCGTAAAAATATAAAAAAAATAAATAAAAAAACAATTAAAACAAACAAGAGAAGAAGTACAAAACGCAACAAAACCATTCAAAAAGACAGAAAAAAGAGAAACAGAAACAGAAAAACAAGGAAAAACTAAAAATAATACAAAATTACATAGAAAAAATTTTATATTATTTGTTATTTTCTCAAATTTGGATGAATACATAATTCATGACTAGGGAATATATCTCCCGACATACATTTATCATTTTCAGTCACTTTCGAGCAAGTTCTATATCCGCGATCTTCTCCAATAAAGCACCATCCTGCTTTTCCTGTCTTGTGTACAGAACTAGATGCCTCATTTGGCTCATAATCGTCATCATTTGTCTTATTTTTTTTTAAAAAACGTTTCAAACTATGTTTTGCTTCTTCATATTCATTGTCTTGATTGTCTTGATTGTCTTCATAATGAGTAGAAGATACACTGCTCTTGCTTTTATTTGGCGTTACATCTTGGACGGCACTTAGCCCCGTTTCAATGCCAGTTGCTGTACTTTCTGTCACTGCCTTTGCCCCTTCCGCCGCCACATCGACGACTTGACTAGCAGTTCCGATGGTAATACCAAATAACTTTTGAACAAGGGGTGCAAATACATTGGTAACATCTTGTGTACCTTGCGCTAAATAAGAAAATATATTAAACCCTAAAAAGGCAAACAATAAAATAATCATTAGCCATGTAAACCAACTAATACTTGATATGAAGCCAAAGAATCCAGATCCTGAAGAAGAACTAGTAGTAGAACTAGTCGAAAGATCCGGTACAACTTCTGATACACTTTCCGAAACTCCTTCTGGAGTAACACTTTTTGTTAATTCTAAAATTGAATCCGATAAACTTTTTTTACTTGTATTTTCCATTATAATAAAAATATATATTAATTTTTAGTATAATTTCGCAGCACTATTTCTTGCATTCTTTTGTTCTTTTTTATTTGAAAGTTAATAAATACAAAAATTGGTTCAAATTGCCTAAAATTTCATCGCGAATGTTTAATAAATCTGTGTTTGTCATTAATTTCATTGCTTTGTTATCATTTAATGATACCAAATAACCCTTGAAAGAATCTATTTCTTTTTTAAATTGTTCAACAGCAGAAAAATCCATTAATGCAACAGATTTTGTGTCCATTAAATCTGTTCGCTGACCAGATTTTCCTAAAAGAACCTCCATAAATTTATCGACATTTTCATTTAATTCGCTATATAATTCATCAGTTGCTTTATGAGTGGCATAACTATAGGTTTTCCAATGATACAATTTAACCATCATGAGTATTTCCATGAATACAATAGTAATTTCCTTTTGGAAAGATGCTAATGTACCGCTATTAGACAATCGAATTTTACGTGTATTATTATGTCTGTTTCTTTTTTGAGGATGTTTTGTTTTTCTCATATATATATATCCACCTTTTTAAAAAAGGTGGAGCCAAAAAATAAATATCCCTTTATCCACCTTTTCCACCTTTTCTACCTTTTCCACCTTTAAAAAAGGTGGAGCCAAAAAATAAATATACCTTTTTCCACCTTTTTTAAAAAAGGTGGAGCCAAAAAATAAATATCCCTTTAAAAAAGGTGGAGCCAAAAAATAAATATTCGCCTTTTTAAAAAAGGTGGAGCTAAAAATAAATATACACCCTTTTCTTACCTTTGTAAACTATTTTTACTCCCATAAAGTCAATACTTCAAGTTCATTTTGGGAAATACTTTTGGCTCCACCTTTTTTAAAGGTGGATGGATTTAGATACGCGGCACAAAAGACTCTCCAAATGAATTCATTTTTTCCAGTTTTTCGATGGTTTTTTCTAAATTATACGTTTTCACATCATTGAATAAATAAGCGGTACCAGGGGCTTCTTCATTCTTTTTAATTTGCCCATAAATCATATCTATCTTTTTTATTATATTGGACACTATTTCTTGCTGGGATGCACGTATGATTTCTTCATTGTTATTGATATTTTCGCATAAAATACTGACTGCAAAATATAATATATTACGTCGCTTCTTGTGCGATCCAGAAGAATATTTCAGTGTAAACAAACTAAACAGCGCATCCATTACTTTTTGAACAAATTTATTTCGTTTTTTGGCTTCGTTAAAAAACAAATCCCATAACAACCAAATGATTTCTTTCTGTAACGCCGTTTCTACTTTTGGAAAATTTCGGCGTTCACAAAATATCCTTTCTCTCTTTCCTTTGCATATGGTTTCAAATTCAATGATCCATTCTATCCAATAACATGCATTCATTACATTTTTTCCATCTTCTGAAAGGCTAAATCCGATTTCATTCACCGCCGGAAACAATTCCTTGGGGTCTTCATTTAAAAATATTTCCTGTGCATATTTATTACTAGGTGCTTTAAATTTGTCATGTAATTGCGTCATATTAAAATCATCTTTTTTTATCTTAACAATATCAAAACTATGCTTACGTTTAGCATCACATAAAACACACATAATTTCTCCAAATAGCTTCCTTATTTTCGCATTATTTCGCAAACTTAATTCGCTATCAATATAACCATTTCTAACAATATCTTTGAATTGCTGAATTCTCATTTCTAAGTAAACTACTATTTTAGGATTTCCTAGATGTATATGTTTTGTATAAAAAAATAAAATAATTTCCCACAAGTCGCCATAATGTCCTGCACATATGAGTTCCGCACTCCAATAACATGCTGGCTCTATTTTTGAATTGATTAAATTATTTAGCAATTCCTTTTTGACATCTGTTTTTTTGAATTTTGAAAAACTGACTCCCTTAAAGTCCTTTTGTGTTCTTATATCATTAATTTCCGAAGCGTCCATATAATTAAAAAATATACAAAAAAAATAACAATAATACATATAGATGAAAACCATTCTTAGATCACTTACTAAATTTTATAATAAATTATCCACTTTTGGTAAACTATTAATCTTCTTGGCCATTCTTTTATGTATGGTTGTATTCTTTAAATCGATAATACCAGTCAAGGAGGGAATGATAAGTACATCAAATTTTCTAATAAAAAGCGGTGATGCTATTTACGACGATTTTTATGCAAGCCTTTATGATTATTTGGTCTTTAATCAGGCAAAAAATGATTATGAAGTAGGCGTATTATTGAAATCAACGAATCCAACGGAAACCAGTGTCATTGCCGATATTGGTTGTGGAACGGGTCACCATGTAAAAGAACTTTCTAGCAAAGGTTTGCAAGTAATTGGTATAGATATATCACCTTCTATGATTCAAAAAGCAAAGGAATCATATCCAGAAGGTAATTTTATGGTAGGAGATGCTGTTGACAATGGAATATTTAAAATGGATTCACTTACACATATTATTTGCATGTATTTTGCAGTGTATTATATAAAAGATAAAGATCGATTCTTTCAAAATTGCATTTACTGGCTTAAACCTGGTGGGTATTTAATTCTACATTTAGTAGATAGAGAAACATTTGATCCTATTTTACCACCTGGTAATCCATTGTATATAGTGTCGCCGCAAAAATATGCCAAAGAGCGAATTACCGATACAAAAGTAACGTTTGAGGATTTTGTGTACACGTCAAAATTTAATTTAGAAAAGGAAAAAGACATTGCCACTTTTGATGAAAAATTCAAATTTAATGATGGTAAAGTCAGGAAGCAACAACAAGTGTTGTATATGGAAGACACATCTACTATTGTAAATCAGGCGCAAAATGCCGGATTTATTTTACAAAGTAAGGCGGACCTGGTAAAATGCGGCTATGAAAGCCAATATTTGTATGTATTTGTGAAACCATCTTAAAGTCTAAGAAAGCGGCAAACATTCCATTAATTATTCTAATTTATCTATAATATGTTAGAATACTTATCTTATATATTATTTTTTAGCACGCTCATTATTTTACTCATATACGGATATATTCGACTCAAATTTGGCTTCTGGGCATTGCAGCCAGTGTTTCACATTTATGACGTCGGATATATGATCCGAGCGCCAGGTATCATTGACCAGACTATGCCTGTAAAAAATAAATACACGAACTTCAAAGATATTGAAACATTATTGGTGGCGGATTTGAGCGACTTGCAAAAGCAGCGTTTTGTCAACTTGATAAAGGCGCATTATTTGCAAAACAAGGACAATATATTTAATCCTCAACCAGAAAATATGTTGCCTTATTTGTGCGGACATAATGACAAAACGTTTATATCTTTTTATACGAAAAATAACCATTGTATGGACTTAAAAAAAGGCACCACCATAAATGTGCCGAAGGTTGTGGGTGTTATGACGACCCGCCCAGTGCATATTGTCATCAATAATGGCAATAAAGATGCCAATTTTGACGCCTATTATGTCGATTATTTATGCGTTGATACAATGCATCGGAAACAAGGAATCGCGCCACAATTGATCCAAACGCATCATTATAATCAACGTTTACTAAATAAAAACATTGTTGTTTCTCTCTTTAAGAGAGAAGATGAATTGACTGGGATCGTACCTTTGTGTATTTATTCTACTTATGGGTTTCCTGTGACGACCTGGACAAAACCTCCTCCAATCTCGGGGGAATACAAGTTACTAGAAATAAATCCGCAAAATTTTTATTTTTTATTGAATTTTTTGAGAGAAAACGAACGCAATTTTGATATAGTGATTTGCTCAGAATCGTCAAATATTTTAGAGCTTATTAAGACAAAAAATATATATATTTATGTTATTTTATGCGAAGATCACATTTTGGCTGCTTATTTTTTTAGGAAAAGTTGCATACAAATCGAAAAAAATATGGAAGTCCTTACTTGTTTTGCGTCGATTTGTAAATGTGATGACAATATTTTTATACAAGGGTTCAAACTAAGTTTTTGGAAAATAGCTGCTGAACATTTTTTTGGGTATGCGGCTATCGAAAATATATCACATAATAACATCATAATTGATAATATTATATTAAAGACCAAACCATCTGTTATAAGCCCGACTGCTTATTTTTTTTATAATTTTGCTTATCCCACTTTTTTATCCAATAAGGTTCTTGTTATTCATTAGTAGGTTTGGCTTTTGTTTTTTTGGTGACTTTCTTGGTTTTTTTTGGTGTCTGTTGTTCTGAATGCAATGTCTGCGTCTGTGTCTGCGTCTGTGTCTGTATTTCTGGTTCTGGTTCTGGTTCTGGTTCTGGTTCTGGTTCTGATTGCATTGTCTGCGTTTGTGGCAACGAATTATCTTCGCAAGTTTCCTTCGCATTACAATCCTCACAATATTTCCCCAATTCAATATATCTTTTACGCTGTTCTCGACTTAAATTCTTGCATTTACCCATAATATGGTTGGTTAGATTCATATTTTTGGCATCATTCTTCAACTCTTGAGGAGGTTGAAATACCTGTGCCCCTTGCTCCAATAAGAAAATTTGATTCTTCTTATTATAAAACAATATAGGATTATCGTCTTCATCGCATTCTATGATTCCACATGTACAATAATCCATATGTTCAACTTCGTCACCTTTTCTGCAGCGTATATCAATGCAATCTACATCATTCATGTATTCTTCGAAAAAATCCTGTGCTTCTTCTCTAGTATTAAACAAAAACAATTTTGGCGGATTAATGGTAATGGATGTCAACTTTAAACGAGCTTCATGATCTTCATAATATTTAAAATCATAACAACCATTGTGCGTATTATGAATGATGATATATTTTGTCATATATAATATAATTAATTAGCGTCTTTGGTTTAAATAGTTTTAATAATATTTATTTTTATAATATTTATATAATAGTATTATATATGTATTATATACTTGGTTCTATATTTTTGAAAACCATTGATCCGTACTATAGAAGACATCTTACTAGTAATTCTTTAAATGCTGCGGACTACATGTATCTAGAGACTTTTATCTATGCATTTGTACTAATTCTTTTTATCATGTTCAAATATTTTTATAACAAAAAAGAGGCAATTGAATCTTTTAAAAATTTGAAAAATGTTGAACTTAAAGACCTTATTTTTATGGTAGTCATTTCTATTTTCTTCATTTATTCAACACTTATGATTTATGAAAATGAACACGAGAATAGTGCATTTTTGAATAGTATTTTACAAAGAGGTGGCACCCTTATTGGTATATTATTGGTAGGAATATTTTTCTATAAAGAAAAATACAACTGGAAACAAATAATAGGAATTGTATTGAGTTTTGCTGGATTTTATCTTTTGATGTCAAAGTAAATATTTTTATCGCACATATTTTCCCGCTCGAACAAAGGTGTCTGCTACAAATATAATAAAAATACCTAAAAAAGAATATAATATTACTTCCTCTGTCACATTGTTAGTGCGTTCATCTTGTTGATCCTCTAACAATGTAATCATATAATTCATTTTCTGTAACAATATATTTTCTTCTGAAGAAGCTGGAATTTTATAATGTGCTTGAATGTAATAAGGTTTGTTATTTGGATTATGTCCCTGATATCCAGGTAATACTTTTCTATAATATTCTTCATTGCTTTTTTCGTCACCATAATTGCTGTAGTCGTTTAATTGTAATTGTGTTTCACCTTCATAAAGTGGTTGTGGAGCATTTCCTAATGTCCTAAACATTAGATCATTTTTGGATGTCATATTTATCATGTTTTCTTTAGTTTTTTCTTTATTTTTTTCTTCTTTTTCTTCATTACTCGGCCTTTCATTACTCGGCCTTTCATTACTCGGCCTTTCATTACCCAGCCTTTCATTACCCATCCTTTCATTACCCAGCCTTTCATTCGCTGCAGATTGAGGTAATGAAAAGGCATCGGCTGTATCATCATCATCGTCTTTATTATGCAAGTTTTGTAAAAGTTCGCTAGTAACTTTTTGCCCAGAAAATCCTTCTCTCCTTTTTCTGGTAGCATTATTGCGTGATCTTACTGCCATTTCCTCACGTTTTTTTTCTAATAAATTTTCAGATGTAAACATATTATCATTATCACTACATAATTCTGAATAACCTAAAGTAGAAGACATTCTCTTATTAAAAATTTAGATAATATTTTTAGATAATAATTTGTAAAACAAGTTGGAAAAATAAATTATATTGGAATATTTATATGGGCTTTCAAATAAAAAATAAGGTTGGAATTATAGTAGCATTTTTACTATTTTTTATATTATTTCAATCGAATACATTTCCTTTCTTAATTCATACCATTTTAGGACGTTTTGTGTTGGTCATGATGATTTTAGGAATCAGTAGTGTTAGTTGCGTATTTGGCATCATTGCAGTGCTAATTGTTATCATTTATTTGAATCAAGACGACTCCATTTACCTAGAAGGGTTTGTAGATAAGAATAAAAAACGAGAACACGAAGAAGATACAATGTTAAGCACTTCTAGTGCTGCGGCTAGTACAGAAACTTTTGTTGCACGTGAAGGATATAATCAATTGGAGAGAGAACGTGTTATGCAAAAGGGAAAGCGTTCTTCTGAGATTCGCGTAAAGAAGGGAAATCAATCCACGGAAGATGTAGAGCCAAATGAACCGGAAACATTTTCAAACATGTCTGCGGATGTGTAAAAAGAAATAATATATATTTTTTTAGAAAAGAAATATATATATATGAAATATTTACTCTATTATATTTTTTTTATTTTTGTTATTTTGATGTTTTCATATATAAATTCTTTACATTCTTTGGAATCTTTCACACCAGAAATACGTGGGTTTTATAGACCTATTGCAAGAAATACGCGAATGGCAGTGGAAGGGTTTTACGAAAGAACTCAAAAAAATATGAATGATTCAATAGATGGATTTTATAAAACCCTTGGTTTGAAATAAGAAAAAATATAATAATATATTATTTTAGTAGAATGAATTCTTCCCCACCAACAACAATTAATACAAATAATACAAATAAAGAGCCATCAATTTCTCAACATGGAGGAGCTGGAAAAACAACCATTTTTACACCATTGTGGAATGGAATTGCTTATTTGAATCATCATGTTTTGTATATGAATAATAGCAAATTTTTTGCGGGTGTTATCATGATTTTGCTCAACGTTGGATCTAAATTTATACAAATTCAATTTAGCAGATCTACGGAAGAATATATGAAGTGGTCAATAAGTAAACAAATTCTTGTTTTTGCAATGGCATGGATGGGTACTCGTGATATTTATGCGGCATTAGGATTGACAGCGGTATTTACCATATTGTCAGATTATTTGTTTAACGAAGAGAGCCATTTATGCATTGTTCCGCATAAGCATCGCGTTTTACATAAATTAATTGATACAAATGAAGATGGTGTTGTTTCGGATACCGAAATGGCGGCGGCTGTAGCGGTATTAGAAAAGGCAAAAAGAGAGAAGCAACGAAAACAACAAAAAGAAGCTTATCAAAAATTTGATTTTGAAAAATATGAATAATTACATAAATATATACAATTTATTTTTGAATGTATTTATGCTCGAATGGTTTTATTTCTTTTTTTACCATTTATAATCACTCTTCCACCTTGATATTTTTTTGTAGTATTATTTGGATTTGGATTTGGTTTTATTCTTTGTTGTGGCTGTGATTGATATCTTTGTGTTTTTGCAGATGAATTTTGTTTTGAAACATTATTTCTTGTTTGATTATTTTTTGATTGTGATTGAACAAGTTTATAATTTGGCATAATTATATAAGGTTTACCAGTAAATTCAGCCCATGCTTTACGAATGGCTTCCCATTTAGAATTACATTTTAAGCTATTTAATTGTTCTTTTGTAACATTTGTACCAGGATACAATTCGAGTGCAATCGTAATAGAATATGCCAATTTGGATGGGTCATATTGGTCTTCTGGTTGAAACATTCTTTTGGTTAAATAAGGTGATTGGTATCTTTGATAGGGGTACATTCGATTTGGATAAGTCAAGGCCCCTGCACTTTGTTCAGATGGTACTATTTCTTGATTCGGTGGAAAATAATCTTTAAATTTTAATAGAAATTTCGAATCACTAATAGATTTTTGATATGCAGTGTCAATTTCTGCCATTTGAGGATGCAACAATGAAAAGGTTGCTTTTTTTTCTTCAGTATTATATACATATCTAGAACCAAAAAGCAAAAGAATTATATAAAGTGGTGGAAAAATTTGAGGACTTCCCCTTTTGAAAATACATCTAGCACTATTGATGGTCTTTCCTCCCACTTTACCCTTATTTTTTTTTTTTAAATTAAAATATATTTGCTCATAATGATTGTCTGAATTGTATAAAAATAAATACTTATTCCAATTGTCATTTTCACCAGAAGAATAAATACCGATTGGAATTGCTAACCTGAAACTTTTAGCTCCATTACGTATTTTTTGAATTGGTACAACATTCAGATGTAGTTCTGAATTTGCCAATGCATAAATAGCATTTTCATCTGCCCAATAAGCAGAACTTAATATATACTCTCTTATTTGATCAGGGGTTTCATAACGTCTAAAAGGGTTAGTACCATCTTCGGGAACTTCAGTTGGGGCTATAACTAAAAAATTATACTCTGGATGACTGGACAAAACGTCTCCTGCTATTTGCAAATATTGTTCTGTAGTTACATTTTCACCAATAGCTTGTATTTGCTCATTGAAAAGTCTGTTTAATTCATCTACATTTGAATTTATAGTTTGATCAAAAGTTTCTGGATCTGTACTTATTTTTTTACGTAAATATTCGTATACAATAGTTCTTAAAACTATAGGTGTAATTTCCTGTCCTGATAATGTAATTTTTTCATTATGAGTTTCATTATGTAATTTTATTGATTCTGCTACTGCTATAAAAAAACACTCTCCCCCTCCTTCATTTTTTACAACAACTAAATTATTCGCTGTTTCTACATATGCCGCTTTACTCAATTGTTTATTATCAGTTTGTACTTCTATTGAAGTTGTATCATATAAAATACCTGATAAATATTGTTGAACTCCACTTGTTGAATTTTTATATAACGTATTTAATAATTGATAGTAATCCTCATTTTTAAAATAATTTCGTAGTTCCTTTGACGATTTAGTTACCGGTCCTGTTTTTATTTTTGACGGGGTCACTGATTTTGATTTAGATTTTGCTGGTGAAGGTGTTTCATCAAAAACTTCTTCAACTTGTGGTGTATCTTCTATCATTAATGGATTTACTGATTTTACACCACGATTATTATCATCTGTTAAAAGTAATTGCCCAGGATTTTTGATATTAGGTACAGGTATATTAGCTTGTGAACTTGCGCTAAGAAGTGATTGATTTAGTGATGCTATTAGTGCTGATTGATTCGCTAGCAAAGTTGCTAATTCTGGTCCTGAAGTTCCTGTTGCTGAAGTTGTTGTTGATGGGGTTGTAGTTGTAGGAGTTGTAGTTGTAGGAGTTGTAGTTGTAGTTGTAGGAGTTGTAGTTGTAGGAGTTGTAGGAGTTGTAGTTGTAGGAGTTGTAGTTGTAGTTGTAGGAGTTGTAGTTGTAGGAGTTGTAGTAGTTGTAGGACCTGAAGCAAGAGCATTTTTTTGTCCTGTAAAATTCGAACCATATACAACCGATGGCTCACTTTGTTCTAATTTTCGCAATTGTTCTTCTCCAGTCGAAATGCCTTCCTTTACAAGTTCTGCATATAATCGCGGATCCGTAATTCTATTTGGGTCCAGTTCTTGCTTTCTATGTTTAGTATCCACTTTCCAGTCTCCTGATGACCAACGGACATCTGCAATTGTATATGGTTTGCCACCTATTGTAATAATGGTACCATTTGCAAAAATAGTATTTAAAGTTAATTGAATATTGTTGTCAACATAGCCATAGCGTTTTGCAAGTGTTAATGATTCTACTGGTGTTTGGTTTGTATAATTCAAGAGTGACTGGAAAAGGCCTTTATTGAAAAATTCTCGCACTCTAACTTGTTCTGGAATTTTATCAATGATTGCTTTGTTTAATTTAATCAACGGGTAAAAACGGACTTCGCTGTCATCTTTTCCAGCATTTTTCATAACCATCGATGGTTTAAAGGTTACTTTTTGGTAACCAGGAATATTGGTTTGCAAGGTAATATTCAATTGGTTTGGAATGAGGACGTCCGATTTTTTTGATTTTTGGCTAGAACCTTTTGCAGAACTAGTACTACTACGCATTTCATCTGGAGAAAACAGGCTAAATTTTTGTGTTGTAGGAGTTTGTGGTGTAGATGCGGTTTTTTTTATTGCATTATTATAAATAGCATTACCATTGGCAACATCTCTTGGGTTTGCTACTAAAATAGCAGCAATATTTCCGAATGTAATATTTCCTCCAGTATAATTGTTAGAAACTATTTGAGCCTCAGGAACTCTATATGCCAAATAACCTTCTTCTGAAGAATAAATATATGAATAAGCAAATGTTCCATTGTATTCTTTGCATACGCCAAATAATAGATCATTTTCTTGTACAAGATCTCCTATATTTTTAAACCATTGAAAAATAGTTCTCTCTCTTGATAGTTTTTTATCATTATTTTGAGGTGTCCCTGCATACATATTTGGCATTTTAAGTGCATATCCATTGTTTTGCAAGCTTATCGAGTCTGTATAAAATTTATATTGAGATATTACTGGGGGGTTACCACCTGGTACTACCGGTGTCGGTGGTCCTGATGAAGATGGGATTGTTGTTGCTGATGGTGTTTGGTTTGATTGTGCTGGTGGTTGGTTTGCTGATTGTGCTGATGCTTGGTTTGCTGATTGTGGTGCTTGGTTTGCTGATTGTGGTGATCCTTGGTTTGCTGATTGTGGTGCTTGGTTTGCTGATTGTGCTGGTGCTTGATTTGCTGATTGTGCTTGATTTGCTGATTGTGCTGGTGTTTGGTTTGCTGATTGTGATGGTTGGTTTGCTGATTGTGGTGGTCCTTGGTTTGCTGATTGTGGTAGTTGTGATAAAAATTTATTATATTGATCGTTATAATAAAGCAATCTTTGATATGCATCTTTATCATATCTGTTGTTAGTGTCTGATACTTGTGCATTTATAATATCTTGTCTATTTGAATAAAATTTTAGTTCGGGGTTATTATGTGATTCTAATGCTGTCTCTGCTAATCCAACGAATAATTTATCATTGCGAGATAATTGATTATAAAATTGTTTAGCTTGCTCTGGTGGTTCTGATTGCTCTGGTCGTTTTGATTGCTCTGGTGTTTGGTTTGCTGATTGTGCTGATTGTGCTGGTGCTTGGTTTGCTGATTGTGCTGATTGTGCTGATTGTGCTGGTGCTTGGTTTGCTGATTGTGCTGATCGTGATAAAAATTTTTCATATAAATCATTTAGATATATCATTGTTTTATATGCGTCATTTGTAGAAGCATCAGGGTTATAATTTTTCTTTGCCTTTTCAATATCCTTTTTGCTCATCTCAAAAGTAATAATGTTTCCGTTATATTTGAGATGTTGTAAAACATTTGTTGCTTCAATTAATTCACCTTGTTTATTAAAATCTAAATTATCATAAAATTGTTTAGCTGTTCCGTCTGGTAATTCTCCGTAATATTTGCGTGCGTTGTTTGGCTCTAGCACTCTGGCTTCGGCTCTCTGACTCTCTGGCGATGCTTGTAGAAATAATGAAGGTTTACTTTCTGTATCCGATTTAATTGCATCCAAATAATAATGAGCATATTCTGGATTGTTTACATAATATTTTAAATTCTCAGCAGCTGCGTTATAGTCTTTCATTAAAACATCTTCTATATTTCGAACATTCCACTCTTTTTTAACTATTTTTGTTATTTGATTTCTAATTTTGTTAACTCTTTCATTAATTTCTTCAACACTTGGAGTATCTGTAGTATTAAAACCAAATAGTTTATATTTATTTGGATATCTATACTCTTTTTCTATTAATGTTTGTAGCTCTTTTAAATTTGTTATTTGATCTATACTTGTTATATCAGCCATTATATTCTTAACTATATTATAGTTATATTTTTATCATGCGCAAATTACGTTAAAATAAAATTGAATACTTTAATAAAAAATTTTTATGATTCACAAACAAAATAAATGTCCATTGTTCTTTTAAACATAGTTAATTTAATTGAAGGCACCATTGTGAAGCGACCTTCTGCAAAATGCAAGAGTCCATATGTTGCCGATATTCTTGATGAAAATGGTGAAGAAGTTATAGGCCACACTGCTTCCCTCGGCTGTTGTGGTCTAGCAGATGCAGGCGCGAATGTATTGATGAATCCAAATCAAAATGGAAAAAAGCAACAAACTAGTATATGTAGTCATAAAGTACAGCTCGCAATATTCAAAGAGAGAGGAGAAGAAATAATTATTGGAATACATCCTAAATTGGCTGAAGAATTAGTAGAATCTTGTATCAAAAATAATGTATTGCAAAAATTAAATCATATCAAGTCATGGAAGAGAGAGACTGCCATTTATGTAGAAGGCAAAGTAGATTCTCGTTTCGATTTTACGGGCATAGACAAAGATGGCATACCATTTATTTTGGAAGTCAAAAATGTCCCCCTTGCCGACTATGAAGATATTTCTGCTAAAGAGAAAAAAAAGTTGCCCCAAGACGTCTACGATAATCGCCCTATTCATTCAAAGGTCGCATATTTTCCAGACGGATATCGTAAGAAATCTGATGACCCAGTGAGTCCGCGTGCTCTCAAGCATATAAAAGAGCTCACACTCATTAAAAAAGAATCGAAAACTCGTTGTATTATGTGTTATGTAATACAACGAACAGATGTAAACCGATTTCAGCCATCGGTCATCGATCCTGAATATAGGAGCGCCTTTAAACATGCTGTAGATGCTGGGGTAGAAGTGATTACCTTGGTTATTCAATGGACGAAAGACGGACAAGCCCATTTTGTTAGAGACGATTTGCCAATTACGCCGTTTGATTAAAATTAGTAATAGTTTCTATAAATTCTCCACTAAGATCGTCTGGAATGTTATCAAAATCTACTAGCAATTGATTTAATTCATATTGCGCTAGATATGCAGATTCTTCCTGCAATTTTTTTCTAAAAAGCTCATCATCTTCTATATATTTTTGCGCTGTTTTTGGTCCACATTTGGGAAACACTGCCGGAATATTGTCGCTTTTATCTCCCATTAAGATTTTCAATTGCAAATCTTGTGGAGAACTCATAATGTTTTTATACGCCAGATTATACAAGTGCACATTTGGTCGCATCAATTGCAAATAATCGTGATCACTTGCAATAATATAAATTTCACACATGGACCCGTATTTTTGCAGCAAATATTTGACGGACAATGCAATACAATCATCGGCTTCTAAATGCGGGTGTTTCAAAATGGCTTTTGCGCCACCTTCTAGAAACAAATTCTCAGCATAAACCATCTTAAAGAATGGTCCGCCTTTGAAATCCTTAGAATCTCTGGTCCCTTTATAATTGGGAAAATGTTTCATGCGCCAAATGTCTTCTCTCTTGCAATCTTTTCCAACAATCATAATAGGCAAAGCATGTTTGTTCAATTTTAATTTTTTGGGAATTTGTTGTAAATGTTCTACATGTGTCTTTTTAAATTTGTTTACAAATTCGGCGTTCAAATACGGATCTTCCAATGGAGGCTGTTCTGCATTAGAAATTTTCCACCATTGTAATAAAGCATGATACCGATAGAAATTGTAATAGCTGCCATCTACAAAAATGAAGGTAGGAGTCTTTGAAGTGGGCATGATAGTATCAAATAAATCGGGCATTGTATACTATATTCAAGAAAGTATTTAATTCTTTTCAATTTTATTATAAGGTCTTTAAGTTGTTTTTTACAATATATATGGCGACCCTTGGCGTCTTTAAGTTGTTTTTTACAATATATATGGCGACCCTGGTTCTTTAAGTCCTTTTTCCAATTTATTCTTTTTTCCAAATATTT
>Ga0209088_10000674_pt1 | contig 23657 bp, 20 predicted proteins | sample S_140625_EF_Meta_FD_187324 | JGI IMG/M metagenome (GOLD analysis project Ga0209088, IMG submission 187324) | Freshwater microbial communities from Lake Simoncouche, Canada to study carbon cycling - S_140625_EF_MetaG (SPAdes) (version 2) | ecosystem: Environmental > Aquatic > Freshwater > Lake ... | reverse complement strand
CATCTCGCCAACAAACCCTGCAATATGGTCCTGGCCTTGACGGTATTTGTTGGACTCGGACATGACAATATCACAGTTCTCAACGATTCCCTGGTTCTCAAACGCGCGCTTCACAAGCATGCTTGCAAACACTGGAGCCCACTTTGGTAGTTTCTCCTTCAGAATTGGATCCTTGGGAAATTGATGCTCAGTGTCATCCTTGGGATCCTCTGGATTCACGAACTTTGACATAAATTCTACGATGCGAATACGTCTCCATGTTCCATCATCATTACTGACAATTTCAAACAATGTATTTGTGCATACAACCAAGTGAAATTGAATGCTGAACTTTTCTGACTCGCAATACAATGCGCGAGCAGTCATAGACGAATCACCTGTAAGTTGCTTCAACATTCCCTCATTGATTTTTGCATCCTTTGAAGGCTCTTGCATGACGGCGTAACGCACCCCCTTCAATTGCATAACCTCTGAAGAAGTTCCACCAACGCCAACGCGCTTCTCAGTTACAAGAGTGACTGGAACAGTTCCAGCATATTCTCCAAGAGTAAACGTCATTAAATCAGTAAGCAACGATTTTCCGTTAGAACCATTTCCGCGATAAATATTGAATGTTTGATTAATATTCTCGCCAATTAGAACAGACGACAAATGATCCCACATATATCTGTTAAGAGATTTGACTGGAAATAGTTGTTCCATGAATGTCAGAATTTGATTGGCAATTCCGCCATCCCTCTCTTGGTTGAAAGCTAGGTATGCAATTCCAGTTGTCTTGGTGATGTAATCCTGAGGATAACCGTCTCGGAAAATCTTGTTCTTCAAATCCACAACACCATTTGTGAAGCAAAGCAGGTATCTGTTCTCGTCCATCTTCTTGACGAATTCCTCATCATAGAAGATTTCCGCGGCCTCCCTGAAAATATTGCTCTTGTCAGCAGTCTTTTTTAATTTACACGACAATTCTGATACATGTCTAATCTTCTTTTTGAATTGCTCGTAGCGCTCATCAGTTGATTCAAACGCGGACATCTGACCAATATAAACCTTTTGCTGATTCTGATACAAATTATACATTTCTCTTGAGATTGACAAACGCAGCGAGTGTCCAAGGTCTCGTTCCCAATGATGATTTCTGAAAACAAACCACGTTTTATTTGTAATGCTGCTGCAAATATACTTGTCCTTGAACATCTGATGCAAAACCATCGCAAAGTCATAGTCTGTTGGAGTGTTAATAGTCTCTTCCAAGAAATGCTGAACAGTGTTTTGCTTCACCTTTTGATACTCCTCAAACGCGTCTTGCTTTGCCCAATACAAAATAGAACGCTTTGTGATTCCGTCAGGTCTTGATTTGAAATCTTTCTTCCATCTTACATACAAATCTGGAATAGTCTTATAATCAAAGTCGCTTGCTTTGCTGCGCAACATTACCCACGACAAGAAGAGGCGATCATCTGTATGCTTCAAGCCAAACGCTACCATGGTGTTCAATACGTGAGAACCAGGTTCATAATATTTTGCAGGTAAAATCTGGGTATATTCATGCACTTCTTTGATATTGTATTCGCTCAAATTCATATCCTTAAACAAATTGTTAACTGCGCGTTGCAACATTTCTTGATTTTTGATATCCTCCAACGAAATGGATTCTTCTTCATCATTGTCGTCAGAAACAAGGAGCTTCAATTTTGTATTTGACGTTACAGTTCGCTTTGGTTTTATCTGAGTTTTCATCTCTTCGTATTCTCCTTTAATCTTTGGGTTCAACTCAAATACAGGATGCTCTGCATATCTGGCAGACACTTTATGCAATTCCTTTGAAACATTAAATGAGGTTTTGATATCCTTCTCATCCATCATAAACTCACCGTCCGATGAATCGTAGGTAATAGAGTAATGCTGCGTCAATTCATAAGCCATGTTTCCAGGCTTTCTTGAACCGAACACCTGCCAATTTGTAGTGCCCTTGCTGATTCCCTCGTCCAAAACCGCCTCCCAACTATTGATAAGAGGAAGGTCCCAAATCTCGTGAATTTTAGTCAAAACCTTCTTACGCAAAAGCATCTGCAATGAGTGTTCCATTTTAATACCAATAATAATATGAACACCATCTTTTGTCAAAGACTTGTCGGCTAACCTATTCACGTCTGGTTTTTCAAAAACATAAATTGGAAACGGCTTATTCTCTTCAAAAACAAAGAATTCCTTAAGTAGTTCCAAATACACCAAATTGATTATATCAATAATGTGATCCTTTGTATGCTGTCTAGTTTCAACGTCATAACTATATCTGAAGTCAAAGTCAAGCAAAATTGCTCCACCGGTTTCCAACTGTTTCTCTGTCAAATATTCCATTTTTCCATTGACAAATACTGCTCCATGATAAAGGGACCAAAACGTCGGTTCCATTTCTTTTGGAATAATGTATGACCCTCCATAAATCCCTAGTTCTTTGCTGGGAATTCTTGTATGAGTTAATGAAATGTTCGCCCCTTCCCTCTTTTCGGAGTTAGCATTATGCTTTGAAAGAAATTCATTTAGATCTTTAAATTGTGTTTGTTTGGGTTCCATCTTTGTTGTTGGTATTATATGTTGATATTTTTCTATTTCGTTTTTTTTATTAATTAAAAGAAATTCAAATACGCGGAGTTTAACGAGTGACTTATATTATTATCACGGAAATAGATATAGAAATAATGAGATATATTGTATAATATATGTCTTCCGAAAAAACAACAGTCTTGACAAAAGATACAATAACCAGATTGTTGCGCGATGTAAAAGGTATTATGAAAAATCCATTAACAGAGAACGGAATTTATTATATGCACGATGACACTGACATTTTGAAAGGATACGCGTTAATTATGGGGCCTTCGGATACACCTTATTTTGGAGGTAATTATTTTTTTGAGATTAACTATCCTTCAAATTATCCACACAGTCCTCCGACCGTCGTTTACTGCACAAACGGAGACAACATTCGTTTTAATCCAAATCTTTATAAGTGTGGAAAAGTTTGTGTTTCTATTTTGAATACGTGGCGCGGAGAGCAGTGGACCTCTTGTCAAACCATATCCACTCTTTTGTTAACGCTTTGCACTTTGTTATGCGAGAACCCTCTTTTAAATGAACCTGGCGTAACAACAGGACATCCTGATTTTGCAAATTATACCAAGATTATTGAATATAAGAATATTGAAATTGCTATTTTAAAAATGGTTAGTAAAGTGTCTGGAGTTTATCCAGAGAAGTTTGATTTTTTCTACTCAATCGTTAGGGAGAATTTTATTAAAAATAAGGACACAGTTTTAAAGTATTTAGAAGACAAGGCTCGCGAAAATTCCAAATCAGATCAAATAGTTACTAGCATGTATAATATGACCGTTTCATTAAACTACCCTAAACTCTTGAAATTGTTTAAAGAATCAACTGAATCTACAAAGTGAAATGCGCGCATTTGCTGAGATGTTTGATTATCTTAATATATAAAATAAAATTGAATTAAATAAATAATGTAATGTAATAATATATAGCCAATATGCACTTCTGCAGTTCATGCCAAAATATGTATTATATTCGCATTGATAGCGAAAACACTAACAAACTTGTTTATTATTGTAGAAATTGCGGAAATGAAGATTCTACTCTTGACGTTGATAATATTTCAGTGTCAAAAATCCAAGTTTCAAAAGGAGAACAAAAATTTAATCACATCATTAACAAATATACTAAGCTTGATCCCACATTGCCAAGAGTTAGTAAGATTTTGTGTCCAAACGCAGAATGTGAGACAAACACACACAGCAAACCAAGAGAAGTTATTTACATTCGCTATGATGACGTTAATATGAAATACATTTATTTGTGTTCAACGTGTGACACTGTGTGGAAGACTGATGAGCAAAAGTAATTGATAAGCGCGTCCTTGAAAATTTAGAAACATTCTTTCAAACTAGAAAACCGTTTTTTATTATAACGCATTTATAATAAAAAATTGATTCAACTTATTTAAAAGTATCTTTAGTTAATATATCAAAACATGAGTCACCAAGAAAAAGAACAATTATATTCCGATTCTGATTCGGATAACGATGAAGTAGATGATAATGAAGAGGAAGAGGAGGAGCAGGAAGAGCCAGAGGAGGAGGACGCAGTTGATGAAGAAAAAAGCGTTGAAGATGAAGAAGAGGAGGAGGAAGAAGATCAAGACGATGTCAGCGAGAATGAATATACTCCCAAAACCATTCCTCAACTTGGTGGATCAAAAGAAGGCGATGATGACGAAGATGATGACGACGACGATGTTGCCGGTCCTTATCTCCAAAAGTTTAACGCCGAGATTAATAAAAATTATCTCGTTGACTTTCACCCTGAATGCACAATTAATAATTACGACGAAATCAATGCATTGACTAGAATTATTCGCGATAAAAATAACAATGTTGTTGACGAAATTCACAAGACAATTCCTTTCTTGACAAAGTATGAGCGAACTCGCATTATTGGGCAGAGAGCAAAGCAAATCAATTCAGGTGCGAAGGCGTTTGTAAAGGTTCCTGAAAATGTCATTGATGGATATTTGGTCGCAGAACTAGAGCTTGCTCAAAAGCGCATTCCATTTATTATCAGACGTCCTTTGCCTGGTGGTGGATGCGAATACTGGAACTTGAAAGACTTGGAGATTGTGTCATTTTAAAAATAAATAGTAAAGTATAAAACAAAAATTTGAATTTTGCCTTTATTTATATTATGTTTTTTTATTAGCATAATATAAATGACAAATTCAATAACAACACGCATTATTAATGACCCAATTATTAAAGAAAAAATATCTGATTTAGGTGTTAAAGAAGATGAACAAAATATTATTGATTTTATAAAGAGTAAATCAGTGGAACCTGGGTTTTCCGATAAAAAGGAGTTTATTGAAAACTTTGTTAATCAAATAGACAACGAAACTGATAGAGCTAATTTATTTTTATTACTGTTTTACATTTTTTGCTTAACAAGCAACAACGGAGAACCAGACGACGAGTTTATTTCAAAGTTTATTAAAGAACTTAAAGAAACGGTGTCATTTGGACAGTATTCTAATAAAATTTCTCAGCTTGCAAATAGTTTTAAACCGTCTAATCAGAATGAAGAGGAACAATTGCAGTTGTTAAAACAAAAGCTTTTAAAATATGGAATTTCTCAAAATGGCGGAACAAAACTTAGTAAGAAGAAAAGTAGAAAAGGGAAAAGAAACGGAAAAACTATTAGAAAAATTAAAAGAAAACTAAGAAGTGGAAAGAAAACCAGAAAAAATATGAAGGGTGGAATGCCTATAATGTTGTTGTTGGGGTTGGGAGCAGCAATGATCGCTGCTGCAGGCGCCGCAACTGCTGCACCACCTCATCCACCTGGTTTTGTCGCCAAGGGAAAGGCTGTTGCGGAAATTGCAGATAAGGCAGTTGGTTTATATTTGGGAGAGCCTGGAGACGGTTACAAAGGATTGCAAGACTTGGATAATGCGCTTCAGACTGGTTTGCAATCAGGTGTATTTAATCGTCCAGAAGACGTTCAGTTGGGTAGAAATGTTCATAGAGCGGCCGTTGCTCAAAGAGTTGGAAAAACAGTTGGCATAAATGTTTTTAGCGATGAAAGCATTGCTGATAAATTAGAAAATTCTCCAGACCCTCCAAATATGCACGCGAGATTAGGAAAACAATTTCTAGCAAAAGGCTTAAGAAATCAAGCAAGAAGAGCAGAAGCTTTAAAAACGCCCCAAGAAATGGGAAATTTTGTCCCTTATGACGCTGTAAATGACGCATTTTAATTTATTAACTTGTTGTCTAAATACAGTTTATTTTTTTTTGCATCGTTGTAGCCCTTATCAAATAAATCGGCAAAATTGTATTTTGACCTAGAAAAAAGCGTTGTATAATCAGAAACATGCGATTGAAATGTCAATAACTTTTCTACGTAGGTTTTTTGCACGTTGTCATCTTTCCATATTTCAGGAGTTATGTGTAACGATGGTTTTATTACATTCAAATATGGATATTTACTGAAACCTCCGTCAAATGCGTTCATATTCTGATATTTATTCAAAAAGGTTGACCCTGTTATATAAGGAATGTGAGAACTTGCAATACAACAGTTCAGAGCATTTTCTAATGTATCAAAATCTGAAAATATATGAGTTTTTATTTTCATGTTTTCAAAACTTGTAACACCAATAAATAACCTTTTCAAATCAAAATCATCTTCAGAATACTTGTTTAATATTTTATACTTGATAGCGTATTCTACGTCAATATTTGATATTGCATTATTCAATTTCTCATCCAACATTTCAATAATAAATTCTATTGGATCGCGCTTGAACGTCATAAATAAAGAATTCCACGCGCCTGCAGATGCCCCTGAAAATATATAATTCTCTAAGTTAAAATTTTCCTTAATAAATGCACTAGTTCCAAGCATATAAAACCCTTTAAATCCTCCAGGTGATATTGAAATTAGTTTCTTGTCTTTAATATACTCATTGTCCTTTAAATACAGGGTGTGTTCATTGCGCAACCATTTATTTCCATTTATATTAACACTCTCATCATTAATTGAAAACGACTTTATTAATTTTGGCATTACTCTGCGCGTTCCTACAATTTTTGTTGCCAGATTTTTATTTAATACAGGAAATAGAAATGCCATAATAGATAGTAACTTCATTACCATTTAATATTATTTATTATAATTATTTAGATTGTTGTTTTTGTTATTTTATTATTTTATTATTTTATTATTAGTTTGTTGGTTATTTATTGTTTTAATTACAATCGCCGCACGCATCTAAATAAATTGGCTCGCACACAGAGCAATTTTGTCTTATAGCACAACACGTTTTATCTTCTTCTTCGCCTTCTATTTTTATTCCCTTGTTCAATGGGTCTATAAATGTTCCACTAAAATATATAGAATCTTTTGCGAATGTTAACGAAAATGACGTTACTTCACCATCATCAAAAGGGCGGCATTCAATGTAGTTATAAATTGAAACTCCATCACTTTTAAAATATAAATCGCAAAGTTCACCAAGAGTAATTTTTGTAATAAAGTATCTGTCGTATGGATATCTTTTAAGTTTATCACCATCAGTAGCAGACATAATATCATTTCTAATTCCTCGATATAATTTCTCTGGCCAGTCCGCAGACTCCATTGGGAGAGGTATAATAACAGCATCGTCGTTCCAATGATGTCCATTGACATTTTCTAGAGGTATTAAATCATCCCCACGCACTGTCAATTTAGCTAATTCTTTAGTTTTTGGTCTTGTTATAATTCCCTCATATCTTTCTTTATATGCAAGACATGCTTGTGGAAAGTATGCACCCACGTAAAAGTATTTCACATTATTTTCAATATCGAGCGAGTCGTATATTTTTGGAAATAACTCAACAGTGTTATCCTTCACAAGTGGAGAAGGCATACCCAATGCATGACCAAGTTCATGTGTTAAAAGGTGAAATATGTCATACTCTGAAAAATCTTTAGTATAATAATAGTTTACTTCTATTTGAAATCCAACAATCATTGAAGTTCCAGTTACTAATATTTGATTTGTACACCTAGCAGCCCAAGTTTCACCTGACGCGTTCTTCACACTTTTAAATTTAGTCAGCTCTATTCCATTCCAATTTGGTTTTATTTTGCGTATTGCGGCAACCATTTCTGGAGTAAATTTTAAAAAATGTGCCCATCTAGCTGCTGCACGGCAAAATGCTTTATAATATCTGCCACGCCGATCATCTGGGAATAACCCATCAGTATATTCACTAAGTGTGGGAGCTGGAGGGCCAATGTATCCTGGTGGACGCTGCTGGAGAAAGCCGTCCCCATCTACATCAAAGCTTCTATCAAAAGATGATAAATCAAATAAAATGGGTGTTGTTGGTGATGTTGATGTTGCTGCTGCTGGAGTTGGTGCTGGAGTTGGTGTTGCGGTTTCCGGAGCAACTGCTGCAAAGACCGTTCTATTTCTAAACTCTGGTGAAAATGTTCCACTCTTTGCACTTGTTGATGATTTACGCATCTTGATTCCAACGCACGATTTTACTCTAACATTCTCTATATATAATCCAGAATTTTGCTTTTTCTTCTTTAAAAATGACGAGCTAGGTTTTACCGTTGCTTTTGACATATATATTAACTGTATATATCAAAATTTTTGACTAAGATAATATTTTAAGCCAAACATATTTTGGAATTTAAATCTAATGGTTTTCCACTTGACAATTGAGGTGTTTGAGAGAAAAACGATTTACTTAATGTGGTCCTCATATTTAAGACTAAATCATTCCATGTTATATTTGGGTTAGTTTTAATGGCGTCCAAAAATGACCACGTCATAGCGCCCTGATGCGAGAGACTTATAGGCGCGTCAGCACTTTTTTGATTATCCATGCAACCACTAATCATTATCACATTTCCCAATGTTTCCAAGTTTTTATTATTTTCTGTATTATTGTTGCTTTTGTCACTATTTAAATATTGATATTTTAAATCCATCATTGTTCCACTATGACATGAATCAAAAAGCGCAAATAAGGTAACGTCCTTTTTGAGATGTGTTTGAATCATTGCTTTCAATTCATCGTCCACAATATAATTCAAGTCTAATGGATAAATAACCTCGTCCAAACCATCTAATTCTTCACTGTTTTTATCTATTGTATTTCCGCCATGACCACTAAATAAGAAAAATAATGTATCGCCGCTTTGACCTGCCATTAATAAACTTTTAAACGCATTCAGAATATTTTCTCTCGTTGGAATCTTTGGAGTATCATCGGTCATTACAAAAGGGTTTGTAAAACCGTAAGATGTTTTCAGCATTTTTTGAATATTAGAAACATCGTTAATACAACCAATTAACTCATTCTCTGTTCCGCGATAATTGCACCCAATCAACAATGCCTTTTTATTAATTTTGTATTTCTGTTTTAGTTGTTCTATTGCAAGATTCAATTCTGATTGAAATGCAGTAAATTGTCTTTTGTAAAATACTTTTAACTTATCTATTTCAGAATTTTTTTGATTCGCGGACAATCTTGAACGCAAAATGACATTGGCTGTTAAATTGCAATAATTTGTTATTCTTGTAACATTTACATTGTAATTTTGATTTAAAATTGTAATTTCATCTATTAAATTTGAGCTCATTATATAAAATACGCATAGACAAATAATTTTACATAATTTATAATTTTTTATTTAATTTTATATTATATTTCCGAAGGATATAAATATTATAGTATATCTATATAATATAAGGAGAATTCCAATGCTCTTGCTTGTAGCGGTATTTTTTTTGCTGCAAGGCCAATCTAGCTGTTTTTCACCACAATCTATGTGTTATGACTTGACATTTGGAAAATGCTCAACCAGAACATATTGTGGTAAAACGGATACTGGCCTATACACTTGTTTACCTTGTCCTTCAGGAAAACTATGCCCAGGAGATGGGTATACCTATCTTGCACCACAAGTAAACAACTTAAAACTTAATCATAATAGCGCAAAATATATAACAAACATTAAAAATAACAGTTACATTGTTTCGTCAAACCGAGTTTTAATACGCAAAAAATTAAAAAAACTTAAGAAAATAGTTAAAATAGTAAAAGTGGGTTTAAAAGTTGCAGCTATAGTTAAAACTGGTGGTGTAGCTGGTTTGAAAACGGCTGCCGCTGCAAAAATTAAACAACTTGCAATTAAAAAAGGCATACAGTGCTTAAAGAACGGATTAAGCAATTTTTGCAAAGGAAAGAAAAAGGGTGGGAAGATCGGCTTATCAAAAGGTTTAAAAGTAAAACCTAAGATTGGAGGCGTTGTTAGAAAACCAAAAGTAACAAATCCCAAGTTATCAAATCCCAAGTTATCAAAACCAAAGACAAAGACAACGAAGTCTAAGACAAAGGCAAGAACGCCTAGGACAAGAACACCAAAAACAAATTCAAATACAAAACCATCCCCAACAACAAAAACTAGTAAAACTAAAGGAAGGGTAAAACGACAAGTAACAAAACCACAACCAAAACAAAAACCACAACCATGCAGCAACATTTTTGATTCACTTGCAAATAAAGTGAACAATGCTACTAGTCACATTGCAGATAAAGCCGTTAATAAGGGCAGGGATTGGTTAAAGAAAAATGTTGGTGGAAATACTGGTAACTGTGAAAAATCTGTAGTTGTCAAAAGAAGTCCTGGAAAAAGCCCAACTAACTTAAGAGGATCTAAATCTAAACCTAGACCTAAAACAAAACCAAGAACTGGTTCCTCTTCTGGCTCTTCTTCTACAGACGATTCAACAAATGCGCCTAGCTCAGATGACACACCAGCAATTACGCGTTCCACAGATGATTCAACACCAGCACCAAGACCTGTTAAAACAAAACCAAAACCTAAACCACAAGTTAAAAGGTCTTCTCCAACAAGAACAGACGACACAGTTGTAATACCTATTAGAAGAACAAAACAACCTATCACTAGAACAGACGACAGACCTGTTAGAAGAACAAAACCACAAGTTAAAAGGTCACCTCCAACAATAACAGACGACAGACCCATTAGAAGAACAAAACAACCTACAACTAGAACAGACGATGCAGTTATAACTGCAACTCCTATTAGAAGAACAAAACAACCTGTAACTAGAACAGACGATGATGCTGTTCTTATTGGTAGACAAACAAGACAACCAGTAACTAGAACAGATGACGCTGTTATACCAACTAATAGACCTATTAGAAGACGTTCTAAACCCAAACCAATACCAAGCAAAAGACCTGTTAGAAGATCAAGAACTAGAAAAAGTAAAAGTCCAGTTATAATTAGAGTTACTGCAAACCCATCATCTCGCCTTCCTAATGCAAAACCCACAAGAATCCCAACACTTGTATTAACTATTGGACCCACAACAAGACCAACTTCAAGACCCACTACTACAATTCCAACTAGACGACCCACGGTTCTTCCAACAACTAGAAATCCAACCAGATTGCCTACTGCACGCCCTAGTTCTGTTCCAACAAGAATCCCTACCGCGCGGCCAAGCCCTTTACCAACAAGAACTCCTACTCCGAGGCCATCAGTTCGTCCAACTTTAACTCCTAGTGCAGTTGCTGGTCCACCTACAATGCTCCCTTACAATGGAGTTAGCTGGGCAGCCTTTTCAAGTGCACCTGTTGTTGTTAGACCAAGTGCATTCCCAACTCGTGTTCCAACTGGTTCATTATTTAACATGATGACAAATTCGCCAACAATAATAACAAGGGATCCAACGTCATTAAGAGTTTCTATCTCTTCACCAACGTTGGCTCCTTCCAAGTTAATTCCAACCCAAGTGCCTTCTGCGCAACCCACATTAGCGCCTAGTGTAGCACCAAGCGCCGCACCAAGTTTGCAGCCCAGCGCGCAACCAAGTTTAACGCCCACTACTAGTCCAACTGCCGCGGTTGGAGCGTCTTCTATAAATAGCGTATCAACTGGACAATCTGTAAATTCTTCAACCGCAATTGGCGTTGGAATTGGATGCCTAATATTGGTAATAATTTTGGCAATAGCTTGTGTTTTCTTTGCAAAAAAATCAAAAGAAAAAAAGACTCCTTATGAGATTTGGTCTTCACATTACTCTAATAAAAATCAACCACTCCAAAATCATATTCAGCCACAAACGCATGTGAATGAAGACATTCATCATTTTTACAATAAGAGTAGTAACTATATTCCTAGTTCAAGACCCTCTGTAAATCAAAATTCTGTATTTACTCCACACGTTTCCGGCAGAACGTCATTCCGAAATTCTCAAATAGTCACTCAAATGGGACAACACGCAAATTATAAAAGGAATTCTCTCGCAACGACGACGCGAAATTCACAACCAAACTACCCACTATAAATTTTCAAAACATTAAATAAAAATAATATTTATATACTTTAATACATGAAAAATGACGTTTTTTCATTAGTTTTTCAATTGTCTTTGTTGCTAACCCTTATTTTAAGTTTTTATATTTTTATACGTTCTATATTGTATAAAGATCAATCAAAAAGAAGACTATTTGACGCTTGGCAATTTCCAATGTTATTAGCATTATATATTGACGCAGTATACATTATGAAACCTTAAGAAACAATCGTTTATTATGTGTAAATCAAATATTTACAAATAATAATACATTTAATGAAAGTTGCTTTATGTTTTATGATAAGCTACACACATATAGTAAACAAAGAACAAATCTGGATGGATTGGATAGAACCAAACAAGGACATTATTAACGTGTATTTTCACTATAAAAACTATTCTGAAATAAAATCTGATTGGATTAAAAAACACGCTCTACACCCAAAATGCATTGTTGAAACGGATTATATGCATGTTGTTCCTGCATATTTAACACTAATGTCTTTTGCAATGAATCACGACGCAGAAAACCAATGGTTTTGTTTTCTAACCGATTCGTGCGCACCAATAATATCTCCTTTAAAATTTCGCGAATTGTTCTTTGAGAATTATTCAAAAACTATTATGAGCTGGAGGAACGCTTGGTGGAATACAAAGTTCTGTAAACGAGCAAACTTACAATTATTAAAGGAAGAATTTCATCTAGCCAATGATCCTTGGTTTGTAATGAAGAGAGAAGATGTGAAGAAAAGTATTGTATATTCAAATGTAAACACGCACATTTTCAAAACTATATGCAGTGGAGATGTCGCGAATGAAAGTATATTTGCAATAATGTTATATAGCTTTAATGAGCTACAAAATGCAAAATCTTCTGTAACTCATGCAACAGATTGGTCAAGAATGACGAGTGCAACAAGTCCACATGTTTTTAAAGAAGGAAACTCAGTTGACATGAAGTTTATTACAAATTCTGTTGACACCAATCGTTATACAATGTTTATAAGAAAAGTAGACAAGTGTTTTCCTGATAATAAGTTGTTGGAAATTATTTATAAAAAGGACGACAATGAGAGAAAAAGGCGTATAAAGGTTGCGCAATTAGAGAGAAAATTGTTCTTTCTCTCGTTGTTTAATAAAATCGCGGCAAATTTTAAACGTTATGGGCATTTTTTGATTGTATTACCTTTTATTATTTTTTTTTTGCGACTGAATTCTTCATTCCTGCATTTTTGAGTTATATTTTTGATGGTTATAAAAAAAATATATATAAAATATATAAGAAATATATATGAGCGATTGTTCTAATTTATATCAGTATATTGAAGATAAAAATGTTGTTCGTTTCGCATATCCTGGGAACATGCCGTATATTAGTCCAGATGGGACAAAAATTGCTTCTGAGGGAGATAACTTACAAATTAAATTATGGAGCGCAGAAACTGGTGCCAAGTTAAAAACACCGGTCTTGGTTAATAGTCATTATGATAAACGAGTATTCGCAGCAGCATTTAGTCCAAATGGACAGCTAGTTGCACGGAGCGCAAACACTGGTTACAGACCATTGACCGTTTGGGACACTAATACTGGTAAAAAGGTGTCGGAACAACAGAAATTACTAGAAGATAATGGAGAAGAATTTATGGACAACGTATTTAAAATGATATTTAGTAATGATGGGCTAAAAATTTTAGCAGGCTGCGATAAGGGCGAATTATTTATTATGGATGCTAAGACTGGTGTGATAATAAAAAAATTTAATAATAGACGTGTTTTTGATAGACTCTATCATGGTGTTACATCAGTAGCATTTAGTCCAGATGACAAGAGAATCGCATCGGGGACGAACAACATTGTGAAAGTGTGGGACGCCGAGTCTGGTGCCTGTTTGGCGACTTTAAAGGGGTCAGATTATAACAGTGACAGAGCAGTGTCACTAGCATTTAGTCCCAATGGGGAGAAAATTGCATCAGGGTTTAGCAACAAGTCTGTGCAAGTGTGGGACATTGAGTCTGGTGAATTGGTTAATACTCTTAAAGGAGATAATGGCGGTGTCGGTTTTGTTTCTTTTAGTCCTGATGGGCGAAGAATTATCTCTGGCTGTCCAGAGGACAGAACTCTGCGCGTGTGGGACGCTGAAACTGGTAAATGCGGAACAATTTTAAATATACCTGAAAATGAATATGGTCCGTTGGCTGTTACTGTTTTAAAAGATAGCAATAACAAAGAAACTATTGTTGTTGTTTCTACCAGCATCGGCAATGTTAATAATAATTGGTTTGTAAAAAATAACACGTGCAATATAAGAAAATGGACGAATGTAGATGAAAAATACAATTTACTAAAATTTGCATCAAAAGGAAATGGTAACTTACTGTCACAAAGTGATTTGGATTTATTAAATAAATTATATAATAAGAAAACAGTCGTAGAAAAGGAGGGAAAAACACTATCTCCACTTGAACTAAGAATGTATAATAGTCTATTAAAAAAATACGATTTTTCAAGAATAATGCACTCTCATCATTTGCAACGCAATATGTTTGAATATTTAAAAGGTGATGAGCCAACTTACAAGGAAAAAAACTTAGATTTTGAAGAATCAACTCCAACAATGGGATATTTTCCTGAAGATGATAAACCTGCGGCGCCTCTTGTAGGAGACACTGGATGTTTTGGTCGTATGTGCAAAACCAGAAAAGGTGGTCGCAAAGGTGCGATAAAAACGATACGACATAGAAAAAATAAAACTAACAAACGCAAAAAACAGCATCAAAAACGCAGTTGCCGTAATAAAAAATAATTGCATTATTCAACCTTTTCAGCGTAAATTTCAACGCAAGAAGTCCCCCACATTCTGAACGCGGTCATATACAGTCTTTCTTCTCCAACCAATGAAGCTGTCCATGACGTGACATAACCGTCGTGCCAATTGCCATCATCATCTTGAGTTATGCTTTCAATTTCAAATACTTTTGATTTGTCGGCGATTCCTTTGAAAATCTTATATATCTTATCGCCAGGTTTTAGATCCATTTCTATGCATATTATTATGCCAATTATTTAAATTGGTATAATAGATAATTTTTTCTCTCTTGGATTAGATTTCAAGAGTCGGAAGATTGGATGATTTTTGGTTCGAAGAAGGAAAGACTAGGCTTTGTTGGCTCTTTAAATTTCCGTAAATAATATATATTTCCCAAAAGTGAACTTAAAGAAAATTACCGAAATTCGAAGGGCAAAAGTATTTCCAAAAATCAAAAATGGACAAAAAAAATGTCCAATTTTCCAAAACCAAAATACTTTATGAAAAAAGGGTCAAAATTCCGCCATTCTGAGCATTATGGTCTGGGGCACCAAAAAAATCATCCAAAATTTGTTACGCTAATTTTTAAGTATTTTTGGCGAAAAAAACTTAGGGGTTTTTTCTATTGCTATATTAAGCAATGTTTGTCAATGAAATCTCCCCAAATAAACCCCTAAATTTTTCTTGTGAAAAGTGTGACTTTAATACGTCTAATAAAAAAGATTATGCGAGACATCTTAAGACCAAAAAACACATCGGCAATGTTTGTCAGGGTTTTTCAATGGATTTTACCCAAAAAAACCCAACATCATCTTATGCTTGTGAGTGTGGAAAGAGTTATAAGGACTCGTCTGGATTATGGAGACATAAGAAAAAATGCGGCGAATCAAACGCAAATAACTCGGTTGAAGAAGAAACCGTTGCACCATCTAACGACATGTTTATGATTTTATTAAACCAAAATATGGAACTCATTAAACAAAACCAGGAGTTCAAAAACTTATTAGCAGAGCAAAACAAAAATATGTTTGAAATTGCAGGTAAAATTGGAGGCAATATGAATAACTCTAATAATACTACCAATAATAATACAAATAATTTCAATCTGCAGTTCTTCTTAAATGAACAGTGCAAAGATGCTCTTAATATTGGCGACTTTATTGAGCAAATTAAATTACAATTATCGGATTTGGATATGATTGGCCGCGTTGGCTACGTGGAAGGGATGAGTAAGATCTTCTTGCGTAACTTAAAAGCGCTTGATGTATTCAAAAGACCCATTCACTGCAGTGACTTGAAGAGAGAAACTTTGTATATTAAAGACAAGGATTCATGGGAAAAAGAGAATGGTGAAAATGTGAAGATTACGCGCGCTATAAAAGAAGTTGAACATAAAAACATTAAACAATTGCCTCAATGGAGAGAAGAAAATCCATCAGCAGATGACACTGAGACTAAAAAGCATATGGAATACCAGAACATCTTGTTGGAAGCTATGGGAGGTTCCACGTTGGAAAATGATGATAAAAAGCGCGAAAAAATAATACGCAATATTGCAAAGGAAGTTGTTATTGAGAAAAAATAAAAAACAAAATTTTCTGTTTATTATTTTTATATATTTTCATGTTCTAGTTTTAACACTTCCACCTATTGGCACACTCAATACAAGTTACAAACGTTGTCATGGGCTCATCTGCCGATCTCGTCTGCATCTGATAATAAGAGCACTTATTTGAATGACACTTGCGACACTTGAATGTATCTGTCATTGCCTCCTGTTGCGTGTCATACTTGGACTTGTCCTTCTTAATCTTGGCTTGAATTAACGCATCCCACTTTTCAGGCTGCATCTCTTGATGTGTCATGAATGCGAGGTTTTTTACAGTAACGGTTCCTTCCTTAACCGACGTTAGAAGCGCCGTCTTTCCCAAGTTAATATAAATTGTTCGCAACCGGTCCAAATAAATTTGCACGTAATATGGGTTGTCCCATTTCTTTACAACCTTGCGATTATTGGCTTCCTTCAACGCATAATTATAAATTCCCTTTTCTAGGTTGATAGCCTTTTTTTCGCTCTCAAGAAGCTCTTGAAGTTTTCCGCGAATATTATTTCTAAAAGAGTCAGGATTATCAATCTTGCGCATGGTATAAGATATATACAATTATTGTGTTTATATCTTAATCAATTTTTTATTTTTAACCACCTTTCAAAAAGGTGGTGCCAAATTACAACATAGTTATTTGTATTATTTTACTATAAAATATGTATTCTTTTGCTAAGCCTCATCGTCCTCGCTACTAGATTCATATTCTTCCTCACTCAATTCTGAACCAATGTCTTCAATCTCCAAAACATCTTCTTGTTCCTCACTTTCATCCTCATCCTCTTCATCATCTTCGTCGTCGCTTCCATACTCTTCCTTATCATCACTGCTCTCACTGTCAACAACAAATCCGTCCTTCAAATAACCTTGTTTAGTCTTCTTAGACGCTGGAATACTATCAAGCTCATCTTCCTCTTCCTCATCCTCCGCGCAAGTGGCAGTCAAGTCCTCAAAACCTCCAAACAATTTCTCATACATCTTTTCCCAGAGTTCCAATGACAACGACGAAAGCTCCCACGCATTTTCATCCTTTTTGACACTGCATACAAGAGCGCAACTTCCAAAGAACAACACAGTATCCACTGGTGGAGGAAAATCGTATTTATTTTCAGAATTTGCCTTGCCGTCAGTCTTCGCAAAAACGGCAACCACATATTTCTTACCATCCATTTTAACTCCCCATTCAGTCTGCTTCACGAATCCATCTGGCTTCTTGAATCCACACTTCTTATATAATTCTTCTTCTTTGTAATCTTTAATTGTGAGAGATTTCAAAGAAGCGGATTTATCAACGATAATTACTGAGATATTTTGGGCCATGTCCAAGTATAATAAATCATTGTGAATAGGTTTAAATAGTTTCGCATATAAATATAAAAGTCTTAATGACAACAAAAATATATATTAAAGACTTTGACACCGCTTCATTAAGGAAAAAGTTAGGAAAATTGGACGAGTATTTTAGGAATCAAGAAATAACGGTTGAAATGGTTTCACCGGATGGTTTGTTTACTATAGAAAACAATAAATTATACAAGTTGAAACCAGTGGACAAGGAAATTGTTGAGATAGAATTTGAAGGGTTCAAGCTATTGTTTGATAATAGTTATTTTGAAAAGGAATTTATATTCTCTCACGTTCCATACGATCATATAAATCTGGATGTAGTAAAATTCTATTATGGACAGGAAAACTTGGGTAAGAAATCTTTTTTAAGACTTGTTGTAGAGGGTTTATATGAAAATGAGGATAAATTTAAAATTGGCGAATCAAGAAAGGACAAGTATTCCAATTTCTTGCCGACCAATTTTTATTTTTTAGCAAATGAAAGTTTTGATAATGTTTTGGTAAAAAAAGAACTTAATGTGTTTTTATCTATGTTAAAGTAATATCGCATTATTATATGCTATTTTGGACATTACAAATTACTGTTATTTCTATTATTTTAATATTTCTTGTTCATCATCTAATACTTTTTTTTAAAAGCACATTGACTGTTCCGAAAGTAAAAGATTTAGTGCATGCTCCTGCTCAGAAGTATGAGAATATTTATAATACTATTTCGTCAAGAGATTATACAGATAGTTTGCTTCCTAGCGACGTTCCACAAGTCCACGATGTTAAATCAATGAAAGATGAATTGAAAAGTTTTTTAAAAAGCAAAGCTTCGTCCAGTGATGTGGGGACCACAAATATAGCCACATTAGACTCATTTTCATCTCCAAATTTTTCAAGCTATTAAAATAAAATCTTTAAATAATATATAGAGATATATGAGCAAAAAATCAATAACATTATTAATAGAAGCTCATGGCGACGAAGACTTGGATATAGCGGTTAATGTTCCGCGCGTTAAGCTATTAAGTTTTTCCGGTCAACCTGGAGAACTTGGAAATTTTGGAATGGTTAATGAACAATCATTAGAGCTTTATAGTCTACGCCTTTTAAGAGACTTATATAAGGACAAAAGCAATGCTGGACAACAAGAAGAAGTATATGAAGATAATAAATTGCCAGATAGATTGCAAGCTCTTTATGAAAGAGCCGGAAAGACATATCCAGGTGGTGGTTTTATAAGAACGCATCCAGTAAGACAAAGAACCTTTTATTTTAAACCAAATACCCACGAAGACTGTAGAAGATGTAGAAAAGTTAAAAAACTCGCAAAATATGATGATGGTTCAATGAGACCTAACCCAGTTTATTCAAAGGTTTGCATTCCAAATAGAAAACTTACTAGCAGAGACTGTCCTGTATATGGGCTTATAGTTGTCGCATCAAGTGATCCAGCTGATAAAAAATATACGTTAGAAGGTAGTGTTGGAAACGAAATTAATGATCTGAGTTCATCAAATTTACACATGAATAATGGTGCGCAACTTCATTGGCTTCAAAAGCTTCAAAAAATTGACCAAATGCAGTTTCCGAAAGCCTTATTAGCATTTAAACATATGATTGAAAATCGTAACATATCGTTAACTCAGTTATCAAAAATTTTTGAGGCCTTGGGATATACAGATATTTACATACTTGATCCGTCATGTAGAGATGTAAAACAGAATAAAGCTACTCCGTTAAAAAAAGTTCAAGCCGCTGCGGAACTTGTCGGAATTTCTCGTGTAGAATTAAGAAGACGTAATCCTGCTGACTTTGCGGATACTGTAACCTATGCCAGACCGTTGCCCTCTAGAGAAGAACCTGACCCTGAAGTTATTGACGAGACAACTGATATGGAGATTGATAATGGCAATGGAACTCGGACAACAGTAGATAGTCAGGGAAGAACGTGGTCGTGCGACATAAATGGCGTGTGCGCTCTAATTGGTGCAGCTACTGGAGCTCTCGCATCAAGAGCCGGTTTTCCTGCCAATTATGCATTGGGAACAGGTCTAGCGGCCACCGCTCTTGCTAGAGGAGTTGCATATAAAGCACTTGGGCGCGGCGGAAGAAAGAGTAAAAAACAAAGAAAAAACAAAAACAGAAAGAATAAAACAACAAAACGAAGAAACAAAAATAAAACTAGAAAGCATAAATAAATATAAGGGAATTATGTTAGTAAACAAATATAAAGCTAACATAATAATATTTATATTGAATGAAATTATCGGAAACAGAGCAAAATTTTCTGCTGAAAAGTTTTCCAAACATAGAACTTTCTTATGAGACAATGGTGCATAAGAAGGTTTATAATTCAAATTATGTTCTTGCAATTCCTGAAGGTCAAAAATGTTTTGCTTGGTTCACTACATTTAAGACTCAAAACGTATGCATTTTACTTGAAATCAGTGAAAATAAGCGGATCAGTCGAATAAATATTGTTAGCGCGTGTTTTCACCAAGAATTGTCCTATGGAACCATCTTTTATGGAACAGTTTTTAGCTGCAAGAATAAACGATATTTTTCATCAGAAGACGTTTATTATTATAAGGGTACAAATGTTAGCAAAAATGCGTTTAAAGACAAACTCGTAATTTTTAAAACCATTTTTACATCGGAAATAAAGCAATTGGCGTATTATGAGAACAATGTTATTTTTGGAATGCCAATTATCGCAAATTCTTGCGACGACCTTTTGAGAACGGTTGCTTTATTGCCTTATAAAACAAAGTATATTCAATTCAGAAGCGACAATGATGCCAAAGTCAACAACCTTTCATACCCAATTTCTGACGCTCCAGTTGAAAGGATTGTACCAAAACCATCTTATAAAACTGAGTTGAAGAGAGAAATAGTATTCAAAATTACGCCGGATATTCAAAATGATATCTATCATTTGCATTATTACGACAACAACTCAACCGAAAACATTTTTGATGTTGCATACATACCTGATTACAAAACGAGCGTAATGATGAACAAGCTTTTCAGAAAAATCAAAGAGAATGCGAATTTGGATGCATTGGAAGAAAGTGACGACGAAGCCGAATTTGAAGACGATAGGCCGGATAAGTTTGTATTCTTAGAAAAGTCGTATAATATGGTTTGCACGTGGAATAATAAGTTCAAGAAATGGGCACCTATTCGCGTGTCTCAAAAAGGCGACAAGATTGTTACAAAGAAAGAGTTGTCTTATTATGAAAGAAAATAAGTAGATGGACAAAAATAAAGAAATTTATTATATATTATATTTTAATATATATAATGAGTTCTTGTCTAATTGATAAACTAGATAAACTTACGGTATTGGTAATTAAAACATCTTTTAAAAAAATCGCATTGATAACTCCAAATGATATAAATCAAATAAATTATGCTTATATTTCTACAACAGCCTTATTAACTTGTGCGCCTTATCTTTTTGAAAAATTAAATTCAGAAAATGACTTGCTCAATGATAGCAATTATCAATATTATAGACAAAATGTTAATTTAGCTGAAATAGAAGAAATTTATAAAAAGTATTCAGAAGAATCAAAGAAATTTTATGGAGGTTGGGGTGGAGATGATTCAGATGAAGATAATGAATCAAAAAACCTGTTATGGTGGTGGTTGTTTGGTTCTGCAGAAGATTCATTTGCAGATTTATTGGGTGGACAAAAACCAACTCCTGTGGAAAAACAAACCATTTCGGAGAGGTTTCTAGTTATGATGATGATGTTTAATGTTATTATAGCTGGGCCATATCAGCGTATTCAAGCAGGAAAAGCTATTCTATCAGATGAAAACATAAGACGCCTTTATGATTTAAACACAGGTCGCGGAATAAAACAAAAATCATATTTTTCGGCTCAACCACAAGTTCCTAATGGCAGCGGACACCTTCTCCAAGCGCAACCTCAGCCGGATTCTGACAGCCCACTAGTTTGGCTAGCAACTCCAATTCCAGTAGACAGTAGGTTTTCTGGAAATGTTCTAGGTGACGTAGCTAAGGCTAAAGGAAAAGAAAAATTGCCAAGAGACGAAAAAAAAAATATACTTCAAAAAGCACTAAACGCTAGGGAAGCGCTTGAAAATGCGCACGGTTTTTGCGGTCATGCCGCGTCACTTTATTTAGGCGCTCCACTTGGCCACATAGCTTATGAAATGGAAGTATCAGCAAATGTTACAATTGACGACATTAAAATGAGGCAAAGGGTTAATAGTGTAAATTTCCCAGATAGAGGTACATGGTTGGGAGAACGAAGCTCGCATAATCGTGAATCGTATAGAGACGTTCATAGACAAAAGCAATATCGTATAAAAGGTGCAGAAAATCACGCAGATGCGTTTAGGCGAGCTGCGAGTGACTCTTGGAACAATGCGTTAACAGAGCAATTAGTAAAAAATGGGGAATATTTATTTTTAAAAGTTGGTTTTGAAGGTCACGCAAGAGTCATGATAGTAACTGAAAGGAGTGGTGCAATTTTATATGGATTTGCAGACTTAAATTATTTGGGTGATGTAATAGTAACGCAAACTTGCAACAATCTTGGTTTAAAAGATGAACTTTGCAAGGTTTGGCGTCCGAATCATTCTCTTTTTACAACAGAACCTGGGTTGATACCTCAAACTATTTCTTCATCTATGCCAACTGGTTCTATTTTTGAAACAAAAAACCCACAAATACATACATGTGCAGATTTATACACAGGTTTTGGAACTGATTTAAAAACTGCTGAAGAAAAATGCTCTTCTGGACTTGAAAAATTTGGGTTTTGGCTTGAAACAATTCCCTATTCTGATTCTCAACAACTTATGCAATCTGTGTTAACTGGCGCTGGTGGATTATCCGTGTCAGAAGATAGATTAATGGAATTTTCAGAAATGGTAAAAACCCAGAGTTCTAGAATAATTGCAGTGATGCGCAGCAATTCACTTAGTGCAGCATTATATAAAAATGGGGACCAATGGAAGGGTTGGCCAAATACAAAACCAAACTCCAAATGGACTAAACTGTCTGCCGATTCACTTGCGTTGTTACCTTCTTATACATCTCCAACATCAAATCCTCCTCCTGGTTGGAAAAAATCTAGGGACCTTGCATATACAAATCCAACTAATGGAGAAATTTGGGCTGGAACTGTTAATCCTGGTGGACACATATATTGGAAAGAAATTTTTTCCGACTACACAGTCCCTAAACTAACAGATAAAGAATTTGCTGCTAAATTTTACCCAAACGATTATGGAGCAAAACCATCGCATCATGGTTTTTTTTCTGTTCCATCAGAAAGCACGGAAACGCCTCTAGAGTTGTCACTTGAAACCGTTTTGCAAGTGAGACAAGATGGCGAACGACCAGTGCTTATTATACCAGAATTTGATTATTTTGAAGCTCTTGATGAACCTGTTCTTGAAGAATCCCAGCCCACAGTTGGATTAAACAGAACTGTTTCTGCACCAGTAGGAAATGCAGAGGATCTTCCAGTTGGAATATCAAGAAGCCAAAGTATCGGTGGAAAATTTAAAATAACAAAAAGAAGAATATTTAAAACAATTAAAAAAACAAAACGCAATAATAAAAAACAAAAGAAAACAAAAAGAAGCAAAAAATAAAGAAATTTATTATATATTATATTATATTTTATTATATATAATGAGTTCTTGTCTAATTGATAAGCTAGATAAACTTACGGTATTGGTAATTAAAACATCTTTCAAAAAAATTGCATTGATTACTCCAAATGATATAAACCAAATTAATTATGCTTATATTTTTACAACATCCTTATTAACTTGTGCGCCTTATCTTTTTGAAAAATTAAATTCAGATAATGAATTGCTCAATGATAGCAATTATCAATATTATAGACAAAATGTTAATTTAAGCGAAATAAACAGAATCTATAAAAAGTATTCAGAAGAA
>Ga0209088_10000673_pt1 | contig 23671 bp, 16 predicted proteins | sample S_140625_EF_Meta_FD_187324 | JGI IMG/M metagenome (GOLD analysis project Ga0209088, IMG submission 187324) | Freshwater microbial communities from Lake Simoncouche, Canada to study carbon cycling - S_140625_EF_MetaG (SPAdes) (version 2) | ecosystem: Environmental > Aquatic > Freshwater > Lake ... | reverse complement strand
CCACAAGACCTACACCTTGACAACCCCTCCCCCCACCCTGTAAAAGGTTGGAGTATGAAAACCACCACCTACCGCTACGCTCTCTTCACTCTTGAGGACGGCATTCAATGTGAAGCAAATGACATCAAAAATCTTGTTCTGATGTATCTTGATGACAATTTCATTCATCAAGATGAATTAGATACAATTCTCCGAGTTCAAATCCGTGAGCGTTTGGATTTAAATGATGAAACTTGTTTCTATGAACTCACTAATTATCGTGACTTGGAATGCTTCATTTGCCACGATAGCATTCACTTCTCCCAAGTTCATTCTCAACCCGACCCTCGAAAGGGGTAAGGTTGACAACCCCTCCCCCTCCCTTGGATAAAGTTTTCCTATGTTCAACTCCCTACCACTGAATAGTTACTACTTCATCTTCCACAAACGGAATTGCGATTGTATCAAAGAAAGGTATTTAGGAAGTTTAGCATTTAGCAGAGAATTATACTCCCTGCAAGATGCAACCGAGCGAGCGATAAATGCCTTGCCCATAGAGATACAATTAGCGTTCAAGGCAGGTGAAGTAGACATCATCACTCGAACCATTCCCGACCATTCAATCACCCTCACCGCTTAACTTGACAACCCCCCCCTCCCACCGATAAATTGTTGACCTTATGCCACGACTCACCTATCCCACCTCACCTAACGCTTATTCTAACATTGACCCTTCGACCCCGAATGCTCATTTGCACCCCGAACCGATGCCCAAAGGTTTGCGAGATTGCGAAAAGCGTGTATGGCTGAAAGCCAATGCTGAAAAGTTAAAGGAATTAGGAAAAATAATGCGTTCCCAATACAATGCGAGCGGAATACAATTACACCTTACTTTCGCAGAAGCGTTTGAAGCCGAGAGCAAAGCGTGTCTGCTCGCCTCAAAACGCAAATACATCGACTATGCCCCTCTACTCTCTTAAAGGGAGCAAGGCAACCCACCTCCCGACCGACCTTGACAACCCCCCTCCCCACCCTGTATAGTGTTGGAGCACCCACTAACCAAATGCACCTCACCACCCCCGCAGTAACCCTAGCCCGCAAAGCCCACCATCGCCACTTACAGGCACAGAAACTGACAGCAATGTCAGTGAATGCCCTCCGAGAAGGCAAGGTAGACAAGGCGATACGCTTCCGCAACAAGGCAATCCGCTCCCGAGTCTGGAAAGCCCGCTATGAGAAAGCGTTCACCATCCGCTACCGAATGGAGAAAGCCCAGCAATCGGGAATGGAGGGATAACCCTCCCTTGCAAACCCCTCCCCCCCACCCTGCACCCTCTATAAAAGGGGAATGGGGAGGGGGGGAGTTTTTTTGCGTTTTTTTTACATTTAGCAGGGGGGATTCACCCCGACACTTTTTTTTTGCAATAAGACTAAACCACACTGCCCCAGAAAACATGGGGATACATAAGGGGTTGACAGAAACTTAGTCAAGTGAGTCTGTTAGATATTTAATTGCTATTAGATATTCTAATGCTGTGTATAAGATAATCTATGATAACTATGTCAAGGTTACAAATGGATGGCATTTCCAAAGTTATGTAAACTAATTGTTTGACTTTCATTAGAAAAGCATTACAAAGCCTCTTATGATTAAAGAAAATGAACTAATTAAACAACTTGGAGTCAATAAGACCGCAGTCAAGGATTTACGCTCTACAGCACCAGAAGGTTCTTGGATTAGAGATATTTCTAATAAACCAGAGAAACTCTGGGGTTATCTCTGGAGCGAGGCTGGAGTTAAATGGATTTCAGAGCAATTAGGTGTCAAAGAAAAAAAATTTGAAGTCCCCCCTTCGGGGGAGACTTCACCTAAAGAGTTTGAATGCACAGTAACAAGAAGTAATTTTATTAATCTTAGATTGATTGAAGTAATTCATAATGGTAGTAGATTAGTTGTTCAATGTAAAGATAACAGAATTATTAAACCATCAATGCTTGTAAAAATAAGAGTCATTGACGATAAAACGGCTTGCGTTTCGCAAATTATTAGCAAACATATCAAATTGAAATGAAAAAGAATAATAAGCACGAAAAGGGTGAATCCAAATCGTATGAAAAAAAGGAAGGCAAAATGAAGACTGAATCGGAATACAGTTCGGCACCTTCATCTTGTCCAAAGTGTGCCAAGTCAAGATACAAGTGTAAGTGCTAATATGCCAGACCCTACAAAAAGTTACGGTCAAAAACCAATACCAGCAGCATTAACAGACCCAATGTTAAATGCCTCAAGGGAACTTGGCTTAAAAGTAAACCCTGCTGTTCTTAACAACTTTAATGTTAATAGCCAAGTACAGTACCACAACAACATTGGAAACCCTAATGGTGTTGCACAAGGACAACCATTTGTAGACCTTGCTAGTGCGTACCGTCAATTGCCACAAGTAATTCAAGAAGGTGCTAATGTAATTGAAAATAAAACAATTGATAAAGCAAAAGTGACTGTTGCAAAGGCTGCTGGTGTTGCATTGTTACAAAGGGCTGAAGTTATTGGTGCTAGTTCAGCAAATAAAATTATTAAATCAATTTATGATGGGACTAGAGCATATTTAGGAAAACCAGCACTTTCTATTGCTGCTGGAGCAATTAATTTTAGTCCTACTAAATTTGCAACAGATGTTGCTAAGTCTGTTGGTTTTCAAATGGGTGGACTTAATTATGTTGATAAAGGATTAACTGCTGCAGAAGTTACTGCTGCTGCTGCTGGTCCTGCTGCTGCTGCTGCATATCGTGCTGGAACACAAAGAGCATATGCTGCGGCTGGTGCTGCAACTGAATATGTTGCAGGTGGACTTGGAAGAGTAAGCCTACCTACTTCTGCTGCTATATTTACTCCAACAACCATGGGTAATCCAGAAGCACACCCTAGTTACACAAATTATAATCCATATTCACAAACACCGTCTTTAGATATAAATGCATATCAAACTGCTGAATATGAAAGATGGAAAGAAAAAGATGATAGAATCAAACAACAAAGAATTGAAGAAGAAAAGAAAGCAAACATTCACAGAGTAAATGAATCCATGTCTTCTACTGGTTTTAAAGATGACCATATTAGTGCATACTTTAAAGACAAGGTATGAGCGAAAAAATAGAAGGTTATGAACCAACCTATCATCCAGTCATCAAAGCACCGACTGTTGAAGAGTTAAAAGTTTTAGTAGATAATAATGGTCCAGAGTTAGTTGCACAACTTCTCCAACTAAGAGAAGATAAAATTATTGCAGAAAAAATGGACCCATATCGTCATGGGTATGAGCCTAACCACTGGCTAGACGCAGACGAAATGCTTAAGAAGAAAAATGAATTACTTATTTTGGGTGGTAATCGTGCTGGTAAAACCGAATGGGCTGCCAAGCGAGTAATACAAACTTTAGTTAATAAGCCAGACGCAAGAGTATGGTGTTTGCACACAACCAGTTCGTCAAGCATTCAAATGCAACAAAATGTTCTGTGGAAGTATATGCCACCAGAACTTAAGAATGCTAGAAAAACTAAGATTACAAATATTTCGTATTCTCAGAAAAACGGATTTTCAGATAACACATTCATTCTTCCGAATCGCTCACAGTGCTTCTTTATGAATTACGCACAGGATAAAAAGGTTATTGAGGGTGGTGAAGTAGACCTTATCTGGTGCGATGAGTTGGTTCCATTAGACTGGGTTGAAACTTTACGCTATCGTGCTATTACCAGACGAGGAAAACTTTTGATAACTTTTACACCTGTTCTTGGATATAGCCAAGTTGTTAAAGATTATGTCGCAGGATGCTCTATTAAAAAAAGTTTGAAGGCAGAACTGCTCGACCAATCAAAAGTCATCGTGGCTGGCTGCCCAAGGGGTCATATGCCCTATCTGGCAGACTCGATGAACTCTGGTGCTGGAGTTGTTTGGTTCCATTCGCAATTAAATCCTTATAATCCTTTTGACCAACTTAGGGCTACGCTTGAAGGAAAAACCTCAAACGAAATAAAAATTCGTGCTTATGGTTATGCAGAAAACACTGCTGGCTCACAATTCCCATCATTTACGGATGTCAATATACTTCCAGACGAGAAAATACCTGTAGATGGAACAAATTTTATGGTTTGCGACCCTGCTGGAGCAAGAAATTGGTTTATGTTATGGCTGCGAGCAGCAAAAGACGGCAATTTGTATGTTTATCGTGAATTTCCAGACATTTCCAATGGAGAATGGGCATTACCAGCCGAAAAAGCGGACGGAAAGATGGGTTCTGGGCAAAAAAACGGTGCTGGAAGAGGAATTGACGAGTATAAAGAGTTAATTCGTGAACTTGAAGGCGAAGAACTGATTGCAGAACGATATATTGACCCAAGAGCAGGTGCAACACAGTCTGTTGGCAAAGAAGGAGGCACAAGTTTAATTGAATTGTTAGACCAAGGCGAAAAACCAATGTATTTTACACCTGCTTCTGGTGTTCACATTGAACAAGGTGTTGCAATTATTAATGATTTGCTTTTTTATAATGCATCAGAACCGCAATCTCCAATTAATCAACCTAGACTTTATGTTTCTGAAAGTTGCAAAAACTTAATTTACGCATTAAGAGAATGGACAAACCAAGATGGAGAAAAGGGTGCTTGCAAAGACCCAATTGACTGCTTACGATATTTAACAATCATGGAGCCGTCATACGAGGGCGGCAATACATTTAAAGCAAGAAACCAATCTCATTCTTATTAACTTGACAAACCCAATTTTACAAAATAACAAACGACAATGGAAGAGCAACCTAAAGAACCTTTAAAATACAACAACAGACGAGATAAACTTGCACTCGCTTCTGATGCACCAGATATCCAAGAATTAGTCCGTGAATTTAGACGGTCTTTATACAATGGTGGCAACACTGCTGAAATTGCAGAAAATGACGATTTAAGATATTGCAAATGGGCTGGTCAAACAAATGACGGCAAGAAACATTCTGAAAACAGAAAAAATGGTGACCCTGCTCTTCCGTTTGAAGGTGCATCAGATGTTCGCATTAGATTAATTGATAGAGTTATTAACGAAATGGTTGCCTTGTGGATTAACACTTGGAAGTCATCTAAACTCCGTGTTTATGGAAGCAGTGTAAACAACAGTGCAAATTCTGCAGCAATGACAACTTTACTTGAGCATGTTGTTAGCGACAGACTTAGAGTTGAAGCAAGAAGAGAAGCAGAACTTTACGCACAATATGCATTACAATACGGATGGTCTGCAATGAACATTACTTGGGAACAAGAAATTGGTCTGCAGCCACAAGCAATTAGAATGTCTGAGATTGATGAACTTGCAGCACAACTTGCTCAATCAGAACCAGAAAATCCTTCAGTAAGACTTCCAGAAGCAATCAGAAGCGGACAAGATGACGATATGTGCGTGTCTATGTTTGCTGGTGTAATGCCAAATGCAAACAGAGAAGAACTTAAACAAATGGTTATTAATCTAAGAGAAACTGGACAGGCTACAGTATTCTTTGAAAGCATTATCAAAAATCTTCCAAGATTAACAGCACTTAAACCATATGATGAAATTGCTTTCCCTCCAGAAACAATTGAACTACAAAAGGCTAGAGTAATTTTTAGAAGACTATATATGTCTGAAGTGGAACTCCGTTCTTACATTAAATCAGACAAGTGGGATTCAGAAGCAGTAGAAGACGCATTACAAACATCTGGAAACCTTTCTTGGTATACAGACCCAAGTATTGTTCCTGTTGCTAATATGATTGGTTCTCAAGATTATAGGTCAAGACACTTAATTGAAGTTTTATATGCATATACAAAACAGATTGATGAATCTGGAAACATCTGTATTTACTACACTGCGTTTTGTCCAAATGGTAAAAGAAACATTTTCTTTAAACACGAAAAGTTAGAATACTCTCACGGCAAATATCCATTTGTTGAATTAAGAAGAGAACACATTAGAAAATCCATTATGGAGTCTAGAGGTGTTCCAGAAATCCTTGTAACAGAACAAGCGGAGTTAAAAGCACAACACGATGCATTCCGTGATAGAACGGCACTTGAAACAACTCCACCTATTCTTATTAAGAAAAGAATCCAAGGTATTAACAAGATTGGTCCAGCAATGCAACTTCCTGTTGCCGCTATTGATGACTATACATACTTAACACCACCAAGAAGCACACCACAATACGCACTTGAGTTAATTAATCAAATTGAAAAAAATGCTGCTAACTATTTTGGTTTAACACATGAACTTGTTGCTCCACAAAAAAGTCAAATGTTACAACAAATGTCTGTTGATGGATGGCTTAACACTTGGGCAGAAATTTATACACAATTGCTTCAGTTATGTTTACAGTACATGCCACAAGAGGAAATACAAAGTATTACAGGAGTTCCCCTATCTATTGGCTCGGTTGAACTTGCTGGAGCATTCAGTTTTGATGTAAAGTTTGATGTCCGTGATTTAGACAATGAGTATGTAATGAAAAAATTACAATCAATTAGCCAATTCGTACTTCCTATGGATGTAGGTGGTGTTGTTGATAGAAATAAACTTGTTGCTAAACTTGTAGAGGCTATTAGCCCAGATGTTGCCAAGGAAATTATCCTAGACCAACAATCAGCATCTCAAAAAATGTACAATGACATCCAGAACGATGTTCTAAAGATGATGGCTGGCATTGAACCTCAATATGTAGAAAATGACCCTTCTGCTGGAACCAAGATGCAGTACCTGCAAGAAATTGCTGGCAAGTCACCAAAGGTTCAGCAATCTGTACAAAGTGACCAAATGACACAAGCACTATTCCAAAACTACCAGAAGAACCTTCAGATGTCAATTATGCAGCAACAAAACAAGCAAATTGGCAGAACTGGCGTAACCCCAGTATCAGACCAAATGGCTCAAGAGTCACAAGAGCCTCAACAATAACAACTTATGAACGAAGAAGACTACGATATCAATGTTTTTGCATTTACAGACAAAAACGAACTATGGGACGCTATTATGCTTATTTTGGAGCGTAATGCAGAATTGGAAGTTGCAAATGCTATTTCTGGTGATGTTACAGGAGAAAAAAGAATCCATGCATGCGGAAGAGCAGAAATAAGCAAAGACCTTGTAGTTTGGTTTAAAACTGAGCGTCAAAGAGCCTTAGAATTAAAAAAATCTGAATTTATCTAATTTTGTGTTGACTTGCGATAAGTTCTACTTATACATATACACAAGTTTCTGCAAACTCTAAATGCTGTTTCAAAAGAAAGCCTTGCTCTTACTAGCATGAATACAAATCAAACAGGCGATGACAGTGCTGCCCAACCGAAAGGTGAAAGTTCTGTAGATAGAGTCGAATCTAGTCGATTCAGTGAACAAGACCTTGCGTCTATCCTACGCAGGGATTTCGGAAACCTAGATAATCCCGAAACAGATTTTGAATCATCTGACAACAACGATTCTGAAATCCAATCTAGAGATACAGAAGAACAGGATGTTCTGAACTCCCAAGATTACGGTAAAGAAGTTCATTCACAAGAAGAAGAGGCAACGGACAGCGAAAGTAGCGAGTTCCAGACCAAAGGGGTCCAAAAGCGTATCGACAAACTTACAGCATTACGAAAGTCTGCTGAGGAGCAAGCCGAAAAACTAAAGGGCGAACTTGAGCAATTAAAATTGCAGGTCGAGTCGAATAAGCCAACTGGAATTGTTATTAGTAAAGACGAGAGTCTACCTTACGCACATATTAACTCACTAGCAGAAATCGATGCAGAGATTGCACAGGCTAGGCAGGTTAGAAGATGGTGTGAGGAAAATTCGGACGGAGTTATTGTACAAAACCCAGATGGAACTGAATCGGAATACAGCACAGATGATGTGAAGCGTATTAAACTAAATGCTATTGACGCTCTAGAGGAACACCTACCTAAGCGTTTGAATTATGTTCAAACGAAAGAAAAGGTAGACTCTATTGCATATAAGGAATATCCGTGGTTAAAAGATAGGTCATCTAAAGAACGACAAATTGCAGAAGCGTTCATTAAAGCCCTACCGCAAATCACAAGGTTTCCAGACTTCAATATTATTATCGGTGACTATATCAATGGTGTAAAAACCAGAGAAGCATCATACAAAGGAAATAATATTCGAAAAGCACCAGTCCAGCCCACATCAAATTACGCACCTTCCTCTCGCTACAAAGACGCTGGCGATGTAGATGCAGTAAAGCGATATGTTAAAACTAATTCTAGTGTAGACCTTACAGCAATTATCAAGTCTAAGTTCATCTAAATACAAAACAAAAAAGAACATGGCAAAACTCACTGAACCCTCAATCGTGTCTGGTAAAAGAGAAGACCTCGCAGACCTCATTTCGCTCGTTGATGCAAAGGATACACCTTTCACCTCGATGGCTCCAAAAGGCTCAAAACCTGGAAATACCCTTTTCCGTTGGCAAGTTGACCGTCTCCCTGCTGCAGTCGCTGACTCGGCTGGTGTTGTAGACGGCACCGATGTTGACCCTAATGGTGCAACTATTCAAAATTTCGTTAAAGATGGTGCTACCCAGTATCGCTACGAAGTTTCTAACCACATCCAAGAATTTCGTAAAGCAGTTCGTGTTTCCCCTCTTACTCTCGACATCGCAGTTACTGCTGGTGTTAAAGATGAGTTGGCAAACAATGTCGCTAAAGGCATCACTATGCTCAAGCGTGACATGGAAAAAACCTTCTGTTCTAACAACCTTCCTAAAGCCGACAACGGTTCTACTCAAGGTTTCGTTACCAGAGGTCTTGATTCATGGACTCGCCCAGTAGCAACTACTGGTGGTGTATTCGGCAACGATAACTATCTTACTGTTGACGCAAATTTCCGTACTAAGGCTGCTGCCGTAGTTGGTAATGCATCTGCAACCGTAGAATCTACTGCTGCAATCGGAACTGGTGCTTACGCACTTACTGAAACTGTTGTACAAGATGTTCTCACTGCTATCTATGGTGAAACTGGTCAATTCCGTTCTTATGACGGTTTGGTTGGTCCTCAACTCAAGAGAGCATTTACGAACCTCGTTTATACCAGCCGTTCTGACACTGCTGCTTCTCAACAAGCAATCCGCACATTTAACCGTGACGCTTCTGACTCGTCCTATATCTCCTCCATTGATATCTTTGAAGGCGATTTCGGCACGATTCGTTTGCACCCATCACTGTTCTTAAAGAATAACTTCTGCGGATATGTGCTTCCTATGGAGCATGTTGAAATCCGTTACGGTGGCTCGGTTGCTGGCATCAAAGAACTGACTGACAATGGTGGTGGACCTGCTCGCTTAATCAACGCTATTGCGGCTGTTTGCGTGAAGAATCCTCTGGCATTCGGTAAGTTCGATTATGTTGCATAAGCAATAAATGGCTGAAGATATTATTCAGTCATGGTGTGATGTGATTCCTTCCCATCTCAAAGGTGAGATGGAGAAGGAACTCCGTCATGGTTGGAACATGAGTGTAGTTAAAGCAAAACATGAATCAGAACAAATTGCTAAATTTGGTCATGCCAATGCAGCAAACAATATAGATGGAGTCGGCAAATTAGTTGCCAGAATACCTCCAGACGCTTTTCATTACTGGGGACAAAGACTTGGATACAAATGTTGGGAAGATAAATCCTTTTTAAAGGAGTTCCTAAGAGACAACCAAGAACTTGCAGTAAGAAATTATGTCAAAAAAACCGTAGTAAACGGTACAATTTTCGGTGCGGATGGTTTTACAATATAATGAAAACAGTAGATTTCAGCAAAGTCTTAAGAGACACAATTCAACTTTGTGGTCTAGATGCAGACGATTATAATCTGCCTACTTTTAAACAACTTAGGGATTTTCTATCTACTAGACTTAAATTAGCATGGGAATACGATATGTTCCCAGATTTGATGAGACTTGAGGTTGCCACAGTGACAACTGAGACTGTTTCAAATAACACAGTATATTATGTTAGCAAACCTACTAATGCTGGTGAAGTGGTTGCTATTTACAATCAAAACCCCTACTCTGGAAGTAGGGCTATTAATATCCCATTTGTAATTGTAGGAACAGATACTGTTGATAGGTTAATGGTGTCTAAGAACTACACAGACGCTGTTTGGGTAGAATACAGGCTTATCCCTCCAGTTTTATTTGGAACACCTTGGAATACAACTACACAATTTTTTGTAGGCTCACAAGTATATTTTGACAGGGGTTCAAACAGTGGTTCTTTACAGCCAGAAGAAGGAAAGGTCAATAGTGGCAACTTCTATAACTGCATTTCCAATAGCACAAATCATAACCCTTATACAGATACTCAATATTTTGAACCTGTAAAAATTCCAAATATCTTTTCTACTTACTTGCCAAGGGCTGCTTTTGCTGATTATCTACGCTCACAAGGTCAATTTGATAGTGCAATGATTGCTGAGAAAGAAGCAGAATCGCTTCTAGATACTGAAATCGACAAGATTGCAAGACAACAAGGACAAATCCAACAATACAATTTTATAAAAACATACTAACATGGGTTCTCAAATACAACTATCATCTCCATTCCTAAAAAGCATCAGTCACTCCGATGTAACAGTAGGAACAACCAAATCACAAATTGTAGTAGCACCAACTAACATCAGCGAAAAGCGTATTGTAGTTATTGTGCAAAACAAATCTACATCTGCTACAATTCAAGTTATTGGCAACGCTACAGATGCAGTTGGTATTTCTGTTGCTCCGTTGGCTTCACTTTCACTTGATAACTACAATGGTGCATTGTACGCAGTTTCTACTGCGGCAGGAACTACTGTTCACATCGCAACCTCTTCTGTGTAATGAGTATAACTGTATCTTCTAGTGGGGGAATGAGTCCAAAAGACCAGTTCTCTTTTGATAAAAAAGATTTGTTTTCTGTTGGAAGTTTAACTGTTGGTGCTGGTGCAACAACTTCTGGTGGAAGCGGTGTAATGAGTGGTCATTATTATCAAATTAAAGCACCAGATACAGATATTGGTTATGCGTCTCTTTGTATTTATACACCACTTTTAAACAGAGGTGCTACTAACTACAATGGAGTTGATTGGAGTAAAAAATTTATTTTTGGATTTAGGGCATTGCGTAAAGTAGGTACTGGGGCAGATGCAAATTCTGAATTTAAAGTATTTCTTGGAAAAAGTTATAATTCATCTGGTGGAACAAATAGATTAGAACCTACTGCTTCAGACAAAGCAGTTGGAATTAAACAAGTAGGTGCTGGTCCATTACAACTTATGTATTCTAATGGAACTACAGTTACAACAATTACAACTTCCTTTACTCCAGTTAATCAACAAGCATACGATGTTATTATTGAATGTTGGTCAAATAGTGTTTATTTATACATAAACGATGTTCTTGTTGCTCAAGGTTCTGGTTCACCTGCAAGTGGAAATGGAACTGGTGAAACACAACTTATGGCACTATGGGCTACTTGTGAAAACAATGCAGTTTTAACAGGTTCTAATCATTCAGCAATTTTTACGGATTACTTTATATCCCCTATTTAATATGTACACTTATAAAATTACATCTTTAGTCGGTCAAATTCAGTCTGATGTTAATCCACCAGCAATAGTTACTGCAATCTTTCCTAAATTTAATGGAGAGTTGGTAATTATGGACGAGACTGGCATTACTATTGAATTTGAGAAAAAGCAAACCCCTGTTGATTTAGGACCAACTATTAAAATAGAATTTGTTGAATAATAAACAATGCCAAACTTACAGCCATTACAAGAAGGTGATGCTGGATTTCTTGGCATAGATACAAGAACCAATCCTGTATCTTTAAAAGAAGGTGTTTTACAAGACGGTAAAAACATCAGAATTGAACAACAAATTCTTCAAACAAGAAAAGGTGTAGCAAGAATACTTGATGCATCTCAAGCAGCAACGGTAGGAACTGTTTATGGTTCTGGTGTATATAGACTAACCAACGGAACTGAAAAAATTGTCCTTGTTGTTTCTAATGGTTTATATCTGTTTGATATTGGCACACAGGCTTTATCCGCTAAATATAACTTTCCTACTGGAAGAACAATAACCGCAGGTCCAGTTCAAGTATTACAAGCGGTTAATAAAATTTATATTTTGCGTGGAGAGGCTACAAAGTATATTACTGGTAGCGGAGCATCTGGTCAAAATGCAACTGTTAGTGGTGCTGGAAATACTGTTATTACAGTTACAACTACAACTCCACATGGTTTAATTGCTGGTGATGAATTTGCAATTGAAGCAGGTCATACACAATGGTGTGGTCCAACAAAAACAAATAATTTTGTTGTTGCAACAGCACCAACATCAACATCTTTTACATACAATTTAACAACAGGACATAATGGTGGTGCTTCTGGATATGTAGTTCAAGTGGGAAAACCTGTTTTTGAGTTTGATGGAACAACTGTAAGCATTGTAAATCAAGGTATTATTGATGGCACAATTCTTGGTGGGACCACTCCAACCGCTTGTTCCTTTCCAATGACAAGCACATCCATATATCATGGTAATAGAATTTTTTGCAAGTACAGCAAAGATGAAATTGCCGTATCTGATTTTCTTCCAACGGCAAATGGAGATTGGGAGTTTGATTTAACAATACAAGCAATGACAATTAATCTTGGAGATGAACAATCTATTACAGGGTTTTATCCTTGGGTTAAAGACAATGTTCTTGTATTTAAAGACAATAGTATTTATGTAGCAAAATTTGCTGATGACACAAGCACACCAAATATTGTTCTTGCTAATTCTTATGTTGAAAACTTGACTATGGAACTTGGATGCGTTGCTAAAAATAGCATTGCAAATGTTTCTGGTACAATCTTCTTTTTAAGTAAAAAAGGTATATATGCGTTAGAGCCACAACTTGACGCAAATCTTCTTGCTAATACACTCCCAATGTCTATTGACATCCAAAAGTATATTGACCAAATTAATCAAGCATTTGTACATTTAGCAATAGGTAAGGTTTATAATGGAAGATACTATCTTGCTGTTCCACTTGGAGTATCTGAAACAAATAGTCATATTTTAGTATACAATTTGACAAACAAAATGTGGGAATCGGTTGATAATTATCCAACTGGTGTTAATCCATTTGCGTTTTTAGTAGCAAAAAATGGAAATACAAGTGTTGTTAATAGACTGTTTTTTTGCACATCTACAAATGGATTATATCTTTCAGAAGAAAAAGAAGTAGATGAATATGGAAGTACTATTGGTGCATTAACATTGTCATTTTATCTTCCAAATACACTTGCAAGTGCAACATATCAATCTCAAAACATTGCTGGATTTGCTAAAACTAGAAAATATGTGTTTCAAACCATGCAATCAAAACGATTTGTAGATGTTAATACAGAAATTGACTTTGGTTCATATGGTGCTTTACAAACAAAGATAACTACATATAATCCAGATACGGTTAAGGTTATTGACATAGCAACTGCATCAGTTCAAAATGACAAGATTAGAAGAACACCTATCAGAAAAATAGCATATGCTATGGATATTGAATTGACATCTGTACAAGGAAGACCAACTGTTAGGACTATTGGTGTTTCAGCAGTTCATATTGGAAAAACAACTAAAAACGAAGAATAATTTATGGCACAACAAATATCAAAAGGTACATCATATGATGGTACACCAACAGGTTCACAGGTAACCTATCAAAATTTAAATGCTCATGTAGACAATGCCTCATTATTAATTGGTGCTGTTACAGAACAAACAACTACTAGCGTTAGTGCAAGCACCGATGAAATTATAATTGCTAAAGTTGGTGCGACTTCTTTAAATAAACAAACAAAGGCTGACTTTACAAAATCATTAACCTCAAATACAATTGATGCTAATGCTGGTAATGATGTAACTATTACACCTTATAATGGTGCTATTGTAACTGGGTCTAATTATGTTTCTGGAAATGGCTTATTAAATACAGTAACAACAAGCGTTGCACATGGTCTTACTGCTGGTCAAATTGTTTTAATTAGTTCTGCAAGTAATTATTTTTATAATGGATATTACACAATTAAAACTGCACCAACATCCACAACTTTTACATATGAATTAAACATGTCAGATATGTATAGCGGAACAGGAAGTTTTTCTTCTTTAAATGGAACTCTTGTAACTGTTACAACTGGAACTGCTCATAATTTTTCAAACAATCAACCATTAAATATTACTGCAAATAATGTTTTTTATAGTGGAACATTTAATATTACAGTTACTGGTGCAAATACATTTACATATACATTAACGGTTTCTACAACTGCTGGAACTGGAACAATTAGTTATATTACAACCTCGGCAATTGCTGGAAATGGAACACTGTCTTATTTAAAACTAGCAACACTAAAAGTTAATGGAAGCAATTCTATTACTGGTGCTTTATCTATTGCTGGAACTTCTGAATTTGTTGGAGATGCCTATGTAAAAGGAACTCAAATAAATGATGGGTCAGTAATTCAAAATGGGTCAGTTGTTCAAAATGGAACTGTCAATGTTACTGGTGCTATTCAATATAATGGAACACCTGTATATGGTCTTTATGAAGTTATTGACTATCCAGTTAGTCTTGTAAAAACTGCACCTGCTTATTTAACCCCAGAATTTACAAAACCAGCAAACGAAATTTGGGAAGTTGAATTTTATGGTCCTCTTCAATTTTATTACGGAGGAAGTGGTAATTTTACTTATATAAATATAACAAATAAAACTTATACAACAACTTATACATCTACATTTATGGCGGCTACTGTTTCTGCTCAAGTTACGCCAATTTTTTTGAAATTTTTTGTAGGTAGTTCAACAGTTTTAACAAATGAAAAATTTGCAGTTACCTTTGCTCAGAATAATAATTCAAACGGCAATGAATTAATGCATTTTATGATTAAAAAATACAAGACCGCTTAACTTTAATAACATGGCACAAATAACTTCAAATTATTCTAACACTCTTGGTAACTATCAAGATAAAGGTTCTGGTACTGTATCTATTGGTGGAGGCACTACTGGTGCTGTTAGTGGTGGATTGTCTGGTGCTGCTGCTGGATTTGCAGTTGGAGGTCCAATTGGTGCTGTTATTGGTGGTATATTTGGTGGACTGTTTGGAAGTAAAAAAACAAAGGCTCCTGCTGCTCCAACATACGAGCAGATTATGGCAAGAAATTTAAATTCACAACAACAAATTCAAGGCAATTTACTTAATCTTGAAGGTCAATACAGACCTATGTATCAAGGTCTACAAGAGACTACCCTTAATTCTCAATTATACGGTGGCATGGGAAATCAAGGTTATCTTCAAATGGTTGAAGAGGCTAACGCTGCTCAACAAGGACTACAACAACGCTCTGGAACTGGTTATTTAAATACACTTGGTAGTCTTTCTAATCAAGCAAGATACACTGCAATCAATCCTACTATGGCATTGATGCAGGATGAAATAAATAGACAGGCTATTCAAGGTCTTTATGAGGGAACTGGTCTTGGATATGACGAAACAAGACAGGCTAACCAAGCGGCTAACTCACAAATGGCTATGCGTGGTCTTACTGGAAGACAAGGTGTAGCGGCTGGTGTTCTTTCTAACTACGGTCTTGGTCAACAAAGACAAGATAGAAACAGACAATTTGCAAATGTAGCACTTGCTAATGAAGCAAAACTTCAAGAGGCTTCTCTTGGGTTGGCTAATACTGCTATTGGTGCTTCTGGTAATGGTGGAAGGTTTATGGCTGAATCTAACGCTATGTTAGGTCAGTATCAACCACAAATCTTTAATCCAGAATCTAATGCTGGTATTCAAGCACAAGGTATGAAATATCAAGAAGGTATGGCTATTGCGGCTAGTAAAATGCAAGCACAAAATCAACTTTTAAGTACAGTTGGTCAACTTGGCATGATGGGAATACAGGGTGGATTTAAAAATCTATTTGGTAGCACACCTACTGCTGGAACAGGTAATGTTTTAATGAGTGGAGCAGGTATTCAAAATCAATATGCTGGTGACCTTCTTGGTGCTAATAGGTATCAAAACATGAACCTAGGTGGTCCTTTTTAATTTATGCCTATATTTGGAAATAATCAAACAGACATTACTAACTCTTTTAATGTAGCAGGTAATATGAAAGAACTGGCTATCCAACAGGATAACCAAGGTAAAATCATGTCTGATACCATTAACAAGTTTAATGCCGCCAGAGATGAAATGTCACAACTGCAAGCACAAACAGGTGCCATCTTATCATCTTACGGTGTAGACGAAAACGGTAAACCAGATGCATCAGCACCTAAATATGTTCACGACCTATTTAATTCAGTAAACAAAGAAGGTGGTGTTGCAAACCTTTCTAGAACACAAATGATTGCTGGTCTTCAAGGTTATGATACTGGAACAAAAGTAGAACAACAACGCAATGCTTTAGATTTAGAGCGTCTTAAGGTCAAGCAAATCAAGAAAGCAATGCAAGACCAAGAGGATATTGAAGCAGCACAGGTTGAAATTGACAGAGCAAGACGAGCAGGTGAACTTAATACAACAAAAACAGGAACTCAAAAGAAAGTAAGGGCTGTTAAAATTGGAGAAGAAACTCTTCAATTAGACACTCAAGAGTTTTCTAATGATTTTAGTGAGTTAGATGTAGCAGAATCAAAAAATGACAAAGAAGCAATTGCTAAAATTCAAGACAGAATTGCTAGAAAAATTTACAAGAAAACATCTAAATCTAAGAGAGAACTTGAGGTTTCAAAAAATGGTCTTGCTGAAGATGATGAAAATTTTGAGGGATATCAAACAATTGCAAATCCAGACTTCCAAGAATATGTAAGTCCTTATATTACTCCAGATGTTGTTTCTTTAGATACCCCAGAAGATATTGCACAATTTAATAAAAATAAAGAAATTGCAACAAGAGAGGGATTAAAATATGGAGAGTTTATGAGCAAAGGTCTTGCTCAGTTTAGAACTGATAGAGGAAACGCTCAAAACAAACAGGCTGTAAACTCAATGTCTGATGCAGATAAAGAGATTAAAAGTCTTGAAGCCAGAAAAAAAGCATTAGAAGAAGGTGGTGATAATGATACAGGACCAAATGCTGTTGGTGCCGTTGCATCTGCCTCAGTTGCTGGTGGAAGAGGAATAACTAACACACTTGTAAATGAATATGCAATTAAATCTGCAATTAGACATCAAAAAATGCTTGGTCTTTGGAAAGCCAAAGATATAACACCAGATTTAGCAAGACAATTAGTTAAAGGTCTTAACAATGACTTGGTTTCTCAATATGGTTTAAACTTAACTGCAATGTTTGAGGGTATAACAACAACATTATTTGGAGACAATATTACTTCTGCTGAACAAAAAATTATAAGAAAAGCAATAAATGATGTAAGAAGTGAAAATAGTGTTAATCCAGAATTGTTATCTAATGCTACTAAACAGAGACAAACAAAAATTGATGACATTGAAGAAAGAATTGCCAAGTTAAAAAGTCAAAAATCTGCAACTCAATCTAAAATTATTAAATCAAAATCAGATGAAGCGTATACTTGGTCTGGTAAGTCACTTGATTATGTTGAAAGAGAAAAAGACGAGTATGTACGCAGAGAAGAAGAGGTTACCGTTGAACTTCAGAAAACAATGGACGAACAGGTTACAGACCAATATGAACTTGCTAGAAACTATTTAATGACAACCAAGGGTCGTATACCACCTTCATTTACAAAACAGGCTTATGCAGCCTCTCAGGGTATTGTAATGCCTGTTTCTATGGATATGGGCAATGGGTATTCATACATGAAAATTGGTGGACTTGAAAAATTTGTTGAAAACAAGGGTGCTGATGGTCAAAATTTGATGTCAATTCCAGACCAACAAAGATTAAGAGAAGCGGCTAATCTTGGGAAACAAAAAGACTTAAACGGACTTACTGCTAATGGATTTACATTTAGTGGTGAAATTAATGTTAATGACATCAATATGGCTAATAAGGTCAGAACTGAGTTATTAACAAACACAAGAGCGTTGCAAGATGTTGACAGGCTTATTAACATTGCTGAAAATTCGTCAGCATTAGACAAGATGCTTCCTGCGGAATTGACAGGTTATGCACAACAAATTCAAAACTCGATTCAAGCGGCTAAACGAACTGAAGTCGGTGGTTCTGGTGCTTGGTCCGAACAAGACCAATTAAGAATTGACAAGATTATTGCAGACCCAACTTCATTAAGAAACATCATATTCCGTGACCAAGTTCTTGGTTCACTTAAGGGATTTAAGGAGCGTCTTACTGGCTCACTTAAAGACCAAGGAACTGCTTATGGATTCAAATTTACATTAGGTAGTGTTAGGGACCAGTCAATGTCTGGGTTTAAGAGTGCATACTCTGCATTTATAGCAAGAGGATATTCTCCACAACAGGCTCGACAAGCGGCTATGCCTTACCTTAATGGTAATACTCAATAATGGAATCTGACAATACAGACGGATTTTCACAACCAGAGGTTGTTGGAAATAAAGGAAAATATGCACCTAACACTTACGAACTTGCTTTAAATTCTAGGGTTAATCAAGTTGCTGCTCCAAAAGACTTAACTGAATTAGGTGAAGCAGATATTGATAGTATTTTATCTGCACCTCTTACTGGTGAAGAAGTTGCTTTAAAAATTAATCATTTAAGAGAAAGTGGAATAGCATTAAGTCCAGACAATATTTCTTTTGATGAGCATAATGCTTATAGAGATTGGATGGACAAACAGCACTTTAATTTTATGGGTGCTGTTGCTGACGGATTTGGTCAAGCGGCAAAAGATGTTGTTGGTGGTGTATGGGATGCTGCTACTGATTGGAAAAAGTTAGCACTTGGTACAGGTCTTTCTATTGCTACTGCTAATCCTGTTGTTGGATATGGTGTAGCATATGGTGCATCTCTTTTAGAGGGCTTTGCAAGAGGAACTAGAGATTTAGGTGGTCTTGCTGTAATGGCGGCTAATCATCCAGACTCACCACTATATAGACTTATCATTAATCCAACTGGTGATAAAAGACAGTTATATCAAGACTTCTTTGACTTGGCTGCGTGGAACGACCAATCAGAAAGAATTATTTCTGGTCAGTCTAACTTGTTAATGCCAGAAAGAGCAACCTATGAAAAACTTCTTGGTCGTGCAATGGGTGAACAAATTGATGATTTTATTGGTGTTAATAAAGGTCTTGCTACTGCGTCTTCTTATATCTTAGACCCTACATTATATTTTTCACTTGGTGCATCTTCAGCAACAAAAGCAACTGCAAAAGTTGCAACTGCTGCTGGTGTAGCCGCATTAAAGTCTGGTCATGCTGGTCAAGCGTTAGCACATGGTGTTGCTGCTAGGGCTACTCAAACAACTTGGAAAGCAAGCGTATTAAATTCAGCAGGTAGTGTAATGAGAAAAACATCAGATGCTGTTACAAAACCTCTTGAAAAACTATATACTAAAATTGAAAAAATGACTGGTGATGTTCTTGGAACTAGAACTGCAATAGACGCAAAAGGAAACACTAAGTTTTCTAGGTCTAAGGTAAATAAAGGTCCAACATCATTAAACTCTGCTGTTCTGGGTGCTGCTGGTGTTTATTCATTGTTTAGTATTCCATATGGTGCTGCAATTACTGGTATTTATACTGGTGCAAAAGCACTTGGTTTTGCTGGTGAAATCTTTGAGGCTATTGGAAAAAATGTTGATAATTTAGGATTAGTAGGTTCTGCTGAATTACTTGCTAAACAGGCAAAAGCAGGAGGAAGACCTGTTGCTGGTGCTATTGGTAATGCTATTGTTGGAAGCAGTGTTATTGGTGGATACATGCAAGACCTTGGTAAAGTAATGGTACATGGTTCTTTATATGGTGGTGCTATTGGTTATGTTGCTGGCGGTAAAGAAGGTGCTGCTGGTGGTATTGGTACTGGACTATTTTTAGGTGCTGCTGGTCATAATTATGCATTAGCACACGGAACAATTTCTGGCAAGTTTGCAAAATACAATATGATTAATGAGTTTAAAAATCATACTGATTATTTAAAAGAACAAGGTCATGTACTTAAAGCCGCTAACATGGAAAAGTTAATTGATATGATTAATGAAGACCATGGAGAGAATGAGGCTGTTAGAAGATTAGGTCAGTTAATGATGGCTGAGAAGTCTAAGAATTTAGTTTTATCTATTCTTTCAACTGAAGATATGGTTGGTGCTTTACAGAGCGACCCTAACTTTGTTAGAACAGAAAACGGTGTAAAAGTTTTAACAGACCTTGGAAGAGTATTACAAGACCAAATTAATTCTGCTACAACACCAACTGGAAAAATTGTTGTTGATGAAAAAACAGGAAAACCAATATTAGGAAGTAATGCTTGGAATGGTGCATTTGTAACTCTTGATGCAAATGGAAAAGCAATTGAAGGTCCAGTAATGTCTTGGAAAGATAAGAGTAGCGGAAAACATCATATTATTATTAATATGGATGCTATCAGAATGGAACGAAATGCAGATGGTACATTAGTAAAGAAAAAGAAAGTTCTTAAACCTGCAGTATATCAAAGGGTTGAAGGTGAAAGACCAGCAACTCCACAAACTGAACCTGCAAAAATTGCAAGTAAAGATGATTCAAATGGTGTTGGTGATTATGGTATTCCAATGAAAAAAGGTTCTAGAGCATCTAGAAGAGTATTACAACCTAAAGGAGAAAAGGCTGCACCAATGCAAGGTCCAATGCCACCTGTTGAAAGATTAGTATCTCCAGAACAATCAATTGAATACATTCCAGCAAAGACAGCACCAAGTGCAATTATTTCTGAAATGTTCCATCAAATGAACTCAGTTAGAAGAAAGGCTGAAATTGGAACAGAGGTTAATAGCGTTGTAAAAAACTGGCTTCTTGGTGACGAACACAAAGAAGGTTGGGCATTTAGAGACAGAAAAGGTGCTGTTCAGTTTATGACAGAACTTTACAATAAGATGGGTGGAGGAAATCGTGGGAATGAAGGTGCTAACTGGAAACTCGCTATTTCTGAATATGAAACTACTGGTGTAATGAAGCCAGAAACATTAGAAAAGTTTCAAGGATTTATTGAAGAACTTGGTGACGCAATGTTTATTGGTTGGGAAAGTGGAAAGCCATTTGATTATGTTGCAAAAGGTGGAGACATAGGAATGGCAAGAACAATTTTTGAATCAGTAAAAGATGTGTTTGCAAACCATGCATTAAGAGAGGCTACAAGCATGGGTGCTGATGTAAGAACAAAACAATCGTTTGCAGAATGGTTTACTAAATCAAAAAATGGCGGCAGATTTAAATTTGACCCTGCTATTGAAAAATCGTTTACAGATTTAATCAGAATCTATAACGAAAAAGGAATGAAGAACAATGGTAGAACACCTGTTAAAGTAAGTAAACTATCTTCAGCAGAATTATTATCACATGCACAGGCTTACGGTTATGAAGAAAGGCTTAAAAAGAAGTCTGATGGAACATACAGATTAATGTCAAGAGAAGAGTACCACAAAGAAAGACATGAGTTGGCTACTGTTGGCATGAAGCAACTTGCTGAAGCAATTGAATTAGACCCTACTGTTGCTGAAGGAATTGATTTTTATATTACAGAGGACAAGGGAGATACGGCTGGATTTGATGCAGCAGTAAAAGAGCAATCTACGGCAGAACAAGAATCTATTGATACCATTGGAAGAACCAAAGGGTTCTTATATCAAAGCCCAGATTTCTCAGATATTGGTGTTGGTCTTGACGATATTGTTAAAGCAGGAGTAGTTACGGCAAAGAAAAACAACACTTGGAAACAAGCAAAAGATGCTTACGGAAGACCTGTAGATTACGGAAGAGGTAGCCGTGGAAGACCAAGAACTGCTCCAAGTGGCAAACTAGGCTATGAAATGAAGAAGGCTTTTGAAGAAGGTAAAACGATTGTAATGAGAGGCATCCCAAATGGTAAGGCTTTTGCTATCATTGAAAGATTTATTACTAAGCAACAAAGAAGAAACTTGGCATTGCTTGCACCTATTGTTGCTGATGGTGGTCAGACAAAAGCAAATGTTGTTAGGGCTGATTACTGGGGAATAGAACAAGTACAACCAGATACAGATATAACACTTAGCAGGGCTAGGGAAGATGAGTTTGATGCAAGAACAATGAACTTTGTTCCGTATAATTTTGAACTTAGACTTTCATTAAGAAATCCAAAAAATCCAACTGTAAACTATAAGAGTCCACACTTTACATTCAACGCAAAAGGATATGACATTGATTGTTTAACAAGAAGAGGTCAAATACTTTGGCAAGAAAACGCAGAAATCCGTGACCAATATACTCACATGAATGAGTTCATGAGTCATATTTACAAAACCATTGATGACTATAGCGTGTCAAGTGCTATACCTGCTACTCACTTCTTTGGAGATGATGAAGGTGCTAGAACAAGAAGAAGATATGTAGTTGCTGCTATTGGTGCAGTTCCAACTGTAGAACTTAAAGGAAATGCAGATAAAGGAATTCTTGGAATATTTTCAACATATGAGGCTGATTGGCATGACAGTCAAATGCGAAATGTTTTAGGAAAGATTAACCATCCTTGGATGGATGTTAAACTTGATTTATTATCAAACGCTGTTCTCAGAGAGGGTGAAGGTAGCCAAGTTAGAATGAATGAAAAGGTTTACCGTAGAGGTCAAATTCCAACTCCATTAGAGGGTACAACAGATTTATACACAGATGCAAATGGAAAAGGAATGATGTACCAGTCAGCAGACAGAGGTGAGGCTGAAATGGTTAAAGTTAAAAAGGTTCTTTCTGGTGAAAGAGATATTGTTAATCCAGAAAACTTAATGAGTTATCAAGGAAGGGCTAGAGCATATACTGGAAACAGAACTTATACTCCAGACCAACTTTCTAATTCATTTATTGGAAGGCAATATTACGAAAACAAAGATTATTACGCAAACCAAGGATTGACTGTTGAACATCAATTAAAAGATGTTAAAACTGGTACTGGTAAAATAGCAAAAGAACTTACACTAGTTGTTAAAAAACGAGAAGGTATTGGTGGTAACTTTGAAAATAAAATTGTCGGAACATACAACGCTGTATTTTTTGACAATCCAACAAGAATAAAACAGTCAAAAGGTGGTTATATGAAGGTAGTTCCAGAGTATGAAGGCAAAGGAATTGGAACATTGTTACAATCTGAAATGGCTGAAAGACTTAGGTTCTACGGAGCAACAGAAAACTCAGCACAAATTGCAGATAAAAAACTAAGACCTATTGCTATTAGAGATAAAATTTTTGGAAACACAGAAGTTCTCGATAGAAGCACTGACCCAATTGTAAGAAACAAAATTGAACAAGGAAGATTTTATCAAGCGGCAGATGCGGCTATTGATGTTGATATGGAAAACCCTGCTAGTTTCTATCAACATACCAAGGGACTTCCTTTAGATGTTAAGAAATTAGCGGAAGATTCAAATGACCCAAGCAAACTTGCAAGAGAACTTGGAAAGATGGATATGTTTAAACCATTAAAGCGAGTTGCTTTATACCAAGCGGCTGATGAAATTG
>Ga0209088_10000670_pt1 | contig 23761 bp, 21 predicted proteins | sample S_140625_EF_Meta_FD_187324 | JGI IMG/M metagenome (GOLD analysis project Ga0209088, IMG submission 187324) | Freshwater microbial communities from Lake Simoncouche, Canada to study carbon cycling - S_140625_EF_MetaG (SPAdes) (version 2) | ecosystem: Environmental > Aquatic > Freshwater > Lake ... | reverse complement strand
GTAGCATATTCGACCGAGACGTTGTATCCGATTTCCATTTTCATTTCCTTTTCTTTATCGTTCGTTTCTTGTTTCTGTATTATACTGATCGGCTTTTTTGTTGTCAATACCTTAGAAAATATTTTTAGCAGATTGCAAAATCTTTCACAACGTAGCCCATTTCATCAATTTCAATCCATCCACCATCATCACAGAAACCCAATTCTTCATCGATTGAGATTACGTTATCATTCTCACGAACCTTTTCCAGAAGATCACTAGCAAATGCTACTCTATTCACAAAGGTATCCATTCCAGTGTTATTGATCAGATCGTGCAATTCAGAGACAGTGTTCAGAACAATCATGTTTTTCATTTTCTTATCCTTTTCTTTCCTTGTTTTCTCTTGTGCTTTCATTATACAGTATTTATCGACCACTTCAATAGGAAAAATAAAAAATTCCAAAATATAATTTCATGCCAAATAAAATTTTTCTTTTTGGCACACCACTTGCGTTAAAACTTGACGTAAACCATTGGTACATAAGCACTTAGGACGAATTTTCGGGAGGGAGATCGTCATAAGTCCTTTGTTTATATACCTTTACAGAAGAAGGGGGTTTTTTCATTCTCCCCAGATAAGAGCGAAAACTCTTGAAAAAGGCCGGGTGGTCCAAAAATAGTAGGCACCCCCATATATAATTGGCCAGTTTATTAGCCAGTATCCCCAATAAAAAAGCCCCCGGCATTTCTACCAGAGGCTTTCTTAATCAAACTTATCAGAAATCTTCTAGTAAGAATACAATCGGTTCATTGGACCATAGCTCCAACTTTTCCAACAAGGACTTCTTCTTTCAACCACTACCGGTTGACTATAGTAATAAACTGGTGCCACCACATTCTGCATCACCGTGACCGGTTGATAAATTACCACCGGAGCTGGTTGAACTATCACTGGCTGAAGAACTGTCACAGGATACTGAACTACTGTATAGCCATATCCATACTGATAAGGCCCCCAACCATAATCCTGAGAATATCCAGTTGTCCCTAAAATTCCCACTATTAATATAGCCCACAATAAACTTCTCATTTTAATCCTTTCAACTTATTACTGAAGAGTCAGGACTTGATACTACCTTATTCTTACTAGGACGACCCCTTGGCTTCTTTAGTGCCAGCTTTCGTCTTTGTCTACGAACCATTGCTGTTGTAATATTTTGACCAGTCATTTGACTCAACTTGACCCCCAAAACCTCATCACACAACAATGTATGATTATTCTGAATAAACTCTGTTTCACTAGATGACCACTTTTTATATGTTGCCATTTTTTACTTTCTTGAATAAAGTTGACTAAAAGTGTAAGAACTCTATTATACTAGTAGTTGACAAGTTTAGCGCAAGGAGAACTTATGACTAATCCTGAATTTAATATTGTCGATTCCATATTGACCGTTAAAGCCTCTGGTACTGACCTCAATATCGACCAAGATCTATCACTTCCTCAAGGAAAGAGTATAGCTCAACTATTATATGACCAAGAAAACCACCAAACCGAAAGCCCCCTCAACTAATCTTCCCAATGGTGTCACCCAAGAACAATTCTTAGATGTACTTGATAATATTAGTAAAAGATTAGGCCACAAATTTAAATTTGGCTATCATAGTTTCGATGATATGAAGCAACAAGCTGCTATATTCGCTTTAGAAGGACTTCAAAAATATGATAATAAAAGACCCCTCGAAAACTTCCTTTGGACCCACGTTCGTAATCGCCTCTTTAACTATAAAAGAGATAACTATCAAAGACCCGACAAACCCTGTTTAAGTTGCCCCCTATACGACGCTCACTGTAAAAAAAGCATGAGTGGCTGTTTAGAGTTTGAAAATAAAACAGACTGCGAACTATTCATGGCCTGGGAAACCCGCAATTCATCCAAAAAGAATATTATGAAGCCCGTAGGCATAGATGACCTTCAAGATAGTTGCCCCCGCAATCATAAATCAGCCAATATTCCCGACATGGTCTTTAATCACCAAGTAATAGACCTACTAGACAAACACTTACCTGCTCAATATAGAGAAACCTATTTAAGATTAAAATATGGAGAAAAGATCTACAAGAACGACCTTAAAAAACTCCAGACCATTATTCAACAGATACTAGAGGAACATGGATATGAGTACTAAAGGACCAAAAAAAAGAGGCCAATTAGGACTAGATGAAGAGAAATATATCCGCGATAATATCGGATCATTATCTATTGAGATTATTGCTGAAAATTTAAATCGGTCAACCGCCCCAGTTCAAAGATATATTGATGAGGCGCGACTAAATCAAGATCCCGAAGAGGCCACTGATGATCGTATTCTACGCCAGAAGCTTCATGGCAAAAACTTCTGGACAGAAATTAAAAGACAGTTTGATGAAGATAGTGGGGAACTAGAATACTTTGAAAGTTCGTGGATTAATTTAATTCGTCAATTTAGAGAAGACGTTCTACCCGCCGAAGAACTTCAACTCAAACAGTTCATCACCATAGACATTCTTATCAACCGAAGTATGAAAGAGCGCAAGAGACATATTAGTGAAACGGAAAAACTACAAAAGCAAGTTGATAAGGAATATGATAAACCTGAAATTGAAAGAGATATTCCTAAGCTAGTTAATATGGAAACACAGTTGAGTTTTGCTCGTAACAGTATTGCTAATTATACCAACGAATATACCAAATTGTTGAATGAGCAACAAAAGATTAGTAAGGATCTTAAAGCCACAAGAGAGCAAAGAATCAAAAGAATAGAAGACGGAAAGAGTAGCTGGGTGGGATTGATCCGAATGTTAGAAGACGAAGAAATTCGTGAGAGAGAGGGGCGAGAGATGGAAATTATTAGCATGGCAACTAACAAGGTGATGCTTACCTTGGAGGGATATCATCAATATGCAGACGGAGGAATTGATAGTCCATTTTTAACAGCAGAAAGTGTCTCAGAAAAAGAGGATAAATAATGAAAACAGCATTAGTAACGGGAATTACTGGACAAGACGGATCTTACTTAGCAGAACTCCTATTGGAGAAAAATTACAGGGTAGTGGGACTTCATCGAAGATCTAGCACTAATAATTTTGAAAGAATCAAACATCTTGTTGGTAAAGATAATTTTCTATTAGAAGAATTTGATCTTACTGATCCTTCGGGAATTAACCGAATTGTAGATCAATATAAGCCTGAGGAGTTTTATAATCTGGGGGCTCAGAGTCATGTGGGTACCAGTTTTAAACAACCAACGACCACTATTGAAATTAATACGGTGGGTGTTGTGAATATTTTAGAAAGTATTCGTAATTTATCTCCTAAAACTAAATTTTATCAGGCTAGTACTAGTGAAATGTTTGGACGCAATTTTACCATTGGAGAACATGGAGAAAAGTACCAGAACGAAAATACCTTGATGCTTCCTCAAAGTCCATATGGTGTTGCCAAGCTGGCTAGTTATCATATGGTGGAAATCTATCGTTCCTCATACAATATATTTGGCTGTTCGGGCATTCTTTTTAATCATGAGAGTCCCAGACGTGGGGAGAATTTTTTAACTCGCAAGGTGACTAGATATATTGGCAAACTAGTTAAGGGATTAACTAATGAACCACTCAAGTTAGGTAATTTAGATGCTGCACGAGACTGGGGTCATGCTAAAGATTATGTTAGAGCCATGTATTTAATGTTGCAGCAAGATTCTCCATCTGATTTTGTAATTGCTACGGGTAAAACTCGTTCCGTAAAAGAATTTGTTGAAACAGCATTTAGGCTAGCAAATCTAGATTATAAAAATCATGTAGAAATTGATTCTGATTTATTTCGACCAGCCGAAGTAGTATTCTTGAAAGGGGATGCTACTAAAGCAAAAAATAAACTAGGCTGGGTACCAGAAATTTCTTTTGATGAACTAATTACAGATATGCTTCAATACGATATTAAGAATGTTTAGAAATTATAAAGATCCTCAATATAAGAAGTGGAGACTAAGCGTATATAAAAGAGATAAACACCATTGTCGGTGGCCGGGGTGTAATTTAAAAAGGAAACTTAATGCTCATCATATAATGACTTGGGCCAAATTTCCTGGTTTAAGGTTTGAAGTTAGTAATGGTATAACTTTGTGTAAATATCATCATGACCTTATTAAAGGTATGGAAGATATCTATGCTCCTACTTTTTTAAAGATCTTAGCTAATGATAGACTACAATAATTTTCAAATCATCATAGACACCAGAGAACAACAGCCCTGGACCTTTGATCATCATTTAGTATCTTCAGAAAAGCTTGATACAGGAGATTACTCTGTAAGGGGGCTTGAAGAGATATTGTGCATTGAGAGAAAAAAGAGTGTTAGCGAAATAGCAAATAATATCACGGAAAAAAGATTCAAGGATGTTGTGGGTCGTATGACTCAATATAAATATTCATTTTTATTACTTGAATTTGATCTAGAAGACATTCTCATCTACCCGGTTGGTTCAACTGTTCCAAAGAAAATGTGGGACAAAATCAAAATCTCTCCGAACTTTATTATTAAGCATCTGGTGGAACTACAAGTATATTTTAATATCAAAGTCCTTTTTTGCGGCTGTCCATCTAATGCTGAAAGAATGGCTTTATCCATTATGAAAAAGGTTTACGAAATTGAAGGACAACCAAAACCAAAAGAAAATATTTGAAGATGCTTGGTTGAATCTCGGAGATGTATCTGAGCTTATTCTTCCAGACAATCCAATGATTCATAGAATCAAGAGGGACATAGAAAATCCTGACTTGCATCTTCTTAGACTTTTAAGAAACCCTAAGTATTTAGGATCTACTTGCAAGCTTTTATTTAATATAGAACTACATCCTATTCAAATTGCTATCCTTAGAGAATTTTGGAATAGACCTTTCCCTATGTATATAGCTTCTCGTGGTTGGGGCAAGTCCTTCCTTCTAGCTTTGTATTCTGTGTTGCGATGTATGTTTTATCCAGGAACTAAGATTGTTATTGTGGGTGCTGCGTTTAGGCAGAGTAAAATTATTTTTGAATATATGGAAACTATTTGGAGAGGGAGTCCGATTCTAAGAAGTATTTTTAATGGTAATGATGATGGTCCAAGAAGAGACGTTGACCGATGTACTATTCGTTTGGGTGATAGCTGGACTATCGCGGTACCAATGGGTGATGGTAGCAAGATCAGAGGTTTAAGAGCACATATTATTATCGCGGACGAATTTGCGTCCATTAGTCCTGATATCTATGAGACTGTGGTATCAGGGTTCGCTGCTGTATCTGCTAGTCCTATTCAGAATGTTAAAGAACATGCTAAGAAAGCAGCAATGAGCGAGGCTGGATTATGGAACGAAGAACTAGAAGCTCTTGATACTAAAATGGGCAATCAGGCTATCATATCAGGAACAGCTGATTATTCTTTTAAACATTTTGCCAGTTACTGGAGAAGATACAAAGCTATTATTGAAAGTCAAGGAGACGTTAGAAAACTAGAAGATCTTTTTAAAGGAGAAGTTCCTAGCAATTTCAATTGGAAAGACTATTCAATCATTCGTATCCCATACGAATTAATTCCTAAAGGATTCATGGATGACAAACAGGTGAGTAGAGCACGAGCTACCATTCATACTGGTATCTATAATATGGAATATGCCGCTTGTTTTACAGCAGATAGCGATGGATTCTTTAAGCGTAGCTTAATTGAAAATTGCGTTGTTAATGATTCTAGCCCAATCATAATTAACAACAAGCCTATTTTATTCGATCCTATTGTTACCGGAAATACATCTCTTCAATATGTATATGGTATCGATCCAGCGTCCGAACAAGATAATTTTAGTATTGTGGTACTAGAGGTTCATCCTGATCATTCACGAATAGTATATGTATGGACTACTAATAGAAGTAACTTTAAAGAAAGACAAAAAACAGGATTAGTAAAAGAATATGATTTCTATGGATTCTGTGCTAGGAAGATTCGTAATCTTATGAAAACTTTTCCTTGTGCTAGAATAGGTATGGATGCACAGGGTGGTGGTGTGGCTATCGAAGAAGCTTTACACGATCCTAGTAAACTAGAAGATGGCGAACATCTTATATGGCCAGCTATCGACTACAACAAACCAAAAGATACAGACAACCAAGTTGGATTACACATGTTAGAGTTAGTACAATTCGCCAAAGCAGATTGGACAGCACAAGCTAATCACGGTTTAAGAAAAGACTTAGAAGATAAAGTATTATTATTTCCTAGATTTGATTCTTTAACATTAGGATTAGCTTTAGACAAAGAAGGAAAAGATATTTTAGGTGCCGACCTAAATCCGATCTATGATAACCTTAGCGAATGCATATTAGAAATTGAAGATTTAAAAAGCGAATTGACCACAATTGTTATGACACAAACAAGTACCGGTTCTGGAGGACGAGACCGATGGGATACTCCAGAGGTTAAGTTACCAAATGGTAAAAGAGGTCGATTAAGAAAAGACCGATATAGTGCTTTAGTTATTGCTAATATGATTGCTAGGCAAATGAATCGAACTCTACAGGCTGTAAAGTATGAAGTTATTGGTGGAAATGCAAGAGATGTAGTTGGGCAACAAGGAAATATGTACAAAGGTCCAGAATGGTTTACATCCTCGGCAAATGACGATGATATTTATACTGGTATTTATAGATAACAGTGTATAAAAACACTAATCGAATTACAATCAAATTACAATAGTATTAGAAAAATATGGCTAAAAAATATCCAAAAAGTGACGCTATCAATGATGCTCAAGTTACTGGAGAACAAGCTTATGTTGCTTGGGGAGACGATTTAGCCAGTAAACAAGAAGCTCTTAAGCAGTCTTCTGAATCCATGTCAGAATATACCCTGGTTCAAAAAGCTAGTGGTATGAGACGTTATGGTTTAGACTATTCTAATCTAGATAGAAATACTTCTGGCCGACCAGGATTAACAAGATCTGATTACGACTACTTCCGTCCAGATGAAGCAGTACCTCGTGAAATCAAGATGATTATCAGACGATCAGAAGATATCTATCAAAGAGTAGGATTAGTAAAAAATGTTATTGATCTCATGGGGGACTTTGCTAGTCAAGGAATTAGACTAGTTCATAAAAACAAAAGAATAGAAAGATTCTATCGACAATGGTTTAAGAAGATAAGAGGTAAGGATCGTAGTGAAAGATTTTTAAATAATCTATACAAGAGTGGTAATGTTGTTATTAATAGACAAACTGGTAAACTAAGTCTTAAGGTTGCAGATAAACTATATAACTCAATTGCTTCTCCAGATTTGCAAGTACAAGATTTATCCGATGTACAAGTAGAGAAAAGAGAAATTCCTTGGGTCTATACTTTCATTGATCCTTTCTTAGTAGATATTGCAGCTGGAGCATTGTCCTCATTTACATCGAGCAAAGCTTATGAGCTACAGTTACCACCAGAGTTAAGAAAATTAATTAACAATCCAAAGACAGACGCAGAAAAACAAGTTGTTGCAGGACTTCCTCCTCAAATTATAGCAGCAGCAAAAAGTAGACTTCCCTATCCCCTTGATACTAATAAGACTCTTGTATTTCATTACAAAAAAGACGATTGGCAGTCATGGGCTTTTCCAATGGTTTATGCTATTATGGATGATATTAATGTTATTGAAAAACTAAAACTAGCAGATATGGCCGCTCTTGATGGTGCCATCTCGAATATTCGTATTTTTAAACTAGGTAGTTTAGAGCACAAGATTGCTCCTACAAAAGCAGCAACAGCTAAACTAGCACAAATCTTAGGAAACAATGTTGGCGGTGGAACAATGGATCTTGTTTGGGGTCCAGACATTGAACTACTAGAATCTAAAACAGCGGTTCATCAATTCTTAGGTGAAGGCAAATACATTCCTCATATGAATAGTGTTTATGCTGGTCTTGGTATTCCTCCAACTCTTACTGGAACCTTTGGAGCAGCTGGAACCACCAATAACTTTATTTCATTAAAGACACTAACACAAAGACTTCAGTATGGTAGAGACGTATTAATAGATTTCTGGGAACAGGAAATTGCTCTAGTGCAAAAAGCTATGGGGTTCAGATATCCTGCCAGAATAGAATTTGACAGAATGGATCTCAGCAATGAAGACACTGAGAAGTCTTTATTAGTACAACTGGCGGATAGAAATCTTGTTTCTGATGAACTTATTCAAACCAGATTTGGTCTTGATCCTGATATGGAAAAGTCCAGACTCAATAAAGAATCTAGAGACAGAGATGGAAATAGAATGGTTAAAAAAGCTGGTCCTTGGTTTGATCCACAAGTTGAAAATGCCCTTAAGAAAATTGCGTTACAGGGTGGCTCAGTAGCTCCTAGTCAGGTTGGACTTGAGCTTGAGAAGAAGAAGAGTGGTGAGAAAACTGCATTGGAAATGAAGCAACCCCCTGCCACTGCACCCTCAACGAAGTTGGCAAAAGATTCTCCTGAATCTTTGCCAGGATTGCCCGGACAAGGCAGGCCTAAAACTTCCAAAGATACTGAAAAACGTAAAACAAAAGTTTTTAAACCACAAACCGGCGCCAAACTTTTACTATGGGCTTCTGAAGCACAAGACAAGATTAGTCAAATTATCAATCCCATACTACTAGAGTTCTATAACAAGAAAAATCTCAGAAGTTTATCTAGCGACGAAACAAAAGAAATAGATCTAATCAAGACTAAAATTCTATTTACTTTAGACCCACTATCAGCTATAGCTTCAGATAAAATTATCGATATACTAGGCAATCTTAGTCAGTTTGACAAAAATGAAACAATATTGGCCTATAGTGTATGGCTTAAAGAACTGAAAGCTGATCTCAACAAAGATCTATCTGTTGATGAACACAAACAGGCCAAAGCTTCGTTTTATTCTATGGTGTATTCTTCTATAGAAAAAGAGGTATAAATAATGCAAATATTTACAGCAGAACGCGAAGATGGTTTAGAGGCTAAAATATCCTCATCTGCATCAATTTCTTATGCTTCCGTAGCAGAGCCATGTAACCCAAACAAGTCTCAAATCAGAAAATTTAAGAGTTTAGCATCCGTTGAAGATTCTGATCTATATTATGTTCAGTCTATTTTAGTTACTTCCTCATGGAACAAGAATGACGACATTTTTGATAAAGATGAAATATGGATGGCCAGAAATACCCCAGAAGATAAACCCACAAATCTAGAGCATGATGAGAATTTAATTATTGGTCATATTACCAGTAATTGGCCAATCACAGAAGATGGTATTCTTATCTCAGAAGATACTCCTATTGAAAACCTTCCAGAAAAATATCATATTTTAACTGGATCAGTAATCTACAGAGCTTTTACTAGTCCAGAACTAAAAGAAAGATCTGACAAGCTTATTGCAGAAATAGAGTCTGGAAATAAGTTTGTGAGTATGGAGTGTTTCTTTAAGGGGTTTGACTATGGTCTACTAGACAAGTCTACCGGAACATATAAAACTTTAGCTCGTAATGAGAACACTGCATATTTAACAAAATACTTAAGAGCTTATGGTGGATTAGGAGAGCATGATAATTATAAGATAGGTAGAGTATTAAGAAATATTACATTTTCTGGTAAGGGTTATGTTGAAAAGCCAGCTAATCCAGAGAGTATTATTTTTAACAAAAACATAATTGATGACTTGTTTACTAAAAAAAGTAACGATTTATCGATAGCAGGTGTATCTAACAATCAGTCAACCTCTAAAGTGGAGAATAATATTATGAGTTTAGACAACCAAGTAGCAGAAACAACCGAACAGGTCGAAACAGTCACAGAAACTGTTGTCGCCACAGAGTCTGCTCCAGAGGCCACAGTACAAGCTTCAACAGAATCAGAAACATCAAATGCTACAGACGAGCTAATTGCTTCCCTTACAGCTGAAGTCGAAGCCCTAAAGGCTATGAACGAAGCTATGGCTAAGAAGATGAAAGAAAAAGAAGAGGAAGAAGAAGATACAGAAGCAGCTAAAAAGCTCAAGGTTAAAGAAGATGAAGATGCTAAAGATGAAGAAAACAAGAATCTTAAAGCAGCTTTAGAAGTAGCCAATGAAGTTATTGCTGGCTATAAGATGAAAGAAGAAGAGATGGCTAAGAAAGAAAAGAAGATGAAGAGAAAGGCCTCTCTACTAGATTGTGGTTTCGATGCTGAATCAGCAGAAGCTACAGTTGAAAAATTTGATAATCTCAATGACGATGCTTTTGAAGCCATGACTAGTTTATTTGCTGGCAAAATGCCACCATGGTTGGAAAAGATTAAAAAAGATGATAAAACTTCAAAAGACAAAAAAGAAGATGAAGATACTGATACTAAGGAAAAGAAGAAAGCTTCCGAAGATACAGTAGATGCATCTGCTCTTGACACAGTTGAAGTTGAAGAGACTGTAAATCTCAGTGTTAGTAGTGAAACATCACCAGTTGACACCACTCGTGCTGAATTAATTGAATTTGTTTGTGCTAGACTAGGTAAAAAACTTAACAAGGGAGAATAACAATGGCTCTTAAACCAGATCGTATCGAACTCTTAACAGATATTTCTTTTTTCTCTAACGCAGTTAGTGAAAGAGGCGGCGTGGCTTCTGCTGTAACAAGTGGTTCCGGCGTTGCTATGGATGATGCCAATGCTGTTGTTGCTTATGCTGCCACAGTAAGTGGTTCAAAGCCTCTCGGTATCCTACTCAATGACGTTGTGAATCTTGATCTAACAAGACAGCACATCAACTGGCACAAAGATGAAGTACAATTGGGCGGCAAGGTCTCCCTACTTCGTCAGGGTCAAGTAACAACTAATATGTTAGTTGCTGCTATTACTCCTGCTGCTGGTGTCGATGCCTATGTTGGTGCTAGTGGCCTCATTGGCACATCAAGTACTAATAGTGTGAAAATTGGCACCTTCTTGGGGTCAAAAGATTCTGATGGTTATGTCAAATTATCAGTTAACATTGCTTAAGCTTTAACAAGGGAGAAAAAAATGTCAGTTAACACAAAAGCATTTAAACCAACACCAGAACTAACAGATCTTCTCGTTCGTTCCGGTTCACCAAATAGAGAAGTAGCCTTAGCTGCTAACTCAGAGTTTGCAAAGGCTCTAGAGCTACCACTAAGACAAGGTCTCTTGAGTGGTGATATTCTTGATGGTATCTTCGAGCCAATTCAACTTGCTCAAAGTGCCACTCCAGAATTTCCACTCGATTTCCTTGCTCCTGGCACGGAAAAAGACTTTGTGGCCTACACTGTTCCTAACCACGGTTATATTCCAGAGCGTCACGTTGAAGGCGATTACGTCATGGTTCCAACCTATGACATCGGTGCCTCAATTGACTACCTCCTAAAGTATGCTCGTGATGCTCGTTGGGACGTTGTTGGTCGTGCAATGGAAGTACTAGAAGGTTCATTCGTTAAGAAGATGAATGATGATGGTTGGCACACATTGCTAGCCGCTGGTGTTGATCGCAACATTGTTGTTTATGACAGCGATGCCTCAGCTGGTCTATTCACAAAGCGTCTAGTAAGTCTAATGAAGACAGTTATGCGTCGAAATGGCGGCGGTAACAGTGCTTCTAACAACCGTGGCTTACTAACTGATCTTTATGTTTCACCAGAGTCAATGGAAGATATCCGCAGTTGGGGTATCGATCAAGTTGACGAAGTGACTCGTAGAGAGATCTACACAGCTGCTGACGGCACACTAAACCGTGTCTTCGGCATTAACCTCCATGACCTTGACGAACTAGGCGAAGGCCAAGAATACCAGCTATTCTATAGCAGTACTCTTAGTGGCAGTCTACCAAGCGGCAAGGCTGAAGTAGTTGTTGGTCTCGATCTACGCAAGAGAGACAGTTTCATAATGCCAGTTCGTGAGCAAGTACAGGTCTTTGAAGACGATACACTACATCGTCAAAAGAGAGCTGGCTTCTACGGCTGGGCCGAGCAAGGCTTTGCTGTTCTAGACAACCGCAGAGTTATCCTAGGCGCTGTCTGATCTAATTAATTAGATTACATTAAAATCTGAAGGGTCCAGTAATTAAAGTTACTGGCCCTTCTTTTTTTATATCTTAGTGTTAAGGTGTATCTATATGATAGGTATTCCAGACTTAATTATAGTTGGCCAACCATAAATCTTAAGGGCCTAAAACATGGCAGCAGGTAAATACGACTTTGCTATAGAACAAGGAACCTCTTTTAGGATATCTTTTATCTATAAAGATTCTAATGGTAATCCTATCAATCTTACTGGATGGTGTGCTAGATTAATATGGAAAACTAATCTAAGTACAGTACAAACCTTTAATTCACACAATACTGATTTTGGAGTATATAAATTCACTATAGATGCACTAAACGGTAAACTTACTTTACTTATGCCAGCTTCTACTACCAATGGATTCAATTTTAATACGGCTAAATATGATGTTGAATTACAATCTCCAAATGATTTATATGCTAATGGAGGAGGTAAATACTTAACTCGTATTCTTTTTGGTACAGTAACCATTGTTAAACGATTTAGTCAATCACCTAACATATTGGATTGTCACATATGAGTGAATTTACAGTTGAAATTACAGACACAAATACTAATATTATTGAAATTGAAACTAGTTTTTTAGACAATGTAAATAATATTGATATAGAAAGATATGAAATTTATAATGTAGATGTTATTAATGCTGAAAAAATACTTCCAAGCGATTTGCCAGATACTTATCCTATGAATAAAATTATTGGTGATTTATCAGTATATAGAATCTCTGGTCTTAATGATTATTTAAATCACTATACTTTTGACTGCGGTACCCCATAACTTTTAAATAAAGGTCTTAAATACAATGCCAGCTCTAACAACAATCAGACTTAGAAGAGGAACCTCTGTTGAGTGGGCAGCATCCACAAATGCTCTTTCTCAAGGTGAAATGGGATTTGATACAACAATAAGAAAAATTAAAATAGGTGATGGCTCAACACTCTGGAGTGGTTTGTCTTGGGCAAACATCACTGGTGCAGACTTTACGGGAACCAGTGGTATTAATGTATCTTATTCTTCATCTTCTGGGTCAATGACGGTATCAGTTACTGGATTAAGCTCAAGTTATTTGAGTGATTTTAATAGTGCTGTTAGTGGCTTGTTGCCAGTTAAAAATATTGTAGCTGGTAGTAATATTACTGTTAGTGGTAACAATGGAACATATACCATATCTAGCACTAGTAATGTGGATGTCAATGGAGTTAAAGATATCATAGGATCTGGTATTGTTGGAGTTAGTGGTATTAGAGCTAGCTATGATAATACTAATAAATTAGAAACTATTTCAATTAGTGGATTAACTAGTTCTTATATTGAAAATTTTAATAGTAGTGTTAGTGGACTATTAAATGTTAAAAGTTTAGTAGGTACTAGTGGTATCGGAATAGTAAATAGTGGTGGAGTTCAAACTATTAGTATCACTGGTATTCCTAGTTCTTTGATTACCGACTTGGGGAATATAGCCACTACTCAGGTTGTTGGTAGAACTGGTATTGCTTTGACTTATGATTCAGTATCAGATATTATGTATATTGATACTACAGGAGTATCTTTAAATGGTCATACTCATAATTGGAGTAACATTACAGATGCTTCAACAAAAGCTACACTAACAGAATTATCTTATCTATCTGGAGTTACTCCAGGAACAGTTAGTGCTAGTAGAGCATTAGTTGTTGATTCTAGTAAAAATTTAACAGGGCTTAATGCTCTAACAACAGTTGGTGATGTTACAGTTGGTGGCAGCTTAACAGTACAAGGAACAACTACTACTGTTAATAGCACTACAATCAATATTGGTGATAATATCATAAGAGTGAATACTAGTGGTTTATCTACCGGTGGTTTGGAAGTTTATACTGGTAGCACCACACAGTCTATGGTATGGAATACCACTTCAAATAGATGGGAATTTACTGGTGGTAATATTTATAGTAGTGGTACTTTTAGTGGATTAACTAGTATAAGTGGAGTTAGTTCAGCCAACCCCACATCCCTAGTATACTGCTTAATTGATGGCGGAACCCCATAATAAAGAAGGGATTTAATTATGCCATCATTTTTTAGTTTTGGTAATAAAATTGTTATCAATAAAAATACTAAAAGTATATTTGTTAGAAATGATAGAACAGTAATAGGTAATACTGCGGCTATAGGAAGTAAAAGTTTTTGGAACGGAGGATTAAATTTTACTAGTGTTGGGACAAATGGAAGATCTAGTTACTACGGAACTTTTGACCAGACAGGATTAGCATGGGAGTGGTGTGATTCAACATCATCTAGCAAAGCTATTCGTGGAGGAGACATTGCTGGCGCTGGCGGTGTGGATAACAAATATAATGCTGACAAAACTAGTAGATATTCAAAAACAATAAGTGGTGAAGATGTTAATTCTCCTATTTTTTTATCTGTATCTAATAAAAATCCAGGAAAACCATCTGATCAAGATTGGGCAGGGCGTATTTCTTCAGTAGATAATCCATTAGGATTAAATAATTTCATTTCTGTAGGAAATACAGGAAATCCTAACGACGCAACAGGATATGGGAACGTTAATTATGAGTACAAAATTAGTAAATATTTATTAACAAATAATGAATATTGTGCTTTTCTTAATTCTGTAGAACCATCTGGTTCCAATCAATTATATTCAACACAGATGCAAGATGAAAGAGTTGGAGGTATTAATAGAATAGGATCTTCTGGTTCTTATACATATTCAGTTAAACCCAATATGGAAAATAAACCAGTATATTTTCTTAGCTGGAATAGTTTAGCAAGATATGCTAATTGGCTTCATAATAATTATGGATCCACAGAAACAGGAGTATATACTCTTGCTTCTACTGGGATTATTGTTAAAAATTCTGGAGCAAAATATTATATTCCAACAGAAAACGAGTGGTATAAAGCTGCTTATTACAATGGTAGTGGGGGTTATTGGAATTTTGCAACCCAAAGTAATGAGACTCCCACCCCAGTAAATGCTAATAGTGCTGGAGAAGGTAGTTTTAAAAATATTACTATGTCCCCAGCCATTACTGGTGTTGGTTCTAATTTTAGTGTTGATAGATTTTCTGATCCAGTATATAATGTTGGAATATCTGTTAACTACGATAATGTAATTTCCACAGGTATTACAAAAGTGCTCCCTTCTGTGACAGCTGTTGAGCCAGCATTACCAATATCTTTTAATACTACTAATACTATAGCTCAGTATAGCATTAGTACAACATCAACACAATCTGGCAATGTAAATATTGGTTTTGTATTGCCCTCTAGTATTAACACTGGCATTTTTAATAGTATAACAATATTTGGAACAAATTCTAGCGGAGTTACAACTCAGATATCAAGTAGTTTTTTATCTACCACAGGCTTAATAGCTGGGATGGCTATTTCTGGTAGCTCTATAGCCAGTGGAACAACTATTTCTTCTGTAAGTATGATTAATAATCAAATAAATTTATCAAATCCTGCTATTTCTACAACTAGTGGATTATTAAATGCCTTTCCTTCTACTCCTTTTGTTGGTTCTAGTATAAGTGGCAGTTCTAATATACAAAATGTATCCACAACATCTGGTCTATTTGCCGGAATGTCAATTACTGGTAGTGGTATTTCGTCTGGTACCACTATTGTATCTGTTAATCCTTCTTTGAGTCAAGTTACTTTATCTCAGCCTACAACTATTACCAATAATAATTTTAGTCCAACTCTTCTTCCGATAACTTTTAATGGTAGTACGGTTAGTGGTAGCTCTCAAGTTTCTAATATAGCATCAAATTCTGTAAATAATAATAATCGTATGATATATGGAAGTATCCCAGGATCTTATTTGGGTAATGATTTGTACAATATCTTTATTATTCCGAGTGGAAGTGGCATATCGACTTCTATTCCTTCTCCTACTAATTTATCTGGTGTTGCATTAAGTGGTGGCGGAATAAACTTAAGTTGGTCAGTAAATAATGGTTCAAAAGATACTGACTATATTATTAAATATAGTAGTGATAGTGGGGTGTCATGGAAGACATACTCTCATATTCCATCTACTGCTACTTCTATAGAACTAAAGGGCTTATCAAGAGATACGTCTTATAAATTTTCTGTACAAGCAGTTACTCCTAGTGGAACCTCTGATGCTGTTATTAGCTCTGGTATAAAAACACTACCTCCTACCTATCCAGATGCTCCTACCAATCTTCGCGGTTATTCCGATGGCCCAGGAACAGTGACATTATCTTGGGATATTCCTAATGATAATGGATGTCCTATTACTCAATACTTAATTAGTCAAGAGAGAGTACATCCATATTTTGATGGTTATACAACTACTGGTAATGGTCCTTTTAATCAATGGTATAGTCTAATATATACTAATATTAATGATCGTATGCCTCTTCCTACTACTGGAACTTGGTTTTATTATTGGGATACTCAATATATTCATAATGGTATTTTTACAATATCCTCAACACATGTAGATGATGATATAGATTATGAAATTAGTGCATTAAATTGTTCTGGATATTCGCATTGGAGTAATAAAATTAGAGTTAATGTTCAAAATCCATATTATACTACCAATGAGTATACTTTTTGTACTCCTAGAATACCATCAACAGGATCTTCTGTACCTTCTTCAGAAGACTATGATACTCTTAAAGTTCCTATTGGAGCTAGCATAACAGGTGTAGAAATTTATTGTTATGGTGCTGGAGGAGGAGCTTTTGATACTGGAGATTCTTGTGATGGTGGTACTGATGGAGGATATGGAGGAATTGCCTATGGACACTGGGCTGTTTCTGGCGGAGAAGAGATACAATATCATGTTGGCAGAGGAGGAAAATGGACGCTACAGGGAGATAAACGTAAATTATATTTTCCTAATATATCTAAATATGTTGATGGAGAAACAACATGGACTAAGATACAAGCATCGTCATCAGCTAGTTCTAATTATCTTATTAGTATTTCTGGATATTCTAGAATCGAAGGTTATGGTGGACAGGGAGGATCTTTTGCTCGTTCTAGTGCTCCAGATAACAGATCAGGTCGAGGAGATAAATCTGTTGCATATAGTGGAGGAGGACTGACTCCAGATGGTTGGCCTCAATCTCCATGTAGAGGTTTCAGTTCACAAGGGAATGATGGTGCTGGCAAAACCATTTTTGGATCACCTTTTTATCCAAATAATATTTTAGCATATGATGGTCTTCATCAAGGCTATGGAGGATTTGGGGCTGTGTCGGTAAAGTTTCTTCTCTCGCCTACTTAGAATAACTCAAAATCATAAGGACTACAAATGGTATCATTCTTTAGTTTTGGCAACAAATTAGCATTTAGAAATAATAAAGTGTTAGTTAGAAGTAGTAATCTAACTCTTTCAAATACAGCGAATGTAGATTCTGCTTTTTGGAACGGGGGAGAAAGGGCTACTTCTGTTGGAACTAATGGTGGTCCTAGTTATTATGGTTGTTATGATATGATGGGAAATAATTGGCAATGGACAGATCTTTATGCATATCCTAGTCCTACTAAAGGGAGTCTTGGATTATTTTGGGGTAATAGTGGTCCAGGATCATCGTTAAAAGCTGTTATGGGATCAGCAGCATACTGGGATCATAAAGCATCACAAGCATATTCGACCTTTGGTGTGAGAATAGCTTCTATGACAAATCCGGATTCTTTACCTAACTTTGTTCTTGTTGGAGATTCTGGTAACGCTAGAGATACTGTAAGAAATCAATGGAATAGTATGCTTTTTGGAGACGTGTCTTATAACTACTATATTAATAAATATCAATTAACTGTTAGTGAGTATGTAGAATTTTTAAATAGTGTCGCAGCAACGGACACATATAATCTTTATAAATGTCCACTCATTGACGGAAGTCTTAATCCAGAAACTTCAATACTTCGTACTGGAGCATCAGGAAGTTATTCATATAGTGTTAAAACCAACTATAGTAACAAGCCAGTAGGTAATCTATCCTGGTTTATGGCTGCTAGATATTGCAACTGGTTACATAATGGTAAACCTAGTGGATCACAAAATAGCGGAACAACAGAGACTGGAGCTTACACTCTTAATGGAGCATTTAGTGGTAATGCTCCAATTAAAAATTCTGAAGCAAAATATTCTATGCCAAGCATGAACGAATGGTATAAAGCAGCATACTACAAAGGTGGAGGAACTAACGCCGGATATTGGTTGTATCCAACGCAGAGCAATATTCGTCCGGCATTAGTACTAGCAGACCAAAATGGGAACGGAACCACAAGACCAACAACACTAAGTCCGTCTGTATCAACAGGTACTAATGTAACAACTTCTCAAGTTCAAGATAATATCTTTAACATGGGATTATCTCTTACATATGCTAACATTTCTAGTACTGGTGTAACAAAAATTACTCCAATTACTCAAAATGATCCAAAATTACCTATCAATTTTAGTTTAAGTAATAATCTAGGTAAATATAATATTAGTACAACCTCAATTAGATCTGGTAATATTGATTTATGTTTTGTCTTGCCTTCTAGTATAAGTTTAGCTACATTCAATAAAACAAAAATATTTCATACTAATTCTAGTGGAATTACAACAGACATTACTATTACTACTGGAACAAGTGCTCCTAAATATAGCACAAGAACAATATGTGGACGATCAGCAAATTTTAGTGATTTTCATTTGATTCCGGAGAACGACATATCATCATATCCAATTCCCACAAACGTTTCTGGAAGTGGTAGTAATGGAAAAGTTAGTTTAAGTTGGAATATTAGTGATCCTACAGATGTTTATGACTATAGTATCAAATATAGCAATGATTCTGGTAATAGTTGGGATGAATTTGCTCATACTCCATTAACAGGCTTGTCTATAGATGTAGATGGATTAAAGAATAATACTAATTATGTTTTTAGAGTAGCAGCAATTGGTATATCTGGTGGCGTAGCGGATTATGCTACAGCAAGCCCAACAATAACTCCTGTTCCTGGTTGTCCTGATACTGTTTCTGGTGTTTCGGCCACATCAGGACCGGGTTATGCCACAGTATCATGGAATGTTCCAAATAACAATGGATCTACTATTAACGGATACAATATACAATATAGTAATAATGGAGGATCTTCTTGGACTAATTCTAGGGATATTTTTACTGCATTTCCAGATGATATTGCGTCTACTCAAAGTTTGGTGGTTAATAGTTTAAGTGATGGAAATTATACTTTTAGAGTAAGAGCATCTAATAGTGTTTGTAATGGTAGCTATAGTTCTGGCAGTAGTAGTATCTCTGTGACCAGAACCCCTCCCTCGTTTGCTCCTGTTCAATTTTGCTCTAATACTCCGGGATCCGGAAACTATAGTATTCCTAGTGGAGCATCTATTCTTCAAGCTATTGTTTATGGTGGAGGTGGAGGAGGATATTATATTAGTACTTGCGAAGGAAGCAATGATGGAGGACCGGGAGGAGTAGTTGTTCGAGGTTATTCTGTTTTATATGGTAATTCTATTAGCTATAATATTGGAACTTCTGGATTAGCAGGATATGATGGAGGTCCGGTTGCTACTGCTGGCGGTAGTTCTTCTTTATCTTATAGTGGTATAACTATGTCTGCGGGAGGAGGAGGAGCCGCCTCTTTTAATTCTGCTGGTTCATATGGACTAGGAGCTGGAGGAGATTATAATGGTAGTGGGTATCTTCTTTCTTTTTCAATTTCAGGAATTAGTTTCTGCATAGGCAATATGAGCGCTTATCAGGGAAGTTATTCATACAATGGTGGTGAAGGAAATGGAGTAGGAGGTCCTGGTGGAATTATCCTATATTTTACCTAATTAATTTTTACAATGGCATCAATTCAAATTACCTCAAAGTTTTACAAAAATAAAACAGCACAAATTACATTCTATTCATCATCTGCTCCTAATATTCCAGTAAACTTAGGATCATATACAATTCCATATACCAGAAGTGGAACAGATATTTATGGACGATATGAAACTTATTTTCCTCTTTATCTTAAAACCTGTTCCATTTCCATAAAAGATCCTAGTTTAGCTCCTGGCTCTAATAGTGCCAATTGGCAAAACTGTGCTGATTGGGACACTTTAAATGGGAATCTTTTAAATGGTAATCTTACTACAGTAGGAACCAATGGTGGACCTAGTTCATATGGAACGTATGATATGTGTGGCAATATTGCCGAGATTGTGGATAGATCTAGTACTACCACTAAAATACTCAGAGGAAGAAATTACTCTACCACTAATTTTTTTACATCTTCTAATAATGGAATTTATAATCTCGATCCCACTACCGAAAGTGCAGATTCTGGTTTTCGTATAATGAGTTTTAGTAATCCATTTTCTTTGGTTAATTTAGTTGGAGTTGGGGACGTAAATAACGACGCTGATCCATTGAATGGTATTGGTTCTGTTATTTATGTCTATTATATTGGTAAGTATGAAGTAACCAATGATGAATATGCAGAATTTTTAAATGCTGTAGCCAGAGCAGATACCTTCGGTTTGTACAATATTAATATGGCTGGATCAAGAGGTGGAATAATACGAAATGGAACAATTAATAAATATACCTATTCCATTAAAAATAACTATGGAAATAAACCAGTAAACTGGGTAAGTTGGTTTGATTGTGCTAGATATTGCAATTGGTTACATAATAATAAGAAAACTGGAATTGAAGATTATGACACTACAGAAGATGGAGCATATAGTCTAGGTTTTTCTGGTAATCCAGTAAATAGAAACTCTAGTGCTAAATATGCTATTCCTAATGATAATGAATGGCATAAAGCCGCTTATTATAAAGGAGGTAGCACTAATGCAGGATACTGGATTTATGCAACCCAGTCTGATTCTGCACCCACTTGCGTAAGCGCAAATAGTACAGGCGATGGTCCTGGCTCTACTACTATTACTCCTTTAACTACTACCACAACAACTACACCTAGTCCATCAACGGTTTGGGCATCGGTAGCTATTGATAGCTCATGGGATAATGCTGGATTTATTGGAGAGGGTACTTTTGCTAATCCTTTTAGGGCTACCAAAATAAATGCTAATCCAACAGTTAGAGGTGTTAATAGTAGTGGATATATTAATATCTCATTTGACGATATTTCAATAAGTAGTGGAGATAATTTTGAAATTGGAATATCTGGAGGTAGTACCTATAGTTATATTGGTGGTATTTTATCTATACCCATAACTACTGGACAAACTTTGGAATTAAGACCAGACAGTGATGCTATTTTTAGGAATTTAAGAATCTGGTGGTCAGCTCCTGTTACAACAACTACAACAACGACAACAACAACGACAACTATAGCTCCAACTACTACCACGACAACCACAGCTGCACCGACTACTACGACAACGACAACCACAGCTGCACCGACTACTACGACAACGACAACCACAGCTGCACCGACTACTACGACAACTACTACAACAGCAGCTCCTTTTCCAAGAGCAATCATACTAACTAGTGGAACATCCTATACTATTCCTTCTGGAGCTACTAGTATGAAAGTATGGGTAATAGGTGCTGGTGGTGGTGGAGCATGGGATGTTGATTGTTCCGGTAAAGCAGACGGTTTATATGGAGGAGAAGCTGTAAAAACTTTTTCTGTCAGCGAAGGAAGCGCTATATCATATACTATAGGGTCAGCAGGATTAAAAAATGACTACGACACAGGGGGTGGCGCTGGTGGAACAACCACATTAACTTATAGTGGATCTACAGTAATAGCTACTGGTGGATGTGGAGGACATAGCTCATGTAATGTTGATGGCGTTGGTTCAGGTGGTGATTTTAATCATTCTTTTAATGGATCTGACTATCAAGGGAGAAATGCTGCTGTTACACTATCAGGTTCTACTCTTGATGCAGGATTTAAGGGTGTAGGAGGAGATAATGCTAATTCTACTACTAATGGATCTCCAGGAGCTATAGTAATATACTTTACTTAATAATGAATAATAAACTTTTAACTATAGGTATGGCAACATATGATGATTATGATGGAGTATATTTTAGTATACAAGCATTAAGAATGTACCAACCAGTCCTTCAATCTATTGATTATGAATTAATAGTGGTTGATAACAATCCAGATGGATCCCACGGACAAGCTGTCAAAGATCTTTTAACTGGATGGACTAAAGGCAGAGGTAAATATATTGCATATAAAGATAAAACCAGTACAGCAGTTAGAAACGAAATATTTTCTAATGCTAGCGGTAAATATACTATCTCAATGGATTGTCATGTATTGATAGCTAGTGGAGGATTAGAGAAATTATTAGAGTATTATAGTCAAAATGAAAATTGCAAAGATATAATTCAAGGACCATTAGTTCATGATGATTTAGAAAGCTATTCCACAGAATTTATTCCAGAGTGGCGTGGAGATATGTATGGAACTTGGCATACTAATAGAGAAGGTTATGAATCTGGTTTGCCTTTTGAAATACAAATGATGGGGCTAGGATTATTTTCTTGTGAGACTAAAAATTGGCCAGGATTTAATTCTCACTTTAAAGGGTTTGGAGCAGAAGAGGGTTACATTCATGAAAAGTTTAGACGTAATGGGGGCAAAGCAATATGTATTCCGCAGCTTAAGTGGGTTCATAGATTCAATCGCCCCAATGGAGTTAAATATCCTTTGGTCTTGGAAGATAGAATCTGGAACTATTTTGTGGGGTGGCTAGAGATTAGTCAAGATCCTGATCACTATATGGTGGTGGATGCTTATAATTATTTTAAGACTAGAATATCAGAAGAGAGCTTGGACAATATATTAAATAGAGCTAAAAAAAGAATTCTTGGTAAAAATAGCCAATTATAAGACCATTACTTATCTTGCCAGCGGGTGTATTAATAATTAAGATAACCTATATATCATTCTATAATAGGACTATATTTCAAGATGGCTGTAAATAATCTAATAATTTTGCGCAAAGGCACAGCCTCCCAGTGGAATTCGGCTAACCCAGTATTGGCTAGCGGAGAACCTGGATATGATTTAACTAATCAAATTCTCAAAGTAGGAGATGGAGTTACAGCTTGGAATAGCTTATCCAACCATAATCACACTGCTTCAAATATTAGTGATTTTAATAGTTCAGTAAGTGGGCTTCTCCCGGTAAAGAATATTGTGGCCGGAAGTAATGTAACCATAAGTTCAACTAGTGGAACATATACTATCAATTCTACTGCTACTGGAGGCTCGTCTACATCAGTATCAAATTATGGATCCAATAGAGTATTATTATCAGACAATACTTCTACAGGAATTAACGCCCAAACTAATCTAATATTTGATGGAGCAACCCTGACTGCACCAAGCGGTAGTTTTACTTCGTTATCGGTTAGTGGAATTCCATTAATTAATGGTGGTTATGACTATGAAATCCACGTTAGCCAAGTAGATGGAAATGATACCACCGGTAATGGTGACTTATTAAATCCAGTTGCATCTATTACCAAAGCATTAACTTTAGTAGGATCTCAACGCAAAACAATTATTGTTCATCCCGGTACTTATACTGAAAATCCATCAATAACAGTTCAATATACAACTATAACTGGTCCGGGGCTTATTGGCGGTAATATAGTACTTTCTGGAACATTA
>Ga0209088_10000669_pt1 | contig 23769 bp, 26 predicted proteins | sample S_140625_EF_Meta_FD_187324 | JGI IMG/M metagenome (GOLD analysis project Ga0209088, IMG submission 187324) | Freshwater microbial communities from Lake Simoncouche, Canada to study carbon cycling - S_140625_EF_MetaG (SPAdes) (version 2) | ecosystem: Environmental > Aquatic > Freshwater > Lake ... | reverse complement strand
CCTTCGGCTGTTTCAAAGTAGCTACCATTATACAGCAAATATATGCCCGTTATGCTAAAGGTATTACCAATGACCCTCGCTTCGCCCATCTAGATAAGTTAGTTCTGGCCTTTGGCGATCGTGGAAAATTGGCCGTCCCGTAGAGACGCGATGCTTCGCGTCTTCACCATTGCACCAAAAAACAGATCGAATTTAAAATGATATGATGTCAAATATCAAAAATGATATCTTTGCGTTTTTAAAAGAGATTTTGGAATTAAACGAAAATGGAGCGTACGATTAGTATTAAAGTAAGCTGGCGTGATTACCTTATAATTAAAGACCTTTTTTTTATTTATAGCACGCGCATTTTTATCACCCTATTTCGGTCTGATAAATTTTGCCTAACACTTCTTCTTGTTCCTCTTTTTATATCTTACGGATTGGCGCAAGGTGATTTTAATGTGAAAAAAAATTATATAGAACAATTTAAATGGATTGCCCTCAGAGAAATGGAATTAACGGGCATTCCCGCATCTATAAAACTTGCACAAGGGTTATTGGAATCGAATGCAGGGTTTAGCACCCTCGCAACAGAGGCAAATAATCATTTCGGGATGAAATGTCATAATGACTGGACAGGATTAACCTATTACAAAATAGATGATGACAAGGATGCAAAAGGTAATTTAATACCTTCTTGTTTTCGTAAATTTTCTTCCCCGGAAGAAAGCTATCATGCTCATTCTCTCTGGCTTACCAAAAGACCAAGATATAGCAATCTATTTACCTTAGAACCAAATGATTACAAAGGATGGGCACATGGTCTAAAAAAAGCAGGTTATGCAACTGACCCCTCTTATGGAGAAAAACTTATTTCCATAATAGAAAAATTTGACCTCCATAAAATTCAACCATTGCCAAAACCTGTTGAATTTAGCTTGGAAGTAAAATCAGAAACAAACGTTAATAAAAAGGAATTAATACTACAAAAAGAATCTGTAAAAACGGCGGCAGTTGTAGATAATAGTCAATCAGGCGTCTGGATAATGAATGAGGTTCGTTTTGTTTATGCAAAACAGGGAATGAGCCTTTCTGAAATTTCAAAATTATATGATATCCCCATTAAAAAAATTCCTAAATATAATCCTGCTTTGACCACTAAAGGGATGGATAAAATTCCCAGTAATCAACGTATTTTTCTTGAGCCGAAAAGGAAAAAGTTTCATGGTATTCAAAAGTGGCATGTTGTTCAAGCAAGCGAATCATTACAAAGCATTGCCGATTATTATGCTATTCAATTGGAACCCCTTCGCAAAAGAAATAGATTTTTCGAACAGGAGGAACCTACTATTGGCACAAAATTAAAATTGAGTGGAAAAAAATTAAAATTAAATCGTTAGATAAATGACAACTATTTATGCTAACTTTTCATTCCATTTTAATTTTGTTTACCTTGTATCTTTCATCCCTTTCACCATTTAAAAGTTGCCTTTTATGAGAAATATTACCCTTTTGTTTTTCTTGCTTCTGTTCTCTTCTGCCATTCATGCACAAAGTTCTGCTTTTGGATTTAAAGGAGGCGCGTTAATGGGATTACAACGGTGGGACAATAGTTTTCAAACAGAACCTCTTTTTCGTTATCAGGGAAGTGTATTTATAGAATCGTATGAGGAAGACAGTCCTTTTTCCTTGTTTGCACAGGCTGGTTATCATATCAAAGGAAGTTCTTTGCGAACTTATTCTACAGTTTTTGTTAGACCCGATGGTACCCAACAGACTTTACCCAGCCAATTTACTCCCCTGGAATTTAGAAATGTATCGCTGCTAATAGGTGCAAAACAAAGGGTTGGCAGTGGTTTCATGGGTGGGCAGCCTTATTACATGTTTGGTGTTCGGGGTGATTACACGGTCAACACTAAATTCGGATTTGGAGATCCGTCAATAAATCCATTTTATTCCTATATCTATCCGTTTGAAGGTTTTGTTCGAAAATTTAACTATGGCTTTTCCGTTGGTGGTGGAATGGAACTTCCCTTTACAAAATTAATTGGTATGATCGTCGAATTATCTGTTAATCCTGATCTTTCTCAACAATATAACCAACCAGCTATACCTAATATTCGGAATCCAAACCCTTATGGTTCATCCTCCCTAATTACTATTCCCGAAAGGAAAATAGCAAATATAACCGTTGAACTATCCATCGGATTTCGTTTTATACATAAAGTCATATTAATTGATTAATATGACTTACTATCGATTACAATCAACCTATTATGTTATTACAGTCAACAACGCTTGAAAAATATTACGGTAAAAGGCCTGTTGTGAAAAAGGTTTCCATCGAAGTTAACAGAGGTGAAATTGTTGGCTTACTTGGGCCAAATGGTGCTGGAAAAACAACTACTTTTTATATGCTCGTTGGTTTTATAAGACCCGATGCAGGTCATGTATTTCTGGGAGAAGATGAAATTACGACGCTACCCATGTATCGCAGGGCTCAAAAAGGTATTAGTTATCTGCCTCAGGAAGCCTCCATTTTTCGTAAACTAAGTGTCGAAGACAATATCAAGGCAATCCTTGAAATGACGGCTCTTTCTTCTCATCAGCGAAATGAAAAATTGGAAAGCCTTTTGGACGAATTTGGATTAACTAAAATTAGAAAAAACAGAGGTGACACCCTGTCTGGAGGTGAACGTCGCAGGACTGAAATTGCCAGGGCACTGGCTGTAGATCCTTATTTCATTTTACTTGATGAACCCTTTGCTGGCATAGACCCCATTGCAGTGGAAGATATTCAGGGGATTGTCGCTCGATTGAAAACAAAAAATATTGGTATACTCATTACTGATCATAATGTACAGGAAACTCTTTCAATAACGGACAGGGCGTATCTAATGTTTGAAGGAAGTATTTTAAAAGCAGGAACTGCTCAGGAATTGGCTGATGATGAAATGGTCAGGAAAGTTTACCTTGGAAGAAATTTTGAGTTAAGGAAAAAACGTAACGCTGATATTATTAATCCATGATACCCTCATTATCTTCCAATTTCCCTTTTTTATTCCTTTTTAAATATCTATTCTTTATTTTGATATTTAAGCTGCTTAATTCTTGCACAGAACCTCCGCCACTTAAACTTACTTCTACCCAAAGAACGGAAGTTGATACCTTGTATTTAAGAATCGTAAATCCCTTAGGAAAACAATTAGACTCCACTTGTGAGGCAAACAGAACAAAAAAAATTCAAGTTTTAATTGATTCTATGAAAAATGACCGCCTTTCAGAAGAGGGGAAATTAAGGTTAAAGTATTTTTAGTATGAAAAAAAATAATCACTGTCTGCTTTTGCTCCTTTCTTACTTTTTATTTTTCATTCCCAGTTGCTTGAATAATGAAGAATATTCTCCTGAAGAAATTCAACAACTAATTCAAAATGAAGTAGATGAGAGGGTTGAAGAATATGTTTCCATACGAAAAGCACAATGCGAAGAAAACTTACTTACCGAAGCTACCCGTTTACTTGATTCCATTTTAATTGCTGAAGCAAGAGAAATGAGAGATACTCTTTTTCAACCTGTAAAACCAGAAAGACCAGAAACGCCGGCATTTAAAAAACTAGATGAAGATATTCCACTGAAACCTCTTTTTGAAAAGAGAGATTCTCTTTCTCAAAAACAACGATTTTAGTTGTTTGCACTCTTAGAAAAAATCTGCATTTTTGTAAACTATTTTTAAAAACAAACGTGTTTATTATGCAAAATATTGATATTGAAGCGATTAATGCACAAATTCGTATGGATAGCGCTTTTTTAGAAGATTTAAAAAAAGAAACCCAAAAGGTTATCGTTGGTCAGGAACAAATGATTGACCGATTGCTTTTAGGTCTTTTGACAAATGGACATGTTTTATTAGAGGGCTTACCTGGTTTAGCTAAAACAATGGCTATTAAAGCTTTATCAAAAGCAATAAATTCAAAATTTAGTCGCATTCAATTTACCCCTGACTTGTTACCAGCCGATATCATTGGTACCATGATTTATAATCCCAGCCTGAATGAATTTACGGTTAGAAAAGGACCCATTTTTGCTAATTTAATTCTTACCGATGAAATAAACAGGGCTCCAGCTAAAGTTCAAAGTGCCTTATTGGAAGCCATGCAAGAAAAACAAGTGACTATCGGTAATGAAACTTTTTTTCTAGAAGAACCTTTCCTTGTACTGGCAACGCAAAACCCGATTGAGCAAGAGGGCACTTATCCTTTACCTGAAGCACAGGTAGATCGATTTATGCTAAAAGTGAAAATTGGTTATCCTTCCTTATCAGAGGAAAAAGAAATTATTCGACGCAGTTTACTTGATGAAAATCCTGAAAATACAATTCGTGCGGTAGTTCAACCTGCTGATATATTAAGAGCCAGGCATTCTGTCAAGAAAATTTATATGGATGAAAAAATTGAAAGATATATCCTCGATATAGTTTTTGCAACCCGCTATCCTGAAAATTATGGCTTGGGAGAATTGTCAAATCTTATCCAATATGGTGCATCGCCCCGTGCCAGCGTAAATCTGGCAATAGCTGGTAAAGCAAATGCCTTCCTTCACCGACGTGGCTTTGTCATTCCAGAGGATATTCGGCAGATTTGTCCAGACATTTTAAGACATCGTATCGGCTTAACTTATGAAGCAGAAGCAGAAAATATGACTCAGGAAGATATCATTACAAAAATTCTCAATAAAATAGAGGTTCCTTAATTTATCTCTTCTATGGAAACTGCTGAATTACTTAAGAAGGTTCGTCGTATCGAATTGAAAATTAAATCGCTGAGTAAAAATATTTTCTCCGGTGAATACCATAGTGCTTTCAAAGGCAGGGGGATGTCTTTTAGTGAGGTTCGCAGTTATCAATATGGTGATGATGTTAGAAATATTGATTGGAATGTTACGGCAAGGGCCAATGAGCCTTTCGTGAAAATATTTGAAGAAGAAAGGGAACTTACGATTATGATTTTAGTGGACGTAAGCGGTTCTTCATCTTTCGGTAGTAAATATCAGCGAAAATCTGAGGTGTTTACAGAAATTTGTGCTATGCTTGCCTTTTCGGCCAGCCAAAATAATGACAAGGTGGGGGTCATTCTTTTTTCCGACAAAATTGAAAAATTTATTCCTCCTAAAAAGGGTAAACAACATATTCTTAGAATTATTCGGGAATTATTAGATTATACACCCAATACCTCAGGGACTGATATTGGGTTAGCCTTGCAATACCTGACTAATATCCTAAAGAAAAAAGCGATTTGCTTTGTTTTAAGTGATTTTCAAGCTGATAATTATGAAACAGCTTTAAAAATCGCTTCTAAAAAACATGATATAATAGGATTTAGCGTTTCCGATCCGCTGGAAGCAGCACTTCCCGATGTAGGACTTTTGCATGTCAGAGATCCCGAAACTGGGGAAATAGGCTGGATTGATACGCATGACAAAGAGGCAATGGGGAATTACAAACTTAAATTCCGACAAAATAAAGAAGCTTTTAATCGACATTTTAAAAAAAGTAAGACCGGAGTCATAGATATTGGTATTGAAGATTCCTACGTACTTGCCCTTTTACAATTTTTCAAAAAAAGAGCCTCTTGATGAATACCAAACTTATTACTTTTTTCATTGGTTCCTTATTTTTTCTTTCCTTTAATCTGTCAGCCCAACAGACTATCACCATTTCGTCGTCCAGACAACAATTAATTATTGGAGACCCACTTTCTGTAATAATTAAAGCTACTTACAAGCCTGATCAAATTCGTTCTTTTCCGACCTTTAATCTGTTAGTAGGTAAGAATCCATTTGAATTATTAAAAACCGTTTCTACCGATACATTGTCGCTTGAAAACGGAGACCTGGAAATAATCAATGAATTACTATTAACTTCTTTTGAACCTGGACAATATCTTTTAGGCCCTATCAAGCTTTTAGCCACAGGACAAAGAATGACAAACGACTCTATTTCTTCAAATAGCCTACAAGTCAAAGTTTTACCTCTTCCTTTGAGAAAAGATTCTGCTGAAATAAAACCCATTAGAGATATCTGGAAAGAAAATAAAAACTGGCAAGATTGGCTACCTATAATTTATGGAATTGTTGGAATTTTATTGCTTGTTTTAATTATTTTATGGCTAAAAAAGAGAAAGAAAACCAAGGTTATCTCACCAGTTCACGAACCTGAAAAAATCTCTCCTGCCCAAGAGGCACTGGAAAAAATGGAATGGTTGTCTAAGCAAAAATTCCTTCAGGAAAAAGATTTTGTCAACTTTCATTATGAACTGGGTATTATTTTCCGTTCATTCCTGGAAAAACAATTTGAAGTCCATGTATTAGATTTACCAAGCTCTGAGATGTTAGAAAAAATCCAAAACTTACCTGTTTATTCTATGCTTACATTGGAAATGATACATTGGATGAAAACAGCTGATTTTATAAAATTTGCCAAATTAGAACCCCATTTTTCCTTCCATGAAGAGGCTTTTTTACAAGTAAGACAATTTTTAACCCAGTTCCTAATCGAGGAAAGTTCAATTACATCTGAAAATAAATAATTAACTGTTTCATTATGATTGAACTCATCAAAGAATTATCGTTTAAAAATCCTTATTTTCTGTTCCTGTGGGCCATTATTCCGCTTATTTATTTTATAATTAGAAAATATTATATTTTAAATACGGAAAATATTATTCTGCCAGAGGGTAGTACCTTATTCAAATGGAAAAAAAACTGGCGAATAAAATCAATGCCCTATCTGATTTTATTCCGCCTGATTGCATTGTTTATTTTCATTTTAGCTTTAGCGAGACCTCAACTAGCCCTTCAAGAGGAAAAAGTCAATGCGGAAGGTATAGATATCATGTTAACCGTAGATCTTTCAAGTAGTATGCTTGCTCAAGACTTTAAACCAAACCGTTTGGAAGTTTGTAAACGAGTAGCTGCTCGTTTTATTGACAAGAGAAAGTATGACCGTTTTGGATTAGTAAGTTTTTCGGGTGAAGCTTTTACTCCTTGCCCCTTAACTAGTGATCACGATATTTTAAAGGAATATTTAGCTAATTTGCAATGTGGCCTTTTAGAAGACGGTACGGCCATTGGCATGGGATTAGGAACAGCAGTTAACAGAATTAAAGATAGCGATGCTAAAAGTAAAATTGTTATTTTACTTACTGATGGGGTCAATAATGCAGGATATTTAAAACCAATAACTGCTGCTGAAATAGCCCTCAAATATAATATCAAAGTTTATACTATTGGGGTGGGAACTTCAGGTGCTGCTTTAACGCCAGTAAGTAGAAGAAGTGATGGAGAATATATATTTGGTCTGGCACAAGTGGAAATTGATGAACGATTATTGCAACAAATGGCAACGCTCACAGGTGGTAAATACTATAGAGCAACCAATGAGCGCTCTTTAGAAAATATATATACTGAAATTGATAAATTAGAGAAAACTACGTTAGAAGTAACCCGATTTAAAAGATTTAAAGATCTTTATGTTTGGTTTACCGGTTTTGCACTCCTTCTTTTATTCATAGAAAGATTGCTGAAAATAACCGTGTTTCGAAGTATTCCATAAATATTTTTTATGTTTAGATTCGAACATCCTGCTTTTTTATTTGGTCTATGCCTATTACCAATATTAGGTTTGATACGTTATTTTTTCATACGAAAGAAGAAAAAAGAATTATTACGACTAGGTAACGCTTCTCTTTTGTTGTCTGGGATGGATATGGTTAACAGCTTGAATAAGAGGAAAGCAGCCTTTTTTACCTTAGGAATATTCTTTGTCCTCATCTCCCTTGCGAATCCTCAAATGGGTACCAAATCAGAAGTGGTAAAAACAAATGGTATTGATGTATTCCTTGCCCTCGATATTTCTAAATCTATGCTCGCAGCTGACATGCCGCCTAGCCGTCTTGACCGTTTAAGAAGATTTTCAGAGGAACTCATTCGTTCCTTGGCAGGAAATAGAATTGGACTCATCGTTTTTGCTGGTAACGCTTACCTTCAAACACCTTTAACCACAGATTACCGAGCTCTTCTTCTTTTTCTTCAAACCCTTTCTCCAGATATTGTAAGCAATCAGGGAACCAATTTTTCCTCCGCAATATCTGTTGCTCTTCGCTATTTTTCTTATGAAAAATCAAATGGAAAAGCACTGATTATTTTAAGTGATGGTGAAAATCATGAACCTGGTTTAGAAGATGCCGCAAGACAGGCCGCTCAAAAAGGAATTTCTGCTTTTACAATAGGTATTGGCACGAGCTCAGGTGCAAAAATACCTGATTATTCTACTGGATTAAATGCTTACAAAACAGATGAAAATGGTCGTCCCATCATTTCTAAACTAGAAGAAGAAAATTTACAGCTGCTGGCAAAAATTACAAGGGGAAATTATTATGCCTTAAATATGGATCAATCTTCAACGTTGAAAAGCCTTTTATCCGATTTAAATAGTTTTGAAAAAACTGGTTTAGAAACACGCGTTTATTCAGAATATCGCTCATATTACCAGCTTTTTTTGGCATTCGCCTGTTTATTCTTCCTTATTGAATTTTTTTATTCTTATAAAAAAATGAGATTAATAATACTTTTAGCTCTTTTTTCTACCTCCCTTTTTTCTCAAAATGACCATAAATATTTAAGGGATGGTGATCGGTTGTATAGACAAAAAGAAACGGTAGCAGCAGAGGAAGCTTACAGAAAAGCATTAGAAAAAAGCGCTTCTCCAAAAGCATGGTATAATCTTGGAAATGCTGTTTATAATCAAGGGCGATTTGAAGAATCGGCAAATAATTTTCAACAATCCATTGATAAAACAAATAATACCAGCCAAAAAGCAAATGCTTACTATAATTTAGGGAATGCTCTCTAAAAAGGAAACTTTAAAGGCAGTATAGATGCCTACAAACAAGCGCTAAGGATTAAACCCGGAGATCCGGAAACACAACATAATTTGTCTGTTGCCTTAAAAAAACAGCAACAACAACAACAACAACAACAGCAGCAGGAACAAGAACAAAGGCAGCAAGATAATAAGCAAGACCAGCAACAACAGCAACAGCAACAGTCAGGTAACCAAAATAAAAGCCAACAGGACCAAGGTAAAAGCACCAAAAAAAACCTGTCAAAAGAAGAAGCCGAAGCCCTTTTAAATATTATGGACGAAGAGGAAAAAAAAGTACAATCCAAACTAAGGCAGGCTGGAAAACCAAATAGTCAAGTCAAAAAAGATTGGTAAAATGCGTCCATTCCTATATAGCTTAATTTTTTTATTCAGTGGCTCTCTCATGGGGCAGACTTCCTTCATTGCCGTTGCCGAAAGTGAAAGCATACGTCCGGGAAATCTGGTGGAAGTTTCTTTTATTTTGAAAAATGGGGAAGGGGAAGACTTTACTTCTCCCGATTTTTCTAAAGATTTTTTTGTTCTTTCAGGTCCAAACAGAGGAATAAGCACCGTTATTCAAAATGGTCAAATGCAGAGAGAGATGAGTTTTTCCTACACTTTACAGCCCAAAAGAAATGGAAAGCTGACTATAGCTCCTGCAAAAATTAAAGTTGGGGGAAAAGGAATGAAAAGTAATGCCTTGGTTATTTTAGTAACCAATGAGGGCAAACAGGAAAATAATGATCAAGACTTTTTTATACGTGCCGAAATAGCTCAAAAAAATATATACCTGGGTCAACAAGTCAGGCTTGATTATAAAATCTATACCAGAAAAGAAATTCAAAATTATAGTATCCTTCAGGAAAGTGATTATGGTGGCTTTTATGCTGCCGATATTCAAAGAATGGATAATTTAGTACAAACTACCAATATAAAGGGAAAAACATATTATACAAAAATCCTTAGAAGTGTTGCCTTATTTCCACAACAAACTGGAAAACAAAGCATTTCACCCCTCATCTTACAAGTAGGACTCCTCGAAGAAGATCCTCAAAGACCTAGCTCTCTCTTTTTTAACGGCGATATTAATTATGTTAATCTGGAAAGTAATATTTTAAATGTTACTGTTAAAGATTTACCAAAGCCTATGCCAGCTAATTTCAATGGTGGCGTGGGAAATTTTTCTGTTTCTGCCTCAATAGATAAAACGATTGCATCAACAAATGAAACCATTTATTTGACTATTTCTATTTTAGGTGACGGAGATGCTAAAAGAATAAAAAGTCCAGATCTTAATTTACCTCCTTCTTTTCAACTTTATGACACGAAGTCTGAAGAAGAGGAAAGAGGTGAAAATGAGGGGAAAAAGTTTAGCCAAAAATCATTTACCTATATCATTCAGCCTCAAAAAGAAGGTGAATTCTCCTTCCAACCTACTTTTACCTACTTTTATCCCTTAAGCGATAAATATGAAACCAAATTATTAGATCCTATTCTATTGAAAATTAGTGCCGGACAAGCTGTTGTTAATGTTAAAAAAGAAGAAAATGGAAATTTTATACCCTTAACTAAAAACGATTTCCAAACAACGTCTTCCTTAAATAACATTTTATGGATCCTGGGCTTTACCCTTCCTTTTCTGAGTACGGCTTTATTGTATTTAAATAATTATCGTAACAAAAAGGAAAAAATTCAATCTCCTTTTGAAATTACCATGAATCATTTCCTGCAAGCAAAGATTTATGGAACTAATGGCAATTATGAAAACTGTTTTATTGAACTAAGCTTTGGGCTTAGAACTTTCTTGTTTCATCATTTTGATATACCAAAAGAAAATATTTCAAACGATCAAATTATAAATATACTTAAAGAAAAAGGTTTTTCAAATCAGAACACAATCCATTCCTTAAGCCTGTTGTTAAACCGTTTTGAAATGGTTTTATATGCCCCATCAATGAAGAAAGACCATTGGGAATCAACATGGAAAGAGGTCACAGAGCTAGTAAACCAGTTAAAATAAGGATTCTTTAGTTATTTAGCCAATAGTTAATTTTAAGAACTATCGCTCTGTTTTTATTACTAAAAGATTCAGGGTAATAATTATCGGTATATACTAAAAATATATCCGAAACTGGTTTAAACCTCCATTGAAGTCGTGAATTTATATTCAAATTTTCAATTTGAGAATTATACTGAATAAACGTAGTCCAGAATAAGTTTTTGGTGAAAGTTATATCTAATCTAGGGCCAATTAGAAATAGGTTTGCGTCTTTGTAAGGCTCTGGAAAACGCAATATATTGATGCTGCCCACCATTGATAAAAGCGCATAAGGCTGCATTCTCAAATTTACAGCTCCATCCAGATTCCATCTGTTCCCATTGAAATATTGCCCTGACCTGGAGCTAAAATAATAGTTAATCTTCTTTCTGGTATTGGATGTATAGCGTAAAATAAATAAATTGTAGGCATACCCTTTTCCCTCTTCCAGGCTCAGACCACCTCCGCCACTTGGATTAAAAGGGCTAAATAAATACACAAACTCCCTTCTCAACCTGAATTCTAAATTGGCTGTATTTCTAAATAATATACGATACATCAGATTGACATCAAAATCGGTCAGTCCATATTTTTCATTTCCAAGATTATCAAAATCAATACCGGGACCATGTTTATTGAGTAACCCTCCCTTGGGATAAAAATTATACCATAGAGAAGAAGCAATCCTTCTGTAATCAGTCCTCCTTGCATAACCAACTTCTGGATTATAATTTTCGCCTACCGATTGACCAGTAAAGGAGAAATCCCAACGAAAGGTATTATAGGCAATATCTCCGCCAAAAACACCCGAATTACCTTTTTTCTCCTCATCAAAGGAATAATGATAAAAGGCTTTTCCAGCCCATTTGTTATCTGCTGTAGCTAAATTATAATCGAAACCTATGACGCGATTGTAGTTTTGCCCGTTCAGTCCAATTATTTTTTCGTCATAGAAAGGTTCCTTATTTACAAAAATAACGCCCACGTTAGATCTGCTAAATATTTTTCTTTGAACAGCTGCAACGCTATAATTTACAGAAGGCTGATTAATGGAGAAATCTCTTGCCGTTTGCATGCTTAACAAACCTATTCTCCAGTTATTATCTAATTTACCGCTTAATCTTGCACCAAAATAAATAGGATTTTGAATATTCTGTCCCGTTTCCTGATCTCGGGCAATCCCTATTCTTCTGGAGAAGAAAGGCCTTAATCGTTCCTGACCAAATGAGGCAAACAAATCAGCATTTTCTAAAAAGAATTGTCTCCTTTCAGGAAAAAATATTTCAAATCTATCCAAATTAGTAACCTGCTCATCGACCTCCACCTGGGAAAAATCAGGGTTTATGGTTAGATCCAGATTTAAAGCTGGACCAACACTAATTTTAGCATCTCCTCCAATATTCACCTGATTAGAAACGGGCGTATTATTAATTTTATTTACTTGGGAATTGGCTAATGTATAGGGAATAATAGCAATATTAGTATTTTTTTTCGATAAGGGTTCGTCCCATACACCTCTGCACATACTCACCAGGTTTAATATCTGAAACTGTCGGGGCAGCCTTGGATAAACGACCCTTTCTGAAGATTCACTATCTATCCTGTAAAACTTAAAATTCCAATATTTTGATCCCGGTTTAAATCTTAGGGTGCTAAATGGTATGGCACCTTCTGCCACCCAGTAACCTTCAAATTGTTTTGCATCAGCATACCATTTATTATCCCAGCTTAAACTTAAATCAGTACCTTCTGAACCTCCATTGGATACCAAACCTTCTCTTTGCACACCAAAAGGATTCACACCAAATTGAAAACCATTGGTCTGATCCTGAAATGGATCTATAATTAGAGAAAATCCATCATTTGCTTCTCCACGAAAATCCCTTCTTAAGGAAGGGGTAATATACGTTCTGTCAACCTTCCTGTTTTTCATAACAGCTAAGAAATAAATATGCTGATTATCATAACATATTTTAACGGAAATACCCTGCTGTGCGGGTACTGTGTCGGTTGGAAAATATTGCCAAAAATCTGTAATTTCCTCTATATTTTTCCAGGCTTCATCATCGGGAAGTCCATCAATCTTTATAGTAGAAGTAACTTTTTTAATATTAAATTCTCCCTCTTGTTGTGCATTAACAAGACATGGAGATAGTAGAGCCAAAAGCCCTAAAATAAGTTTTTGAAGCATTTTCAGTTAAATAGATTTTGTTTAGGTGCTATTACCTTAAATTTAGGAAATCCAAAATAGACAATTTTTTGAAATATTATCGTTAGATTTAGGATTGGTTTTATTTTTTACTTGTTTTTAACCTATTTAATATACTTCTTATGAAGCCCTATTTTTTTCTGATTTCTCTTGTATTATTTGGATCTTCTTGTGTAACAAAAAAGAAATACTTAGCCTATCAAGGGGAACAACAGGCACTGCTTAAAGCTGCTGAACAAAATTTAGCAGATTGTCAGTTTCAGTTGAGCCAGTTAAAAAACCAGCTTCAAATAAAAGAAACAGAATTACAAAGTCGTTTGCGTGAAATGCAAAATAAGGATGGAGAACTGGCTGATAAAAGAAATCAGATACGTCTCTTGGAAGACCAGATTGCCCTCCTGAAAGGCACAAACGCCAGTTTACTGGATCGCCTTTCTGACCTTTCTGTGATCAGTAAAAGTGGTGCTGAAAGTATCAATAAATCGCTACAGGCCATAAGCGAACAGAGCAAATACATACAGGATCTTACAGGTCAGATGCAAAGAAAAGATTCTTTAAGTCTTTCTTTAGTAAATACCTTAAAAAGGTCTTTATCTGATATCAATGATCAGGATTTGACCATAGAGGTAAAAAAGGGCGTTGTTTATGTATCCATTTCTGATAAATTACTCTTCAGAAGTGGAAGTCATGACATCAACGACAGAGCTCAAAGTGTTTTAGGTAAGGTTGCATCGGTTCTAAATGATCATAATGATATTGACGTTTTAGTTGAAGGTCATACCGATAATTTATCCATTTCTAATTCTTGTACCATCGATAACTGGGACCTAAGTGTTCGAAGGGCTACCTCCGTTGTTCGCTACCTGCAACAAAAACATCAAGTAGACCCTAAAAGAATGACCGCTGGAGGAAGAGGTGAATTTTCTCCTAAAGTGGATAATGATTCCGCAACAGGAAGACAAGCAAATAGAAGAACTGAAATTATTATAACCCCTAAATTAGATCAGTTTTTCAATTTATTATCTTCGCCTGAAAGTAAAAATTAAGCATCATTGAATAGCTTAATTTATGATTCTCCTTTTGGATTATTACAAATAATTACAAAAGACGAAAAGTTGGTATCCCTAAAATTAGTGGACGCACTACCCGTAGATGATGCATTTTCTCCCCCGGATGATATTGCCTTTGAAACGGCAAATCAACTAAAGCAATATTTTGAAAAAACGCGGATTGATTTCGATTTGCCCATTTCATTTGGAAATGCATCCCCTTTTCAAATAGCAGTATGGGAATCTTTAAAGCGTATTCCTTACGGAGAAACCGTCAGTTATAGTGAATTAGCACACATGGCAGGCAGCGATAAAGCATTTCGGGCTGTTGGAAATGCCAATAGGAATAATCCCATTGCTATCGTTATTCCCTGCCATAGATGCATCGCAAAAAACGGGAATCTTCATGGTTATTTTTACGGTCTGGAAAAGAAGAAATTCCTTTTAGATTTAGAGCAATTAAGGTAAGAAGGAATCTCCTTTAACTTGTCGCACTTATCCAAATGGATACGTGGATATCGTTAATTTGGTTTACCCTAAAATGTCAAGTTTTTTACGTAAAAAACTTGACATTTTATTAAAAATCTCTTATTTTTGTCCAATGAAAGTAGCTGAGCAAATACGAAAAACTATTATAATGCTTCCTAATGATAAAATCTTTGGGTATGCTGATTTAAGTATTAGGAAAAAAGACTACCAAACTTCTGCAAAAGCCTTGGAGAGACTACAAAAGCAAGGTTTAATAAAAAAAATTTCAAAAGGTATTTTTTACAAACCTATAAAGACAGTATTTGGTGATTTAGAACCGGATGATAGTGAGAAACTAAAACCTTATTTATTTAAAAATGGAAAAAGAATTGCTTATATAACGGGGGAATCTCTTTATAATCAGATGAATCTAACTACCCAAATGGCATTTAGAATTAAAATCGCCAGTGATAGAAGAATAAATATTGAAAAAGGTGCAATAAAAGCAAAATCTGTAAAGAGCTATGCTAAAGTAACAGAAACTAATTATATGTTTTTAGGATTTTTAGATGCTATAAAAGATATTAAACAGATACCTGATTGCACAGTAGCAAGTGCAGTTAAATTTTTAAGTAAACGGTTAGAGGAATTTAATGATAAAAAAGTAGACGAATTAATAAAATATGCCCTTTTATATCCTCCAAGAGTAAGAGCATTATTAGGAGCTCTGCTTGAGAACATAGGTAAAAAAAAGAAAATATCCCCTTTAAAAGAAAGCCTAAACCCAATTACCATATTTCGTATAGGATTAAAAGAAACAGATTTACCAAATATTAAAAATTGGTATATTCTATGAAATTACACTTAAATAAAAAGCTTTTCGTAAAATATATAAGGGTTACATCACAGCAAATGAAAATCCCAGCCGTATATATAGAAAAAGATTATTGGGTTACTTACGCATTATTCTCTATTTTCAACGATAAAATCGGAAAAGACACCGTATTTAAGGGCGGAACGGCGCTTTCCAAATGTTACAATATGATAGAACGCTTTTCGGAAGATATTGATTTGGTGGTTTTAAGGCGTGATAGTGAAACAGACAGCAAATTAAAATCAAAATTAAAGGCAATAAGTACGGTTGTAGAAACTCTCTTGCCAGAAGTAAACATTGAAGGTATTACCCATAAAATGGGAATGAACCGAAAAACAGCACACTCTTACAACAAAGAATTTAAGGGCGATTATGGGCAAGTAAGAGATGTCATCATTCTGGAATCAAGCTGGTTGGGTTATTACGAACCTTTCACCACCAAAAATATTATTTCGTTTGTTGGTGATATGATGCTAAAAAATGAACAAACTAATATGGCAACAGAATACGGATTAATTCCTTTCCAATTACAGGTTTTAGAACCAATAAGAACCATTTGTGAAAAAATAATGAGTTTAGTTCGCTTTTCTTACGGCGAAAATCCTGTGGATGATTTAAAAAAAAAGATAAGGCACACTTATGATTTACATCAGCTTCTTAAACAAAATGAATATTTAAAATTCCTTCATTCGGAGGCTTTTGATGAAATGCTTTTAAAAGTTGCAAATGATGATGTAAAAAGTTTTAGAAATAACAATAGGTGGTTAATTCATCATCCTAATGAAGCACTTATTTTTAAGCATCTGGAAAATGTCTGGAATGAGTTAAAATCAATTTATACTGGAACCTTTAAAAACTTAGTGTATGGAGAATTACCAAAAGAAGAAGCTATTTTAGAAACATTGAAAATGATTAATGAAAGATTAAAAACAATTATTTGGACGATAAAAATTGAACCCATAAAATGATATTCTCTTATGTAAATTCAGAAAGGGCATTAACTAAATTATTTTGTAAGTTTCCTTTTCCTCAACAATCAGAAATTTTGTAAATAGTAAATTGTTACATAATGCAACTGCTTACAAAACCAGGTTTTGTTACTTTTATCATCATTGTGAGGTGTTAATCTAATATTTGTATAAGACAAAAATTTGATTTTAGCCCCCACTAACAGGAGGGATAATAACAATCTCCGCATCTTCTGTTAAGAGCATCTCATCAGATGCGTACGATTGATTTACAGCAATGGCCATTGTTTTCAGTTTAACCATTTCTGGATAATTTTCAAACAAATAGTCTTTCAATTGACCAACTGTTAAAACCTTATCTGGTTCAATATTAATACTTGAATTTCCTAAAATTTCTTTAGCTATCCCAAATGCTTTCACCTTCATTTTTCGCTTTTCTTTTTCAACAACTAAATTTAACTTTTTTTTATCTTAACTTTCGCCATTAAAGTTAAATATCTTGATAGTACAGACAGACGCAGATTTATTGGGCATGAAAGCAGCTGGAGAAGCAGTGGCTCTGACCCTAAAGTCAATGATTAATTTTGCCAAACCAGGCATGAATACCTTAGAATTAGATGAATATGGCGCACAATTACTAAAAAATTATGGCGCCATTTCTGCACCCATAAAGGATTACAAATTTCCAGGCTACACCTGCATTTCCCTAAATAAAGAAGCTGCACATGGTATCCCTTCAAAAGCTAAGATACTAAAAGAAGGTGACTTAATAAATATTGACGTGTCGGCAGAACTAAACGGTTATTATGGAGATAATGGGTTCTCATTCATTCTTGGAAATGACCTGACAGGATTACAACCACTGGTTTCAGCCTCCAGAGAAATACTACTGGCAGCCATAAAAGAAATTAAAGCTGGTGTGAGAATCGCTGTAGTCGGCAGATTTATACAGCAAAAAGCTGCTGAAAGAGGTTTTAAAGTGATTAAAAATTTAGTAGGTCACGGCATTGGTAGAAAATTACACGAAGATCCAGACGAGATTCCCTGTTTTTACGACCCTTATAATAAAGCCGTTTTTAAAAAAAATAGTGTCATCGCTTTAGAAACCTTTATTTCTACCAAAGCTTCTTTTGTTAAGGAAGATACCGATGGCTGGACAATGATTACCCGCGATGGCAGTTATGTGGCACAACACGAACATACCCTTATCGTTACCAATGAGGAGCCTACTATCCTAACCTGGCAAAATGGAATCTGATATGCACTATGTCGACTTTACAACTATTGTGAACCATGCCTGGGATGCTTATGACAGCAGTAGACCCATTAAGTCTATCTCTGATATAAGTGCCCGGGTTTCTACCAATCATGTTTACAAAATTATTTTTCCAGAAGGTGATTTTGTTATAGCTAAGCTTTCTTATTTTGGAAAATATGATCATTTTGTTGAGGATCATTCCATCATAAATGTCCTTGCTAATAATTTAAATACACCTTTTAATCACTTTTTAGCGCGCTCCTTAATTAAGGGAAATCAACTTTTTGTGCACAGGTATAAAGATTCTTTGATAGATGCCTGGGTTGTTTTTTATAATCCAGTCTCCATTGACCAAAAATTACCAGCACGATTAAATCATACGCAAATAGAACGACTGGGAGAAGAATTTGCTGCCTTTCATAAAGCTTGTTCCCGGGTATCGAATACCTTGCCACCCTCCTCAAAAACCCTTAAATCAGATCTTTATCATTTGCTGGACATCTTATCAACAGATTTCGGCCAATTTGAACACAGATTATATGCTTCCGTCATTCAAGAACAATGTGACCGGTTTTTTACAAACAGCGATTTACTAAGGATTGATAAATTGCAAAAATTGCCTGTTTTTGTTGATTGGAATATTGGAAATTTTTCCGTCACAAATCAAACCAGTCTATTTTCTCGTTGGGACTATGATTGGTTTAGAATGGCTTCACGGATTTTAGATTTTTATTTCCTTAGCAGAATTGTATCTGATGCAGGTGACAGAACCGTATTCAGCTATAATATTTCCCCATTAATGGAAGACCGATTTATGATATTTCTTAAAGCCTACCATCGGGTTTATCCGCTCACTGAAACGGAAATTAGGTTTATACCAGAAGTATATAGGTTTTTTATTCTTAACTATGTTATCAAAGATGGCCGATATTTCTTCCACGAAATATATGCTACTAAATTACAAAAGGAAGCTTACAGCACCTATTTACCAAGCATTGAAAAGGAATTTAATGCCGATAAATTACTTAGGGCACTAGCGCTATAAATTAAATGTATATTCGGTTATAATTTCAAAAACGTTTTTGCATTATCATAAAAAATCATTCGCTTTTCTTTATCGCTCAGGTAGGACTGCGCATGGAGAAATTCGACAGATTTCGATAATGCGCCTAGCCATACTACATATTCCTATAAAAATGTACACCCTATTCCAGTTTAAACTGTACAGTTATCTTGATGATGATTTCTGATTTAATAATTAGACAAAAAAAAGCCTACCCAATTTATCACTGAGTAGGTTTAATTTTTACTTCAAAGCCACGGCTTCAGTTAATTGAATACTTTTTTGTTACTCTCACCCGATGCAATTGCTTGCCATTTACCTTTTCTTTCCATGAAAGTATCAGTCCAAAAAGATGTTTTTGTAAAAACTTTCCCCGCTTCGTCTTTACCCTTAGTTACATGAGATCCAACTATTGTAGCAACATTATCGCTATAAAAAGTTAAAACCATATCACCATTAATTACTTCAGTTATTGTTTCTTTAGTTGCAGCTTTTGACTTTAGCAATTCTGATTTATCTTGTTTACCACCATTAGCATTAAATTGCGAAAAATCATCAGCAAGATTTTCTTCAATAAATTTAACACCATGGTCTTTATCTAACGCAGATAAAACCCAAGAAGCTTCCATGCTCATTAATTTTGCTTCTGTAGCAACTTTATCAAATGTCTCAGCTTGAGCAGGTGCAGCAGATTCTGCTAATGCTGTTTTTGTTTCTTTGTTTGTACAAGCAATTATTGATGCTGATACAAATAAAAATAATAATAAATTTTTCATCTTTTTTGTTTTTAATGAAGTTAAATTTAATTGAAGATTTCTATATAGTTGTGTATCAAATGATACACAACAGCAGAAAAATTTAATTATTAAAGTATCGAAGCAAATTATAATACAAATCAACGTCTTGATTTTCTCAAAAAATCTTCATATCCGGGAAGTCCCGGGTTTAAATTCCGTTCTAGATACTTTAAAATGAAGGATTTCTATTTAATCGTGGGTTCATTTTTGTTTCTGCGTGAAGTTTTTATCATTTCTTACCAAATACTCGAACTTTTAATGCAGATATTTCTACAGCGGTTAATACCTTTGGGTCAAGGTAATATTTCTCTAAAACTTTGGTGGTAGAGTGGGAGCTAACAAGTCCTGCTTTTCGTATACCTGACTTTCACGTATCTGTTGCCCCTGCGCATCCGAGCCGGTAATCGTTCTTGTAATTGTCTTGCCGTCTGCCGATAGGACGTCGCGCACGGTTTCTTTTTCCGTTCCATCTTTTACGATTGATTCGTTTGTTCTGGCATTTATACGCTTATTCCTTATGGTTTTCTTCGCCCCCGAGAATGAGGTATACGGATATTCCTTCCCGTCGCGTTTAAAACGTGTCGTAGTGGATATCGACTTCCCCTCTGCGTTGATGAACTCGCACTTTTGAATGATCCAGTCGCCATCCCGAGTGTGGGTGTAGGTTGCGCTCTTGGGGGCCGGGCCAGGTGAGTATGTCGATTTAGCCATGTTCTGCTTCCACGTGCCCATAAAACCATCTACCGGCGACAGCGTTACAGCCGCCGTAAGAAGAACAAGCATCAAATTCATTTTGTGTGTCGGGTGGTGAGGGTGATGTACTTCCATTGTTTTATTTTATTTCGTGTAATTTTTTATTAAGTTTATTAATCCAATTGCTCTTTCTTTCTGTTTAACACACATTTGATTATAAAAGTGGGTAAAGCCAGAATGAGCCTGTTCCGCATTGTCTAGGGCTATTAGATCATTGATATTTTTACTAAATAAGGAGGTTCCTTTTTTTGTATAGATAGATCGAATAAAATTGGTATCAACAAAAATATTATTTCCTTTATTAATCCATGCTTTATGATAAAATATAGGCCTTTCCGCTGCAATAACTTCTGTTTCTCTTAGCTGAACATTTTCAAGTTGACTTTCAATAAGTCGATAATTATTATCGTACGCTGAAATTGCATTTAATATGTCATTGTTTCTAATTAACCTTAGTGCCCCTGAGTTTTTCAATTGTGATATAGTTCCCAGTGAAAAAGGGACAACAGTAGATTTAGTGGTAATACTAATTCCATAACTATACAATTGAATTTCTTTTTCTAATGAATTATCATAATTATATATTACATTACTCATCTTTTTACCATCTTGTATCATCTTATTTGACGCTACATGTGATTTATTTATATTGGCTGTGTCCGTTTTTAAATCTCTTTGTAAAGAAATTAAAAAATCATGCTCTTTCTGTCTTTCTGCTTTGTACTCAGAATAATTTCCAGATAGAAACCCAAGAAATACTGCTATAAATATCATAAGAAACTCTAATAGATATTCAAACCATTTCTTTTTATGCGTTTGGTGTTGTGGCTGATGTACTTCCATTATTTTCTAATATATAGATTATAAATAACTTAACCACCATTTATCCTTATTTGCTTGTTTATACTTGTCATAGCGTAAACAAATAGGGTAGACTAATAATATAATACCAACCCATACCACATAAACAACCCAAAGACTATAACCATAGCCTTTCAAATAAGATGGGATATAATCTGGCCCCCAAGCTGGTAAAATATTTTTCCATCCAAAACCAGACAATTCAGAAATAACTATCGCTGCTATATGAATAAGATAAATATGGAGTATATAATAAAAAAATGGCACTCTTCCGAAAGTGCAAAAGAAACTTACCATTTTACCTTTTATATTTTCAATGTTAGCAAGCAATAAGAATGCAACGCCTAAAGTCATTAATAAAAACAGTAGAGATGGCGGGTATTTACTTGGGTTTAAAAAGGAGATTATATTTTTAGATAAAGAACTATAGTCTTTAAATTGTATTAAATCGCCATAAAGGTGGGTATATCTCAAAACCAAAAATAAACTTATAGACAACAAACCAATAAGGTTAAATATTCTTTTACTTTTTGTGGCATCATAGGAACTATCATAAAAAGCTCCGAAATAATATCCAAGAGACATTACAGCAATCCATGGAATAAGTGGATACCCTATGCCAAACCTCATACTTTCATTTATATTAATAGTATTACGATCATGTAACAATGACCAGATAATATTCCCAGGATAATGAATGTTATCTAATAAATTATGGCTCCCAATTATTAGCAAACTAATAATTAATATATAAATCCTAGGTAAATAAATTAAACCTGCTAGAAAAACCATACTTATTCCTAATGACCAAATTACTCCAAAGGATAGTGTTCCAAAATGTATATCAAAAAACCAACCAAAACTCATAATAATTAATTCAATAAAAACCAACCAAAGCCCACGTTTTAGCAAATAAATAGATAACTCCTTTTTTGTTTTTGTTTTTCCCACCATACAAGCAGATATACCTGCTAAAAAACTAAAGGTAGGTGCACAAAAGTGGGATATGAATCTTGTAGAAAATAAAGTTAACGTACTTTGTGTTGGATCGGCTGGGTCAAATATATATGCGGAATAATGAAAATAATCTCTCACATGATCTAATGCCATAATTACCATTACTAGACCTTTTAACAAGTCAATAGATTCAATTCTGTTTTTAGTTATGGTAGTCAATTAATTTGGATATTTTATTAAATGTTGAAATGAAATAAAAAAACAATCTACTTTAATTCCAGACAACTTTGGAATAGTAGCTAATGCTGATACAAGAAAACGTAATAATCCATTTTTCATATTGGTTTTTTAATTAGGCTAAATTTAATTTAAGATTTCTATATAGTTGTGTATCAAATGATACACAATAGCAGAAAAATTTAATTCAATAATCCCATTTTCTTGACTTGAAAAATATGGGTTTGGTCTTGATCTAATTAAGATCCAATAGTGTACCAATAGCGTTGGGCTTTGGGTACACCAGAATCCACCTCAAAAGAGTGGATTCTTTTATTTTACGGGAGCGGTATCAAAACAGGTAGCACGAGAGGGGTTTTTAAACTGATGCTGAGCCTTTTCCATAACAGTAAGTGGTAAGTAAAAATCAAAATGTCTGTCTAATTCAATTAATGGAGTATCAAGTGAATCACCTGTCTTTGTACCTATTGACAATATTGTTTCAAAATCTGTAACAATTAAAAATCGTGGTGAGTGTCCTGTAACTTTGGAGTCCGTTTTAATGGAATCTATTAAAAGTGTAAGTCAATAGCGTCGGAAACCTTATAAAATACTTTTTCCTTCCAAATGATTTCTCCATCGTTCTTTGAAAGAGATTTAATCCACCTTCCTGAAGTCTCTTGATAGTTGCTTTGGGAGCGCCAAAACACGATTTGAAATCGCAAAAAAAAGTTTCCTTATTTATCGATTTAACTACATCATGAACATTTTGACTTATTTGGGTACTATTCATTATTTATATGAAACCAATTTTTTAATTATTTAACTGCATTTAAAGTAAAAATGGCGAAAAATAATCAGTTAATTAATATAATTTCATCTGGAATAATTCGAATAATTCGATGTACCAGAGCCATATTAAACACATTGGCCTTAAATATACAATGGCCATTTTCATCTTCTTTCATGAAATTAATACTCAATCGGTAATCCTTTTTCAACCATAATATGGCTCTCATTGAAAGTTTAAGTTTTACTTGGTGGCTATCCACTGTATTATTTAAACCGAAAATATAAGATACTAAAGATTCATGTTTTTCCACATGTTCAAATGGATTATCCAAAATCTGAACATCACTAATACGTTCTATTTTAAAGGACTTATTTATACCCGATTCAATTTCTAATGCTGTAATACTATCGAAATTGGAAGAAAAACTCACGGGTTCAACTAACTTAATCCTTAAGGAATTTGTTTAACTCCTCATATACTTGTTCGGGCAATTGTTCAGGCAGCCAATGTCCACAGGGTAATGATTTTCCAGATATATTTAGTGCTCTTTCTCTCCATGTTT
>Ga0209088_10000668_pt1 | contig 23812 bp, 17 predicted proteins | sample S_140625_EF_Meta_FD_187324 | JGI IMG/M metagenome (GOLD analysis project Ga0209088, IMG submission 187324) | Freshwater microbial communities from Lake Simoncouche, Canada to study carbon cycling - S_140625_EF_MetaG (SPAdes) (version 2) | ecosystem: Environmental > Aquatic > Freshwater > Lake ... | reverse complement strand
GTCGATGGCCATCACTTGCGGCACACCGACACCCGCCACAATTCGGGTGGTGCAAATGGAACCTGGGCCAATGCCCACTTTGACGGCGTCTGCACCCGCCTCGGCCAAAGCCAAAGCCGCAGCGCCGGTGGCGATGTTGCCGCCAATGACTTCAATGTGTGGGTAGTTTTTCTTCACCCAACGCACGCGATCAATGACGCCTTGGCTGTGACCGTGGGCTGTGTCCACCACAATGGCATCGACACCCGCGCGGGCCAAAGCTTCAACCCGCTCTTCTGTACCATCGCCCACGCCCACTGCAGCGCCGACCAGTAAACGGCCTGATGCATCACGTGCCGCTAACGGAAAATTAAGCTGCTTGGTAATGTCTTTGACGGTGATCAAACCCTTCAACTCGAACGCAGCGTTGACCACCAACAAGCGCTCCAATTTGTATTTGTTCAGCAGCGCCTTGGCCTCCTCGGGCGTGGTGCCTTCAGGCACCGTAATCAATCGCTCACGGGGCGTCATGATTTCGCTCACGGGTTGGTCGTATCGCATTTCAAAACGCATGTCGCGTCCAGTCACAATGCCAACCACCTTGCCGCCGTCGACCACTGGAAAGCCAGAAACGCCCAACTCATCTGACAAGGCCATCACAGCGCGTACTTTGGTATCGGGGGTGATGAACACGGGATCGCGCAGCACGCCTGATTCGTAACGCTTGACTTTCAAGACCTGGGCCGCCTGCTCTTGCGGCGTGAGGTTCTTGTGAACAATGCCAATACCGCCTTCTTGGGCAATGGCGATGGCCAAACGCGCTTCTGTGACAGTGTCCATGGCTGCAGAAACCAAGGGCAAGTTCAATCGAAGTTTGCGCGTGAATTGAGTGGCAAGTGAAGTGTCCTTGGGCAGGACTTGAGAGTAGGCTGGCACCAACAACACATCGTCGAAAGTGAGGGCTTTACCGAGCAGGCGCATAAGGGAGGGCTCCAAAAAAAGGATTGTACCCTCGTCAATGCCTCAATGTGAGCCTTCAAAATAGGCTTAATAGCCCGCAACAGCCCCTATTCTGCGTCTTGCAAAAAGGCCCGTTCTGCCCTTGCCCTGACCTTTAAATCGCTTTTTACGAGCTATTTTCGGGTCTACCAAAAGTGGGCGGTAGATTTCTAAACGATCACCAGGCTTGAGTTCTTCATTCAAGTGGGCGATGCGACCCCAAATACCCCGCCCGCGTTCAACTTCAAGCGACATTTCGAGGGCCTTGAGATGGTTGCTCAGTTCTGGGCACAATTTCAAAGATTGCACAGCTTCAAAAACAGTGCTGGCCTCTGGCAAGCTCAAACTGACTTCAATCAACTGCCTGGGTGCAGGACTGAAAAGGCATTGAATTTGCATCATGCGCTGTCGGATCCGTAAACTTGTTCAGCACGTTTGACAAAGGCATCCACCAAACTGGCGGCTATTTTGTCAAACACAGGGCCCACCACAGCGGCCAAAGTGGCGCTCGCAAAACCATACTCAAGAGACAGGGTGATCTTGCAGGCGCGCTGGGAATTGTCACCCACGGGGTCAAAAGTCCAGGTGCCATCTAAATTGGAAAAAGGCCCCTTGACCAATTTCATCCGGACCTCATGGTTTTCAATGTGCGTATTGTGAGTGACAAAAACTTGGCTGAAACCGGCCAAGCCGATGCCGACCTCGGCATCCATCTCAAGTTCGCTCATTTGCAGCACTTTGGAGTGACTGCACCAAGGCAAAAATTGCACGTACTGGTCAACATCCGTCACAAGGCGGTACATTTCTTCTGGGGTGTACCAGATGAGAACAGATTTGAGGAGTTTCTTCATACAATAAGACTTATTCTGCAGATTGTAATTTCTCAGAGACCCCTCTTGCAAATACAACAAACATAAGCACTTCGCAGATCCTGACACATGGCTACGCCACCTCCTAAAAACAAAGGCCCCGGAAAATCAGGCCTGATCGCCGAAAATAAAAAAGCCGCCTTTGACTATTTTTTTGAGGAGCGGCATGAGTGCGGCATGGTGCTTGAAGGTTGGGAAGTGAAGGCTGTCAGGGAAGGCAAGGTTCAACTGACAGATGGGTATGTGGTCATTCGCAACAAAGAGATGTACATCATCGGTTGTTTGATCAACCCCCTGAAAACCGCCTCAACGCATGTCAACCCCGAAGCAGCACGTACCCGCAAGCTGCTTTTGAAGCGCGAAGAAATTGACCGCCTGACCAGCAAAGTCGAGCAGAAAGGTTTCACGCTGGTGCCCATCAACCTTCATTGGAAGACCGGCTTCATCAAGTGCGAAGTTGCGCTGGCCAAGGGCAAGGCTGAACACGATAAACGCGACACCATCAAAGACCGCGAAGGCAAGCGCGAAGTGGAGCGCGCCATGAAAAGCCGTAACCGCTAAGTTGAATCAGTTCAAATGACGCAGTGGATGCGTCACTGGCGTCCACGGACTTTCAAAAAATAGCGGCCATTCGTCTTGCACAACGTCTGATAACTGCGCATGGGCCCATTTGGGCTGGTGGTCTTTGTCAATGGCCAATGCCCGAATGCCTTCCACCGTTTCACTCTTTTGGCGCAAATGAAAACAATGGTGCACCATGTCGCGTTCCATGCGCAAATCGTCAGCCAAACCCATGGTGCGCGCTTTGCGAATTTGGGCCAAGACCACATGCACCATCAAAGGCGAAGCCTTGTGAAGGCTGGCAAGTGTTTGTTCGGCCCAAGCAGAATTTTCCTGCGCTAAAGCCAAGCTGATTTCCAAGGGGCTAGCCAGTGCAAAGCACTTGTCGATGGCCGCTTTGTCAGGGAACTGCGCAGGCTCAAACTTCGTAAATTGGCTTTGCACCCATCGCTCCACGGCTTCACCACTTTCAAAGGGCGTGTTGAGCAATGTTTTCCAAATGAGCGGCAACCTCTGGGCTTCGATCAGGCCATCGGCCAGCCCAGCCAAGATGGCCTGATGGCCATTGATTTTTTGGCCGGTCAAGCCCAAGTACTCACCCAGATGACCAGGGCATCTGCTTAGAAAATAGCCGCCGCCCACATCTGGAAACAAACCAATGTGCGTTTCAGGCATGGCCATTTGTGTTCTGTCTGTCACGATCCGAACACTTGCGCCCTGACTGATGCCCATGCCACCCCCCATCACCACACCATCCATGAAAGCAATGTAGGGTTTGGAATAGGTGTGAATCAAATGGTTTAAAGCATATTCTTCTGTGAAGAAGTCGCCTAAGCTGTCATCACCGGCCAGTGCCGCTTGGTGGAAAAAACGAATGTCGCCGCCAGCACAAAAATGTCCAAACGCTTCTTCTTTGCCCTGCCCCCGAACCAAGACCGCCAAGACTTGCGGGTTGTTCTGAAATTCCAGCAAGGCACTGGTCAAGGAGCGCACCATGTCAAGTGTGAGCGCATTCAAGGCCTTGGCTCGATTCAAGGTAATGCAACCGACCCGACCTGCCACTTCATGCCGCACGAGGCCTTCAGAATTCACTGAAGGATTGATCACGTTCACATCAGACATTGCGTTGTCTCCATCCAAACCATTCATTGGCAAACAAGGCTGTAATGACCAGGCCGCCACCAATTAAAACACTGAGCTGGGGCTCTTCGTTGGCGCCCCACCAAGCCAGCGCAATGCCAAAAATAACTTCCAGCAAAGCGAGCAAAGAAACTTCGGGTGCCTTCAACACCCTCGCGCAGATGACTGACAGGGTACACGGAATTGCCAACTGCACAATGCCCAACAACGCCAGTAAACGGATGTCATGCGCATTGGCTTGTAAGGGCCAAGCCATTGGCAGGGTCAAGATGCTAGAGATGATGGCACCTAAAAGAACAGAGGGAACCAAATCGATGGCAATGCCAGATTTTTGACTGTGTTGTGTCAGATTCCATTGCGTGGCGCCCGCCAAAGGAACGCAAAGTGCAATGCCAACCCCCAATAGGAAATTGGGATCGCCCAATTGCAATTGACTCACAAACATCATGGCAATGCCAGCTCCGGCAACACCAATGGCCAGCCAAGTTCGAAGGGGCAACCGGTGTGAAGTAAACAGCCAAGCCCCTAAGGCTGTTAAGAGTGGACCGCATGCCAAGGTAATCAAAACATTGGCAACAGCAGTCAGCGTCAAAGCCATCATGAAGGCTGTGAACATGATGCTCCAGCACAAACCTGACAACCAAAAATAAAGACTGCGCCAAGGCAGCCGAGTCCATACTCGCCAACCTTGCCAAGCCGTCAGAATGATGATCAGACCCAGCACGGTGAAAGCGCTGCGCCAGAAGGTGACTTCAAAGCCTCTGGCTTGATCAAGGTGCCTCGAAACCACGCCTGCCATCGACCACAAAGCGGTTACCAGCACCATCAAGGCGACTGCGTAACCGTGTTTGAGTTGGGGCACTTTGGGTGCTTGTCAGTCTTATCTAAAAGATCGCCAATTAAGCGCGACCAGCTTTCTTGCGCTCGTGCTCTTTCAAGAAGCGCTTGCGCAAACGCACGCTCTTGGGCGTAATTTCCACCAATTCATCGTCGTCAATGAACTCCACGCCGTATTCAAGCGTAAGGTCGATGGGCGGTGTGATTTTGATGGCGTCTTCTTTGCCAGACACGCGGAAGTTGGTGAGCTGCTTGGTCCGTGTTGCATTCACCACCAAGTCGTTGTCACGGCTGTGGATGCCCACAATCATGCCTTCGTACACGGGATCATTGGCCTTCACAAACATGCGGCCTCGATCGTCCAACTTGCCCAAGGCGTAAGTGAAGATTTCACCATCGTCCATGGAAATCAGCACACCGTTTTTACGGCCGCCAATTTCACCCTTGTGCGCTTCGTAGCTGTCAAAGATGTTGGAAATCAGACCGGAGCCACGTGTCAAGTTTAAAAACTCGTTGGTAAAGCCAATCAAGCCACGAGCAGGAATGCGGTATTCCAAGCGCACACGGCCGCGGCCATCGGGTTCCATGTTCACGAGTTCGCCTTTGCGCTCACCCAATGCTTGCATCACGCCACCTTGGTGTGTTTCTTCGATGTCTGCTGTCACCAATTCGATCGGCTCATGGCGCTCGCCATTCACATCACGGTAAACCACGCGAGGTTTAGAGACAGCCAATTCGTAACCTTCACGGCGCATGTTTTCCAACAAAATGGTGAGGTGCAATTCGCCGCGGCCTGCCACGTCAAAGATGCCTTCTTCGTCGGTTTCTTTCACACGCAAGGCCACATTGTGTTGCAGTTCTTTTTGCAATCGATCCCAAATTTGGCGGCTGGTGACGTACTTGCCTTCACGACCGGCCAAGGGGCTGGTGTTCACGCAGAAGTTCATGGTCAATGTGGGTTCGTCAATTTTGAGCATGGGCAATGGCGCAGGACTGGTTGGGTCTGTCACTGTCACGCCAATGTTCAAATCAGCAATGCCATTGATGAGCACAATGTCGCCTGGTCCGGCTTCGGTCACTTGAACGCGGTCTAAGCCACGAAATGTCAAAACTTGGTTAACGCGGCCTTTGACGGCAGTGCCATCAGGCCCTTCCATCACCATGACATCCATCATGGGCTTGATGGTGCCTTGGCTAATACGGCCCACGCCAATGCGACCGACAAAGGTTGAAAAATCGAGCGCTGAAATTTGCAATTGCAAGGGCGCTGCTGGGTCACCTGCTTGCGCTGGCACATGCTTCAGAACCGTGTTGAAAAGCGCGGACATGTCAGGGCCCCACTGCTCACCGGGTGCGCCCTCTATCAATGAAGTCCAACCGTTAATGCCAGAGGCATAAACCACTGGAAAATCGAGTTGTTCGTCAGTAGCCCCCAATTTGTCAAACAAGTCAAAGGCTTGATTGACCACTTTGTCAGGGTTTGCGCCTGGCTTGTCCACTTTGTTGACCACCACGATAGGCTTGAGGCCCAAAGCCAAAGCTTTCTTGGTGACAAAACGCGTTTGGGGCATGGGGCCTTCTTGCGCATCAATGAGCAACACCACACCGTCTACCATGGACAGAGCGCGCTCGACCTCACCACCGAAGTCGGCGTGGCCTGGGGTGTCAACGATGTTGATGTGAGTGCCTTCCCAACTGACAGCGCAGTTTTTGGCCAAAATGGTAATGCCGCGTTCACGTTCAATGGCGTTGTTGTCCATGACGGTGTCAACCACTTTTTCGTGTTCGGCAAAAGTGCCAGATTGACGCAGCAGTTGATCCACCATGGTGGTTTTGCCGTGGTCAACGTGGGCGATGATGGCAATGTTGCGGATTTGTTTTGTCATGCTAAGGTCTTCTCCAAAATTGATTGAATTTCTAGGGGGCTTAACAAGCGCCCCGGAATGAGTTCACCGGCTTTCACGTGTGCAGAGCCCAAAAGCGCTCGCGGTGATTCGCCGTACACAGCGACATGCAGGTTGTCGGGCCATTCGCCCCGACGGCGCACGCCGCTTAAGAATCTGCCCGCATCTTCAGGGGGCAAGGTGACAGGGGTATGACCATCGAGCAAGGCATCGACGGACAACAATTTATTTTCGCGCTCTGATTCACTCAAAGCTTCTAGTTCTTCAAGGCTGATGCAATCTTGAGCCACAAAGGGGCCCGTTTGAACACGGCGCAAAGCACTCAAATGCGCGCAGGTGCCAAGCGCTATTGCAATGTCTTCACCCAAAGTTCGGATGTAGGTGCCCTTGCTGCAAGTCACCCTGATTTTCAAACGACGTTGCTTGTTTTCAGGCGCAAGTTCTTCTAAAGCCAAAGCATGAATGACGATGTGACGCGCTTCCCGTTCGACTTCGATGCCGGCACGCGCATAGTCGTACAAGGCCTTGCCATCTTTTTTCAAGGCGCTGTACATGGGTGGGATTTGCTCTAGTGGCCCCGTGAATTGAGTTTGAACTTCCTGCAACTGGGCAGGTGTGAAACTCACTGCCTTCTCTGCAATGATTTCACCTTCCAAATCGCCCGTGCTGGTTTGGACACCTAAAACAGCAATGGCCTCGTAGCTTTTATCAGCATCTAAATGCAACTGACTGAATTTGGTTGCGGCCCCAAAGCACAAAGGCAAGACACCCGTGGCCAAGGGATCCAAAGTGCCTGTGTGCCCTGCCTTCTCGGCGCGCAAAAGCCACTTTGCTTTTTGCAAAGCATCGTTACTCGACAAACCATATGGTTTGTCTAACAACAGCACCCCATGCACAGGGCGCCGTTGCACCCTGGTGCGTGGCGCGTTCATGTCAGACCTCGTCTTTAGAACGTGAAGCCACTGCCTTGGAGATCAAGGCATTCATGTCCGATGCGCGCTCGGTGGTGCGATCAAAGATGAAATGAAGCGTGGGAACCGTGTGTATTTGCAAACGCTTGAACAAGCCGTTGCGCAGAAAGCCAGCGGCAGCATTCAAGCCTTCGGTGGCTTCCTCAGGCTTGCCCGTGATGAGGCTGAAAAACACTTTGGCGTGCGCGTAATCGGGCGTGACTTCAACCGCATTCAAAGTGACCATGCCCACACGCGGGTCTTTGAGCTCGCGCGCAATCAGCTCCGACAGATCCCTTTGGATCTGGTCGGCCACGCGGAATCCGCGATGGGCTGAGCTGGTAGGTTTGCGAGCCATGGTGACTTATTGTTCGTCTGCTTGTTTGAATTAAATCGTCCGTGCGATTTCTTTGACTTCAAAGAACTCCAGTTGGTCGCCCACTGAAATGTCGTTGTAGTTTTTGAGTTTGATACCGCACTCGAAGCCTTCTTTGACTTCGCGAACGTCGTCTTTGAGGCGTTTGAGGGAGTCGATGTCGCCGGTATAGATGACCACGTTGTCGCGCAACAAACGGAATTTGGAAGAGCGAGTCACCTGACCATGGGTCACCATACAACCCGCAACCGTGCCAATTTTGGAAGCCACAAACACAGTCCGAATTTCGGCCATGCCAATGACTTCTTCTTTTTGTTCCGGAGCCAACATGCCCGACATGGCGGCTTTCAATTCATCCACCGCGTCATAAATGATGTTGTAGTAATTGATGCTGACGCCATTGCTCTCGGCTTGTTTGCGCGCACCTGCATCGGCACGCACATTAAAGCCAATGACGACCGCCTTGGAAGCGATGGCCAAATTGATGTCGGACTCGCTGATGCCACCCACTGCGGCATAGACCAATTGAACTTTGATCTCGTCGGTCGACAGTTTGAGCAAAGAAGCGGCCAAGGCTTCTTGCGAACCTTGTACGTCTGCTTTGACAATGATGGGCAAAGTTTTGACTTCGCCAGCACTCATGTCAGTGAACATGTTTTCCAACTTGGCGGCTTGTTGCTTGGCCAGTTTGGTATTGCGGAATTTACCTGCGCGGTAAGTGGCAATTTCACGGGCGCGACGTTCGTCACTGAGCACCATGAATTCGTCACCGGCTTGCGGCACTTCAGTGAGGCCCTGAATCTCAACAGGAATGGAGGGGCCAGCTGATTTGATGGCCTTGCCGTTTTCATCCAACATGGCTCGAACACGGCCAAATGTTTGACCTGCCAACACCACATCGCCCGTCGACAATGTGCCGGACTGAACAAGAATGGTGGCCACAGGACCACGGCCTTTGTCCAAACGCGCTTCAATGACCAAGCCCTTGGCAGCGGCAGCCACAGGCGCACGCAACTCAAGCACTTCAGCTTGCAACAAAACTTGCTCTAGCAAAGCATCGATGCCAGCACCCGTTTTAGCGGAGACGCCTACGAATGGAGACTCACCCCCAAACTCTTCAGGCACCACTTCTTCTGCGACCAACTCGCCTTTGACGCGATCAAGGTTGGCATCGGGCTTGTCAATTTTGTTGATGGCCACAACGATAGGCACACCTGCAGCCTTGGCATGCTTGATGGCTTCTTTGGTTTGCGGCATCACGCCGTCATCGGCGGCAACCACCAAAATGACGATGTCGGTGGCTTGTGCACCCCGCGCCCGCATGGCCGTAAAGGCCTCGTGGCCAGGGGTGTCCAAGAAGGACACCATGCCACGTGCGGTTTCAACGTGGTACGCACCGATGTGCTGTGTGATACCACCGGCTTCGCCGGAGGCCACTTTGGCGCGGCGAATGTAGTCGAGCAATGATGTTTTACCGTGATCGACGTGACCCATGACGGTGACCACGGGTGCACGTGGCAACAAGGGCGCATCACTTTGCGACACTTCTTCATCGGTAAAGGCTTCTGGATCGTCCAGGGCAGCAATGACGGCTTTGTGGCCCAACTCCTCCACCAAAATCATGGCGGTGTCTTGGTCCAAAGGCTGGTTGATGGTGACCATTTGACCCAATTTCATGAGCTGCTTGATGACCTCAGAGGCCTTGATGGCCATCTTGTGAGCCAACTCAGCCACGGTAATGGTTTCGGGCACATGAACTTCAATGACGCGGGTTTCTGCAGGTGCTGCTTGCACATGCTCTTCGCGATCTCGCTCGTTGCCTCTGCGATTTTTAGGACCGCCGCGCCAGTTGTTTCGGCCAACGCCGCCACTGGTATCTCCACGAGTTGGAATGGCTTTCTTCTTGGCAGGATCGCCCGCCCAACTTGATGAAAGCTTGGCAGATTTAACTTCCTTGTTGCCGCCTGGTGCAGCATCTTTGGCCTCTGTGGGCGCGGCTGCTTTTTTGGAAGCAGCACCTGGCACTTGAGCTGGCTTGTGCAGCGTTCCTTTGGCGGCTTTGGGATCAACTTTAGGAACTTCTTTGGGCGGCGCTTTTTTGGCCGGGCCACTCATCATGGCGCGAATGGCTTCTGCTTCTGCCAAGGCTTTGTTGCGGCGTTGGTTCAGATCGCGTTCACGAACGGCCTCATCTTCAATGATGGCTTTGGCATCGGCATCAGCCTGATCCTCAGCAGCTTTGATCTTGGCAGCCTTGTCAGCTTTGACCGTGGCCTCGGCATTGATGCGTTCGTTTTCAGCAGTTTGGGCAATGGCGGGATCAACGGGCTTAGACGCTGCGTTGATGCTGTCAGCCTCGTGCTGAGCAGCGGCAGCTTTGGCGCTGCGAATGGCCGCGGCTTGTGCCACAGCTTCTTCGGGTGTTTGCGTCACGGCCGCTTCATCGATTTCAGAAGCTTGCTTGGCTTTGGCCTCTTCACGTTTGGCCTGTTCCTTGGCTTCACGATCGCGACGTTTTTCGGCCAATTCTTCTTCTTGACGCCTTAATAACTCCGCTTGGCTGCGGGCTTCCTCTTCGCGCCTTGCCAATTCAGCATGGTCGATCAGGGGCGCGGCTGGCTCTGTGGCCTGCGTCGATGTTGTTTCAGCTTCGTCATCGCGCTTGATGAAGGTGCGTTTTTTGCGCACTTCAACTTGGATGGTTCTTGCTTTGCCAGTGGCATCGGCTTGTTTGATTTCGCTGGTGGATTTTTTCACCAAAGTAATCTTTTTACGCTCGCCAGCGACAGTGCCATGACTGGCTTGCAAAAAGCTCAAAAGCTTTTGCTTGTCGTTTTCAGACAGCGCGTCGGAGGCCGCTGACTTGTCGACACCCGCTGAGCGCAATTGCTCTAGCAAAGTGTCTGGTGATTTTTTGAGTTCGCTAGCGAACTCGGCGACAGTATTACTGGACATATGGGGTTCTAGCCTCCTTGAGATTAGGCCTGACCAGTGAACCAATGTTCACGGGCTTTCATGATCAGGGCGGTGGCTTCACCATCGGTTTGTCCGGTGATGTCGGTCAGTTCGTCAGTGGCCAAGTCGGCCAGATCGTCACGTGTATTGACGCCTGCTTCAACCAATTTGGCAATCAGTTCTGGGGTCAGGCCTTCCAGATCGCGAAGATCTTGAGAGACATCGTCAACACTTTCTTCTCGCACGATTTCTTGTGTAAGCAGCGCATCTTTGGCACGCGTGCGCAGTTCGTTCACAGTGTCTTCATCGAAGCTTTCAATCTCCAACATTTCTTGGATGGGCACATAAGCCACTTCTTCCAAGCTTGTGAAGCCTTCTTCAATCAGAATGTCAGCAATTTCTTGGTCAACATCCAATTTGTCCATGAACAGTGCGCGAATGCCGGTGGTTTCTTCAGCTTGCTTTTGCGCTGATTCTGCGGCATCCATGATGTTGATTTTCCAACCGGTCAGGTCAGAAGCCAAGCGAACGTTTTGTCCGCCACGGCCAATGGCAATGGCCAAGTTTTCTTCATCAACCACCACGTCCATGGCATGTTTTTCTTCGTCCACCACAATGGATTGAACGTTGGCAGGGGCCAAAGCACCAATCACAAACTGCGCGGGATCTTCACTCCACAACACAATGTCAACACGCTCGCCAGCCAATTCGTTGGTAACGCCGTTGACGCGTGTACCGCGAACACCGACGCAGGTGCCGATGGGGTCAACACGCTTGTCATGTGACAAGACAGCAATCTTGGCGCGTGAACCGGGGTCGCGTGCACACGATTTAATCTCCAACAAGCCTTGCTCAATTTCAGGAACTTCTTGACTGAACAGTTCAATCATGAATTCGGGAGACGAGCGAGACAAAATAATGGGCGCACCTCGCAAGGTGAGATCGACTTCCATGATCATGGCGCGAACGCGATCGCCATTGCGAAGGTTTTCTTTGGGAATCATTTCGCTGCGACGCAGGCGGCCTTCAACACGGCCCGACTCGACAATGATGTCGCCCTTGTCCATGCGCTTGACGGTACCCACCAAAATCTTCTCGCCCCTTGCCATGAACTCATTGAGCAGCATTTCGCGCTCGGCATCGCGAATCTTTTGCAAGATGACTTGTTTGGCCGCCATGGCGCCAATTCGGCCAATGGGCAATGATTCGACTGATTCTTCGATGTACTCGTCGACTTCAATGTCAGCAATTTGCTCAACGGCTTCAAACAGCAAAATTTCTTGATCAGGCAATTGCAGGCCGGCTTCATCTGGCACCACATGCCAGCGGCGGAAAGTTTCGTAGTTACCGCTGTCACGGTCAATGGCCACGCGAATATCGACGTCACCTTCGTAAAGTTTTTTGGTGGCTTGAGCTAAAGCAGATTCAACGGCACCAAAGACGATGTCACGTTCAACGTTCTTTTCACGTGAGATGGCTTCAACCAGCATCAACAGTTCGCGGTTCATGTTATTTCTCTCCTAAGTCTGTTTTGGGCTTACGGCCCTTGAAATCAACCACTGGCGCGAGACGCGCCTCTCTTAATTCATTCAAATAAAAGCCAAGCACTTGCATGGGCACTGGCGGCCGATTCTTGCTCACACGTGCACCAGGCTTTGGCTCTGGCGCATCTGACCAAACAATTTGCCAAGTATTCTCGGCATCGGCTTTTTCAAGCGTTCCCCTGAACTTCTTGCGCGTTGCATTGACCAAACCAGCAGCAGCCTCACCCATGGGGGCCTTCAGCGTGATGTCAATCAACTCGCCTTCAAAACGGGCCAAGTCTTTTTCATTGCGCAGAGGACGGTCAATACCCGGCGACGACACTTCTAATCGGCGGTATTCAGCACCATCCACTTCAAGGGCAAACATCAATTGTCGGTTGACCTTTTCACAATCTTCAACAGTGACCAAGGGAATTTCAAATCGGTCCACACCCTCTTGCCAAGGGTTGTCGATGGTGATGCGCACAAGACCACCGGCTGAGCGTTCAATCTCAACCAGTTCATAGCCCAATCCGGCTACGGTTTCTTCAACAATCTGCTGCAATGCCACGCGAAATGGATCTTTATAAAAAAATTTGACTCAAAAATTGTTCATTTTTCCAAGGATTGATGAGCAGTAAAAACCCTGCTCACTAATCGATCGACCAAAAAAAACGGGCGGTGAAAACCCGCCCGTTTGGTCGTGAAGCTCGCATTCTAATCCATAAATACTTGATTTGGAAGGATTTTGTTGGAAAAAAGCGGCATCTTAGGCCAGTGTTTGGTTCAGTTGAGGCACCGCTGAAAGCAAGGTTTTTGTGTAAGTTGCCTGCGGATTGTTCAAAATTTGAGAAGCATCTCCAATTTCTACAATTTCCCCTTCATGCATCACAGCCACCCTGTCAGCCAAATAAGCCACAACCCCTATGTTGTGGGTTACAAATAGGAAGCTGACCCCCAGCGAATCTTGAAGCTCTCTGAGCAAGTTCAAAATTTGCGCTTGAACCGACACATCCAGTGCCGAAGTGGGTTCATCGCAAACGATCAAACTTGGCTTGACGGCCAGTGCCCTGGCAATGGCAATCCTTTGACGCTGCCCCCCTGAAAATTCGTGAGGGTATCTGTCTAGGGCATCCTTGCGAAGTCCCACCTGGTCCATTAAAAGTTTCAAGTCAGCCTGCCGCTGATCTAAGGACCACTCGGGGTGGAGGCTCTTCATGCCCTCCTCCAATATTTCCTGAACGCGCATTCGAGGATTCAAAGAAGCAAAAGGATTTTGGAAAATGATTTGCAACTGACGACGTGAGGCCATCAGGTCGCGTCCTTTTAGCTGGAACAAATCTTGACCCTGAAGGACCGCAGCGCCAGACACTTGGGTTTGCGGCGTGAGCAATTGAAGCAGTGCTTTGCCAATGGTGGTTTTACCGCACCCGGACTCACCCACCAGCGCCAAAGTTTGGCCTTTTTGAATGTCAAAACTGACGTTCTTGACGGCCTGAAAGTTTTGACGGCCGCCCAAAACGCCGCCGCCGATGGCATAAGTCACTGACAAGTTTTGCACAGAGAGCAAGACTGAATGGTCCGTGGACAAAATGCTAGAGCGATCAAGCAATGGCGCAAGAGACAAGGCTTGTAGGCCAACATCATGAACCCTGACACATCGAACATGGTGGTCTGCAGTCAGGTCCGTCATGGGCACAGATTTTTCACCACATGACTCCGTCTGATAGGGGCATCTTGGCGCAAAGCGACAGCCCTGAAAAACTTGCGTCAAAGGAGGTACCGTGCCTTGGATGGCGGCCAATTGACGACCTCTTAAGTCTTCACCCGGTAAGGCCTGTAGCAGTAACTTGGCATAAGGGTGCGAGGGTCGAATAAAAAAATCTGCTGCCGAAGCAACTTCAACGATTTGGCCGGCATACATCAAGGCCACTTGATCTGCCATGCCGCTCACCACGGCCAGATCATGGGTAATCAAAAGCATGGCCATGCCGCGCTCTTTTTGCAGGCTTTTGAGCAAGTCCAAAATCTGCGCTTGTATGGTGACATCCAGGGCTGTTGTGGGCTCGTCTGCGATCAATAAATCTGGTTCTGCCGCCAAGGCGATGGCAATCATGACCCTCTGCAATTGCCCACCAGACATTTCAAAAGGATAACTGCCCATTCGCCTTGCAGGCTCTGGCAAGCCTACTTTGGTCAGCCATTCAAGGGCGCGGGCATTCGCCGCCTCGCCCTTCAATGCCGTGTGCTGAAAAATGACTTCTAAAATTTGATCGCCGACGGTCATGACCGGATTGAGACTGGTCGATGGCTCTTGAAAAATGATAGAAATGCGGCGCCCTCGGATGGCGCGCATTTCATTTTCACTGAGTTGGAAAACATCCACCTCCGACAATTTGACTTGGCCATTTTGAATCACAGCATTGTCAGGTAACAAGCGCAGCAACGAGAGTGCTGTCATGGACTTGCCGCAACCGGATTCACCGACCAATGCAAATGTTTGGCCTTTTTGGAGCGTCAAATTGAGTGCATCCACAGCTCGGGCCATGCCCGATTCAGTTTGCAAATCAACCACCAGATTCTTCACATTCAGTTGCTGAGTCATGCTGCTACCTCTTGCGTTGGGGCTGCAGTTGAATTGGCACTGCGCAGCCTGGTTCGAGGATCGAAAGCATCTCTGATGGCATCTGCCAGCAAGTTGGCGCTGAGCACAATCAGGAACATGAAACCGAAAGCGGTTGTCAATGACCACCACACCAAAGGCGTTGCCGCCAGTTCAGCGCGGGCAGTGTTGATCATGACGCCAAAACTGGCGGTCTTTGGATCGACCCCCACCCCAACATAGGACAACACCGCCTCAGCCAAAACAAAGCTAGAAAATTGCATCACGGTATTGATCAGCACCAAGTGCATCAAGTTAGGGATGATGTGACGCCATAAAACTCGAGGTGTAGAGACACCAAAAGCTCTGGCAGATTGGATGTATTCCAATTCGCGCAACTTCAAAGTCTCACCTCGAACAAGACGACACAAGCCTGTGAACGAGGTGATGCCTAAGATGAGACATAAGAAAAACAAACGGGCATCGGCACGTTCTAAAGATGTTTCAAAAACACCTTGATTTTTATCAATGAAGACTTGAAGCAGCAACACGGAGGCCGCAATCAAAAGCACATCGGGAATCGATGCAAGCAGCGTGTACACGTATTGAATGACCTCATCCACCCAGCCACGCAAATAACCTGCCGTGACGCCCAGCAGCAGCGCCAACGGCAAGACCACCAAGGTGGTCAAACCACCAATGACCAAGGCGGTGCGGACACTCTTCATGGCAAAGACCAGTACAGAATTACCAGTTCGATCAGTGCCAAACACATGGTAGCCTTGCGACAAAAATATGACCCAGCAAATGGCCAAGGTCATGAGTGTGAAAGTGATGGCCATCGAACGCCATGGCCATTCGGTCTTTCCGTTGACGAATTTTGAAACAAGGACTGTCAAAGATTGCTGACTTAAGAAACTGGCCACCATGAGGCCCAGCATCAGGACGAACATCACAATACAGGCACCCACGCCAAGCGCAACAACAGTGCGCTGGGAGACATCTTTAGAAAGTTCAATCTCTGGCTTGTCCAGATGTTTGCCGCCAAACCGCAGACGTGGGTAGTCGCGCACAGACACCCCATCGCGCTCGAAAGTTTCTTTTCGAAATGCCACAGCCGACAGTGGCTCTGAATAACTGCGCTCTCTGGCTGCAGCAAGAGGTTCCAGCAGTTGATCGAGAACTGAATTGGCTTCGGATGAATATTGTGTGGCCTGGCCAGGGGCAGAAGGCAAAGCTTGCCTGTAATGAATGGAGTCTGTGAGGGCTACCAATAAAAAGAATCCCAAGACCATGCTGCTGACCATGGCCACAGGCCGTTTCATGGCCAAGCGCCAATTGGCTCTGAGGTTGCGATCTGAGCGCACTTGCCACATGTACCAAAGTACAAACAGCAAAATGGCATAGACGAATAGATCGGTTAACAAGAATACGGGTTGCATGGTGCGCTTACTGCAAACGAATGCGTGGATCAGCCAAGGTGTAGCTGATGTCGGTCAATATCAAACCTAGGATGTACAAAAATGACCCCATGAAAACCATCGCTCGCACGATGGCAAAGTCTTGGCCTGCAATGGCTTCAATCAAATAACTGCCCAAACCTGGAATGGCAAAAAATGATTCGGTGATCAAACTGCCCATGAAAAGCAGTGGAATTACGGCCACAGAGGCACTCAAGATGGGAATGAGTGCGTTTCGCAGCACATGAACCAAAAGGACTCTGCTTTCAGACAAGCCTTTGGATCGAGCGGTTCGAACATAGTCCTTGCCAATCTCTTCCATGAACAGTGTTCTGTTAAATCTTACTTCGCCGCCTAACCTAGACAAGATGCCCACAGCAATTGGCAAAACCAAGAAGCGCCAAGCATCCATGCCAGGGGCAAAGCCCGAGACGGGCATGAGTTGCAGCACGCGTGAGAACATGAACTGCCCCATTACGATGAAAAACAGAGACGATATGGACATGAAGACCACGCACAAAACGGTACCCCAAAAATCAAGGTAGGTGGCTCTAAAAAATGCCAAGCCCAAAGCCAACACAATTGACACGCCTAGGCCAACAACAAAGGTAGGCAAAGCCAAAGCGATGGAAGGCCCTGCTCGCCTTACAATTTCAGAAGCAATGTCGCGACCACTGTCTGCACGGCCAAAGTCAAAGGCAAACATGCGCAAAGAACTGTCCAAAAATAAGGTGTTGCTCAATTGAGCAAGACCCTGCTCTTGTTCATTGAAGAACAAAGGGCGGTCATAGCCTCGTTCTGCTTTCCATTTTTCAATGGCATCGGGTGTGACGCGCTTGCCACCCAATTGCATGCGCGCCATGTCGTCTGGCGTGTTCACTTTGAAGAACAGCACAAAGGTGAGTAAGTTGATGCCAATCAAAATGGCAAAACCGTAGGCCAACTTGCGTGTTAGAAATCGAAACATCACAAACTCCTTGTTGTGGCAACGCCCGACTGCACGGCACGCTGTGATTGACGCCTTCGCCAAGCTTGCCAAGCAGGCCAAGCCACGGCTAGCAACAAGAGAGGCAGCGCTGCAATGGGCCACCAAATGGCTTGATTCCACTCTTTGATTTTGCTGGTTCGAAGCCCTGCATCAATTCTCAAATAAGGCAAATTATCGCGAATGATGTTAGAGGGCTTACCGTTGCCCACCCACTGATGGTAGGCGCCGCCAAATTCTTCAGACCAACCGTACAGCATGGGCATTTCTTCTTGCATGATTTCAATCATGCGAGCGATCATGGCGGCTCTTTCTGGCGTATCTTCCAAGTCCTTCATGCGGTCGAACAAGCGATCGTATTCTGGATGGGCGAAATTGCCAGAATTTTCACCGTCAAACTTGGCTTTAGAGTTTGGACCGTACAACAAGAACAGAAAATTTTCTGGATCCGGATAGTCAGCCAACCAGCCCCAGAAGAAAAATTGGGCAGACCCTTTGCGCATCTTGTCTTGAAAACGGTTGTAGTCTGTGTTGCGAATTTCAATTTGAACATTGAGTTTGGCAAATTGTTTGGACACCCAATCTAAACGTGCTTTGTAGCCTGGCCCCACACCTTGGGTGTCATAGTTCAACACCAAGGGCTGCCCTGTTTTGAGATCGCGACCATCCGGATAACCTGCTTCAGCCAATAATTTTTTAGCAACTTCAATTGACTTGCGCTTGAATTTGCCATCTGGCATTTTGTCGTAAATGACAGGATTGGGATTGGACAGGTTGTTGCCAAACAAACCAGGCACCACCACACTGTGATTCACCTTGGCGCGGTCATCTTCAAAGATGGAAACATACTCTTCAAAATCAAAGGCAATTGCCAATGCTTGTCTCAGTTTTTTGTTGCGAATTTGGTCTTCCGGTGTTTTACCCAAGCCCACGACGGGGTCTAGCCAATTGAATCCAAAGTGCCAAAAACCGACTTGGATGGTACTGGGCAGTTGAATTTTTCGCTCCAGCAATTCTTTGGCGCGTCCGGTGCCATCTTGGATTGAAACCTGATAGCCAATGCCAGGCTCGCCACGTTCAAGTTGTGGAATGTCGTAGTAGCCTTGAATGAATTTGGTGGCCACCGAAGTGGCTTCTTTTTCAATGACCGAAACCACTTTGTCAACAAAGGGGGTTTTTTTGCCACAGTCCTTTAACAGGCCTTTTTCTTGATCACCTGGTTCACCCTCACAAGGGTAAGTTACACCCCGGTAATTGGGATTTCGAACCAACTCCATGCGAGAGTTGGGAACATACTCGGTCAGCATGTAAGGGCCAGTTCCCACTGGCCATGTGTCTGGGTTTAAATTTCGACGCGCCATGCCATCTTGGGCATAAAAAGCATCGACTTCCCAAGGGATGGGAGAGAAGAAGGTCATGGCCAACCAATATTTGAATTGAGGGTATTTGCCCACCACGCGAATTTTCAGTGTGTGGGCGTCTATCACCTCAACGCCGGAAAGCGCATGGTCTCTAAAGTCAAGCCAGGGCAAATGGCCAAAGGGCCCTACTTCTCTGGCCGACTTTCCCTCTTTCAGCTTTTCATTAAAAGTTTTGATTTGTTTGCCATAGTCTGCAAGCCCCACAATTTTTTCGGACAAAAAACCAAATGAGGGCGACTTGACGCGAGGCGTGGCCAAACGTTTGATGGCGTAGGCATAGTCTTCAGCCAATAACTCACGGGTGCCCATGTGCTCGAAGTCATAGGGTCTGCGTTTTCCTTCTAAATCAGATTCCTTTAAAGCTAAGTAGCGGTATTGCCCTTCTGCTGTTTTGGCAAAGGCTGGGTGAGGTTGATATTGAATACCAGGTTCAATTTTGAGCTCGAACACACTTTCAGCGATTTGATCAGCAGGTGTTTGCAGTGGAACTTCTTGCCCATCTTTGCCCACGAATTTGACACTGGGCATCTCAGCAAGCGTTCGAGGCACCAGTTCATAGGGCCGTTTTAAATAATGGTACTTGAGGGGCGGCTCGTAGACCGCGTAAGTCCATGGTGTTTCGTTGTTGCTGTAGGACGAGGTTGAATCTAAATATTTGGGCGATTCCTGATAGGAACTGAAGAGAACATTCTCAGCCAACTGGGCTTTAGGGACAGGTTCGTTGGACACGCCTCCGCAAGCATTGAGCAGCAGGGCCAGCCCGCAGATTGCAGCAAAGTGCCCAAAACGATGAATAGAACTTAGCATGATGATTTATTTTAGAGTTGTTGTACTTTATCTCAAGCTACAGCAAGATTGATCTTGCGAACCCTAAAGAAAAAACGCCTCGAAATCGAGGCGTTTTAGATGGGGCATTTACAAATCAGTTAAATGTGTATTTTGCAGTCAAACGGGTATAGCGACCCGTGTTGTTGTAAAGACTGGAACTGTAACCTTGCTGCACAGTTGTGCTGGTGTTAGAACCTGGGTAGTAAGGCGCTGGTTTGTCGAACACGTTGGCAATGTTGACGCCCAATTGGAAATTCTTGATGCCTTTGTACATGTAACCCACGTCAAAGGTTTTCCATGAGGGAACTTTGCAATCTGGGTAGTACGTGTTGTACAAAGGAACACCGCCTAAAGAAGTTGCAGTTTTAGGCTGACCGGAACCGTAGTGGCAATATGCAACAGGATACTCAGTTTCGCCATCGTAACGACGCATCATCGAAATGGAAGTGGTCATCTTCATGGCTGCCAAGAAGATGTGTGAACCTTGTTCCAAAGCGGTTGACAAAGTGAAACGATTGCGAGGAATGGAGCCGACAGATGTTGCCCAGTCATTCAAACCACCGGCAGTACCGACTGCATTGCGCATGTAGTCGCCAGGGGCTTCAGCACGCATGTAAGACATCAAATGCGTCATCTTGAATGAAGAAGTCAAACGACCATAGTCGCCAAGGTTGTTACGCGACTTCAACTCGAGGTCAATGCCGGTGATCTCTGTTGCACCCTGGTTCACCCAAGGTGTTTTAACGGCGATCAATGGGCCTGTTCCAGGAATTGCATTGCCGTTGGCATCTTTCAATTGATTCAACGGATTGGTATCGCGTGTGATGGAGTCTGCAGGAAAGCGATCTGGGTGCTCAAGCAGATAGGTAGCGCTGCCAAGTGCAACTTCGTTTTCTTGACGAACTTTGTAAGCGTCAATCAGAACATCAATGTCCTTGGTGGGAGAGTAAAGCACGCCAAAAGAGAAGCCTTTGGATTTCTCTGGCTTGAGTTCAGGATTGGAACCACCCACACCCGAAACGCTCTTAGAGCAATCTGCTTGCTCAGCACCCGCCACAGGCGTTACACCATCAGGGCAACGAATAGGATCGACAGTGCCATTTAAGAAGAACTGCGCACCACCTGATGCAACTTGTGACAATGCAGGTGCGCGGAAACCTTCAGAGTATGTGCCACGGAAAGCCAAGTCGTTGTTTGCAGTCCACTTGGCGCCGACTTTAGGCACAAAATTGGTTTTGAAACTTGGGTATTTGTCAACGCGGCCTGCAAAGTCCATTTCAAAAGTCTTTGTAAACGGCGTACGCACTTCGAAGAATGAAGAGACGACATCGCGCTTACTTTGAATGGCAGTCGTTGAAAGGCCCAAAATATCGCCGCGCGCATTGGCGGGATCTGGATCAATGGTCAAGCGTTCTTGGCGCGCTTCGACACCGACTGCCAAGCCAATTTTGCCGCCTGGAAGTTGACCTAATTCTCTGGTTGCTTTGGCATCCCATTGCACAATTTCAGCAATACCGACATTGGTCAAATCTTTGGTGATGGTGGGGTCTGCAGCCAAAGAAGCCAAAGAGCGCTTCTCGGTAATCAGCTTGCGCAGTGTTGGCAAGTACAAAAAGCCGTAGGATGTTTCTTCACGACGTGATTGGTTCCAGAGCACCGCGCTCTCCCAATCCCAATCACCTTGAACGCCCTTCAAGCCACCCAACAAGCGCACATTTTGATTCACCAGGTCGGTGCCCGTTTTGAGATTGTCAAAACGGTAAACGACTGCAGAGCGCGCGTCACTGAATGGGTTGTCTGGATGTCCAATTGGCAAAATAGCTTGGAAGGGTTGTGCAATGCCACCCACCAAGAAGTTGGTGGTCGGGGATGTACCGCTGATGGTTCGCGCAGGTGAGCGATACGTACGTCGCGAATCGTTGAATGCAAACTCACTGAATGCAGACAAGTTTTCGTTGATTCTGAATTTACCAATGCCTAGCAAGCTAAAGTCTTCGCCTTCGGTTTGCACATCAGTGAATGCATCGCCATCGTAGTTACAGAAGGTGCGGCCAAACAAGAAACTGGAAGATGCAATGCCATAAGCAGCACTACCGACCAATTGCTTAGAGGGATCGCAGTTCAATTTATTTAAGATGTTGGGAGATGTGGCATTTCCCGTCGTGAAGAAAGAGTTGGAATTAAGTGCACGCTCTTTAAAGAAAAAGGGCTGATCGGTCGCGTAGCTGTAGTAAGGGATCAAGCGATTGTTCATCGCTGCGTATTCAGAGGCGCGGATGTCAAATGAGCCATCACGCACCGTTGTTTTATTTTGGGATGACAAATCGAAGGACAACATCAAGCTTTTGCCATCAGACTTGTAGTCACCCATACCAACCGTGCCGTTGATGTTGCGACGACCAAATTCTTGATTGTCATTGGCGCCAATGCTGGTTGACACCTCACCACCCACAAAACCTGTTTTGGTGATGAAGTTGATGACACCTGCCATGGCATCAGAGCCATAAACAGCAGATGCGCCGTCTTTGAAGATTTCAATTCGCTCAATGGCCGAAATTGGAATGCTGTTCAAGTCATACAAAGTTGACTGGCCGTTGTTGGGGTTGGCATAGGCCGAAGGCGTCATACGACGACCATTCAACAAAATCAATGTGGACGTTGAGCCCAAAGCACGCAATGACGCAGTCGCAACGCCTCGTGAAAAACCATTCTGGTCAGGCGTGTCGTTGTAGCCACCCACACCCATTGAAGGTACGGCCTTTAACAACTGCAGAACGCTGGATGCACCTGACTGTTGAATTTCTTGGGCAGTGATTGTCTGAATGGGGGACGTGCCCTCTTTATCAGCACGCTTCAAATTGGAGCCAGTGATTGTGACCTCTGCCAATCCTGAGGACTGAGCGAGAGACATTTGGCTGAAACCTGTGGTCATGAGAACCATGACTGCCAGGCTGATCTTGGATGGCTTGAACATCTTGGGGACCTTGTTTGTATTAATGGTTTTAAAGAATTTGTCAGTTTAATGACCTTGTACTTATTAATTAACCGGAAGAACCCTTTGTTACTTAAAAACAACAGGATAAGCATGGGTTCCAAAAACTGAGCGTGTCAAAATAAGACTTTGACAAATGAGAACGACAACATGAGCTTTTTAAAGGGTAAGAAAATCCTCATCACGGGGGTTTTGTCCAACCGATCGATTGCCTACGGCATTGCCAAAGCGTGCCATGAACAAGGCGCCGAATTAGCCTTCAGCTATGTGGGTGAACGGTTCAAAGACAGAATCACGGAGTTTGCTGCAGACTTCGATTCAAAGCTGATTTTTGATTGTGATGTAGGAGAAGACGCCCAGATCGACAACTTGTTCAAAGATTTGTCACTTCACTGGCCCCAGTTTGATGGTTTCGTGCACAGCATTGGTTACGCACCCCGTGAAGCCATAGCGGGCGACTTCATGGAGGGCTTCAGCCGTGAAGGCTTCAAAATTGCGCACGACATCAGCGCCTATTCATTCCCTGCCATGGCCAAGGCGGCTTTGCCTTACTTAAGAGAAGACGCGGCATTGCTGACCTTGACTTACCTTGGCGCTGTCAAAGTAGTGCCCAACTACAACACCATGGGCCTGGCCAAAGCTTCTCTAGAAGCATCGGTTCGCTATTTGGCCGATTCACTGGGCCCTAAAAAGATCCGTGTGAATGGCATCAGTGCAGGCCCTATCAAAACACTGGCAGCCAGCGGCATCAAAGACTTTGGGAAAATTTTGAGTGCTGTTGCCGCCACTTCTCCGATTCGTCGCAATGTCACGATTGAGGATGTGGGCAACACCGCGGCTTTCTTGATGAGCTCTTTGTCGGCCGGTATTTCCGCTGAAATTGTGTATGTGGATGGCGGCTTCAGCCACGTCGTTGGTGGCATTGGCGGCGTTTAAACAGAGGTTTTTTTGAAGCCTCAAAAGCAACGCCTTCGGGCGTTGTTTTTTTTTAACATTTACGAAAGTCAGAATAGTAATTTTCTCGGTTTTGTCACATATTAAGCGCATGAGTTATTGAAATGTAATTTTTAGTCTTTTTCGGTCCAAACACTTCTGTTTGGATACCTTTAAAGACTATTTTTATGTTCAATCTCATATTCATTTAGATACAAAAGGACTCCATAATGCCTCAATTCAAAATCAGTACCCTGAATCGCCATCTTTGGATGGCATTCGGTGGCACTGCTTTGACACTGGCGAGCATGCAAGTTGCACAAGCTCAACAGGTTGAAACAGTGACCATCACAGGCTCTTCCATCAAACGTACGATTGAAAACCAAAGCGCCCTGCCCGTTTCGATCTACTCAGCCGATGAGTTGAGATCTGTGGGCGTGACGTCTACAGAAGAAATTGTGCAACGTATTACAGCCAGCCAATCTAGCACGGGCGGCA
>Ga0209088_10000667_pt1 | contig 23828 bp, 20 predicted proteins | sample S_140625_EF_Meta_FD_187324 | JGI IMG/M metagenome (GOLD analysis project Ga0209088, IMG submission 187324) | Freshwater microbial communities from Lake Simoncouche, Canada to study carbon cycling - S_140625_EF_MetaG (SPAdes) (version 2) | ecosystem: Environmental > Aquatic > Freshwater > Lake ... | reverse complement strand
GAAGGTCTGTTCCTCCAGCTGGGTGAGCACATTGAGCCCAGCGGTACGGGAGAGGTAGTAGAACCGGTCGTGGTTCTGGAGATGGAGCATCTGGGTTCCGAACACATAGGCAAAGGAGGAACCGAGCATGCCGCCAAAGGGTTGGAGCTTTTCTGCTAATCCCCCGATCCAGAAATCGATCAGTTCCACCCCTCCCAGGGCTCCGCCGGCATAGGCACCCGTGGCATTCAGGAAGGCCTGGGCATCCAGGTTGCCGAGGGCCGCCGTATCGAGCAGCGCCTGGGCCGCAGTTCTGCGGGCCGCATCCGTGGTGGCGGCGAGGATCGTGGCGTGGGTGCCGTAGGCGGCGATGAAATTGACCAGCGACTCCCCGTGCTTGATGTTGACGGCAAAGTCGTTCCAGCTGATGTAAGGAACCAGGGCTGGATTGCTGGTGTCATTGAAAAAGGCGCGTCGGGCGGCGTTGAGTCCAGGCACGCCGGTTTCACGGCCCCGGGCCAGGTTGAGGGCTCCTAAATCCAGGGGCAGTCCCACCAGGCCATTGTGCAGCGACTCGGTGATGAATTCATCGATCTCGTTGCCCACCTGGCGGCTCATGCCGGTGGCAATGCTGCCGACGGCGGCTTTGGTGTCAACTCCACTGGCCTGGAAGGCCACGGGGTTGAGGAAGGCATCAATCAGCCGCATCGGCACGGAGCTCCCGGTGCCGGGATCGATGCGATCGACGGTGTCGGTGAGCATCGAGTGGCCAAAGCGATACACAACATTGGCAAATTCCGACATGATGGCCGGGTCTACCGTGCTGTTGTAGCCGCTGAAGATTTCGAGTGAAGGTAGAAGTTTACGGGCGAATTCTTCAAAGACAAGATGCTGATATTGCATCTCATTGGGGAACCGTGCCGCCTGGAATAGGCGTTCGCCGTTCCAAGACAGGGCGGCAATCTGGACGGGGGTGACCGGCAGGGCCGTCACCGGTGTCAGCAGCCATTGGTTGAGGAAGGCCAGGTCGGCGCTGGCCAGGATCACCTCCTTGGAGTGGGCCAGCAAGCGATTGTGTTCCGAGTGGAACACGCTGTGTAGGGCGGTGAGGGCAATGTTTTCGTTGCCACGGCCATCCCCAGTGACATAGTGACGATCCAGCAGTTCGTTGTCGTACGTGCCGGCCGGTTGGATTGTTGCGGCGGTACTCACCAGGAGGTCCGCATCCGCCACTTCGGTGGGATCGGGTTTGGCATTGTGGGCGATGTCATCCAGGAAGGCATGACCAGTGCGCAGGGCCCCTTCGGTGCTCACTGGCGTGGTGCGGTTGCCCTCCAGGGTGGAGCCATCCAGCAGAACTAACTGGGGAAGCCCGTTGACGCCGGGGATGAAGTTGCCGAACGAATCGGTGAGGATCATCGGCCCGTTCAGCACATCCTGGTCGGTCAGGTTGATCCCCAGGAGGGTGCGGGCCTGGGCCTTCACCTCGCCCCAGTTAGCGATCGATCCGGGCACGGCGCCATCCAGCAGGGCGCCGGTGCTGCGCACCCGGCCCTCCTGCACCGCATAGGCGCGCAGAAACACCTGATGGGCGGGATGGGAGGTGTAGGTCTGGTTTTGATCGATCCAGGGCGTGGTTTGGTTGGCATAGGTGCGGGTGTCGTCGGCGGTGCCGGCCACGCCATCGGGGCCTGGATCGAGCCCTTCCACCTGGGCCCGGGTCAACACCATGAAGTTGTTGGGACTCCCCGGCACGAAGAGGGGATCGTCCGATGCCAGGGGGACCATCACGGCACCGTTGCCACCTTTGCCGATCAGATCGAGGCCGTGATCGAAGAACTGACCAAAAATTGTGAACAGCGAGTTGTAAGGCGCTGAGAGCCCCGCATCGGGAGCCACATTCGGCACCAGCAGGGTGCCGTCGGAGGAGACGGGGGCGGTGACGCCACCGGCGACGGCCACGGCCGCTGGATTGCTGACCGTCTGGGTGGAGATCAGATTGCTGATGCTGCGCACGGCGCCGTCGAAGACCACCCCATTCAGCTGGGTGTAGGACGAGGGACTGCCCACCGTGAGGGGGCCTGGCCCATCGGGATCAAATGGGGCGGCCTGGGCCTGGCGCCACTGCTGGGGGAGGCGATTGGGCATCGCCCGATCGGCCGAGCCGAACAGCTCCTGGCCGGGCACCACGTTGTTGTTAATCCCCTGCACGGTGCGCAGGCCATAGGGCAGCAGGGGATTGCCGTTGAGCTGGGCGAGGGGGTCAGCTCCTGCGGTCTGGGCTTCCGCCAGAGCGATCTGCTGAAGGATGAACTGGAGGTCGTGCTTGACGAGCTTCATGGGAAACGGTCGATCGGGAGGTGAGATCGGGGGCCTGGGGGCCAGCCCCTGAGGGAGCGGCAGTGGCTCGCCGGAAGCCACCTGAATGGCGACTTAGAAATCACCAGAAATTCACCCTAGTGCAAATGTGGTCAAAACGACCCCCTCGCGCTCAGGCGAAAACCAATGCGCCTTTCGGTTGTTTTCACTTGTTTGGTCTCTAGATTTAAGATTTTTTTGGGTGGGGGCTGGCCTTGTGGGTGCCCCTTCGTTTGTTTCTGGCCCGCCTGGGGGGTTCTGGCCGCGAGAGGCCCTCAAGGCGCCGACTCCCGATCCAGTCCCTTGAGGTTTAAGCTTTTTTTAATCTTGGAGAGGTCGGGGCCCGTGCCCCGTGGCATCTCCGGGAGCCCTCAGCCGGGCATCGTCACGAATTCTTCGGCCACGGAGGGATGGAGCGCCATGGTGCGGTCAAAGTCCGCCTTGGTGGCCCCCATGCCGATGGCGATTGCCGCCATCTGGATGATCTCGGCGCTGTGGTCGCCCACCATGTGGCAACCCAGCACCCGATTGGAGCCGTTCTCCACCACCAGTTTGAGCACCACCTGGGGACCCCGCTTGGGCAGGGCCTGGGCCATCGGCCGGAAGCGGGCGCGGTGGACGCGAATCGCCTCCGCGCCGTAGGTGGCGATGGCGGCCTCTTCGCTCAGGCCCACCGTGGCCAGCTCCGGGTGGGTGAACACCGCACTGGCCACGAGGTGGTGATCCACCTGGCGGAGCCGGCCGCCGTAGCAACTGTCAGCAAAGGCGCGCCCCTCATCGATGGCCACCGGCGTCAGCGTGATTCGCTCGGTCACGTCTCCGACGGCGTAGATGTGGGGTTGGTTGGTGCGCTGGTTGCCATCCACCGGCAGGCGCCCGTCCAGGGTCAATACGCCTGCAGCCGCCAGGTTGAGTCCCTCCAGGAAGGGGCGCCGGCCGGTGGCCAACAGTACGCCTCCGACCCGGAGGGGATCGGCGCAGGAGGGGGCGCCGCCCTCCAGGGTGACCCTCAGATCCCCCGGCTCGCCATCGATGGCGCCGGGGCGGCAGCCGAAGCGCAGATCGATACCGTCGTCGATCATCGCCGCAGCGATTGCCTCACTCAGCTCCCGATCGAAGCCCCGCAGCAGGTGATCGCCGCGCACCAGCTGGATCACCTCCACGCCGAGCCCCCGCAGAATGCAGGCGAACTCACAGGCGATGTAGCCCGCCCCCACCACCACCATCCGTGCCGGGAGCTGGTCCAGCTCAAACAGATCGTCGCTCACCCAGCCCAGGGCAGCGCCGGGAATGGCCGGTCGCTGGGGACGGCCGCCCACCGCCACCAACAGACGCTCGCCCCGCAAGGGCCGCCGGCCGCCATCGCTCTGGATGGCCTCCACATGGTGGGGATCAAGAAAACGGCCCCAGCCGGGCACCAGGGTCACCCCGGCCTTGGCTAGTAGGGCGATGTGCAGCTGGTTGAGCCGATCGACCTCGGCCCGCACGTTGCGCAGCAGGGTGGCCGGTTCGCAGCGCACCCCCTCCAGCTGCCAGCCATAGCTGGCCGCATCCTCCAGCTGCTGGCGAAAGGCGGCGCCGTACACCAAGAGTTTCTTGGGCACGCAACCGCGGATCACGCAGGTGCCCCCCACCCGGTCCCCCTCCACGATCGCCACCCGGGCGCCGTAGCCGGCGGCCCGCTTGGCGGCGGCCAGCCCACCGGAGCCGGCGCCGATCACCACCAGATCAAAATTGTCACTGGCGGGAACGGCAAGGGGGGAGGCGGTCATGACGCGTGCGGGGGGGAACGGGGGAGCACGGAGCGTGCTGCCCTCCAGGAAGGCTCCCTCCAGATTGGCCCCCGCCAGGTCCGTGTCGCGCAGATCGCAGCCCCCTCGATCGCTGCCCTGCAGATCGGCTCCTTGCAATGGGGCCCTTGACGTAGGGCCAAGCTGAGGTGGCGTCGCAAAAAAACCTCCTGGGCCTACGGCCCAGGAGGGGGGAATGGAGAACAAAACTGGGAGGAAACGCCTCAGGGGGCGGAATCGCCGAAGAGGGCGGCATCGCCGGACTCCCCGGTGCGGATGCGGATGGAGGTTTCCACAGGGGTGACGAAGATCTTGCCGTCGCCGATTTTGCCGGTGCGGGCGGCGTTGGTGATGGCGCTGAGCGCCGCATCCACTTTGTCGTCGGTGACAACGATCATCACCTTGGATTTCGGCAAAAACTCCACCACAAACTCATTGCCGCGATAGCGCTCCACCTGGCCCTTTTGGCGGCCGAAGCCACGGGCATCGGAAACGGTCATGCCGACTAGGTCGATGGCCACAAGGGCTGTCTTGACGGCATCCACCTTGGAGGGGCGGATGAGGGCCGTGATCATTTTCATGGTGTTCTCGCCATCAATTGGTCATGGGGTCGTAGGCCTCTTCACCATGGGCGACAAAGTCCAGCCCACGCTCCTCATCCTCACGGCTGATCCGCAGCCCCACCACAGCACCAACGATCGCCAGAATGATCGCTGTTCCGAGGGCGACGAAACCATAGGTTATGACTACTGCCTTGAATTGGGCGATGAACATGCCGAAGTTGCCGCTCTTCTCCATGATCTCGGCGGATTTCGGGAAGTAGTCCGCTGGGACTAGGGCCTTGGCGGCAAAAATCCCGGTGAGCAGCGCCCCGATGGTGCCGCCCACACCGTGAACCATGAAGGTGTCCAGGGAATCGTCGAACTTGATCGCCGATTTGATCTGTACAGCCAGAAAACAACCGGCAGCGGTGAGGGCGCCGATGATGATGGCGGGACCCATGTACACGAAACCGGCGGCGGGGGTGATGCCCACCAAGCCAGCTACCGCTCCCGTGGCTGCACCCACGGCGGTGGGTTTGCCGTCCTTGAACCATTCGATCAGGCACCAGGCCAGCAGACCCGCAGACGCGGAGGTGGTGGTGGTGAGAAAGGGCAGGCCGGCGGTCTTGGCGGCGAACATGCTGGCGCCGTTGAAGCCGAACCAGCCAAACCACAACAGACCTGCTCCAAGCAGAATAAAAGGCACATTGTGGGGCGGGCGACGGCTCGCGGGCCAGGTGCTGCGAGGACCAATCATCGCTGCGGCTACCAAGGCCGCCACGCCGGAGGCGATGTGCACCACAGTGCCGCCGGCGAAATCAATGGCTCCCACCTCACCAAAGGGACCGAGAAAGCCTCCTCCCCAAACCATCTTGGCCATCGGGCTGTAAACAAAGAGGCTCCAGAGCAGGCAGAACCAGAACCAGGCCTTGAAGCTGATCCGCTCCACCACGGCCCCGGAAATCAGAGCGGGAGTGATGATGGCGAACATCCCCTGAAACAGGGCGAAGGAGGTGGCGGAGATGGCGAAACCATCGGCCAAGGGACCATCGCCTAGCTCCCCGCCCAAATTGGTGAGCCACATCAGTTCAAGGCCACCAATGAAGGGACTCTTGAAGCCGACACCAAAGGCCAGTGTGTAGCCGATCACCACCCAGAGAACACCGATCAGCCCCATCATGAAGAAGCTCATCATCATGGTGTTGAGCACGTTCTTGGAACGGACGAACCCGCCGTAGAAGAACGCCAGGCCAGGGATCATCAGCAACACCATGGCCGAGCCCATCAGCATGAGCGTGGTGTCGGCGCCATCGGTGGGCACCTTGGCGAGGGCTGCCTTGGCGGAGCCGGCCATCATGGGAAGTAAGCCGGCCCCGATCGCCATCACCGCAAAGGCGTACTGGCGGAGCTGGGGGTCTTGCACGCCGGCGAAGAGCCGTAGGCGGAATCGGTCGAACGTCGCGAGAGCGGTCACGGTTCGATCGGACGGAAGGGTCCGTGGCATTGGGGATGCGCCTCTCCAAAGTTCACCCGGCTACACTGATGCCTGGCTTGCACCTCCTCTGTAGCTGTCGAAACAGATTCTTCGATCGCTGCAGCAAATCCTCCCTGGCTTGGTTGCCACTCCGCAGCCTCATGGCTCCTCAGTGCTTCTCGCTTCCCCCTGATTGCAGCCGCCGGAACCGCCGTAGTTTGCGATTCCTGGGGCGGGGGGACCTTGTCTTGAGGCCTCCCCTCTGATGTGCGTCCTAGAGATGGAGCCACCGCTGCCCCGAGCCCGTGTCCCTGTCGTCCACCATGACGCCATCGTCCGCGACGCCCTTGAGCTGGTCTGAGCTGGAGCCTTGGGCGGCGGCCGAGCCTGATCGCGTCCAAGGGCCCACCAACGCCCAGGCCCAGCTGCGGCTGTTTGGGGCACCGGAGTCGGCGGTGCGGGTGACGTTGTACCGGGACCATCACGCCTGGTGCCCCTATTGCCAGAAGATCTGGCTGTGGCTGGAAGAGCGGCGCATTCCCTATCGCATCCGCAAGGTGACGATGGTGTGCTACGGAGAAAAGGAAGCCTGGTATCGACAGATTGTCCCCTCGGGCATGCTGCCGGCCCTGGAGATTGATGGCCACCTGATCACCGAAAGTGATCTGATTCTCCAGGCCCTGGAACACAGCTTCGGCAGCCTTGGTCCGGCCATGGCCAGCGCTGACGTTCAGCCCCTGCGCCTACTGGAGCGGCAGTTGTTCCGCGCCTGGTGTCAATGGTTATGCATCCCGAATCTGGGGGAACGTCAGGAGCAGCAGGCCCGCAGTGCCTTCGATCACCTGGCCGCCACCATGGCGGAGCTCCTGGAGCGTTCAGCCGGACCCTTTTTCCTCGGGGAGTTCAGCACCGCCGATCTGGTGTTTGTGCCTTACGTCGAGCGCATGAATGCCAGCCTGGCCTATTACAAGGGCTATTTGCTGCGGCGGGAGCATCCCGCCCTGCACCGCTGGTTTGGGGCCCTTGAACAGCGCTCCACTTATCTGGGCACCCAGAGCGACTTTCATACCCATGCCCACGATCTCCCCCCCCAGATGGGAGGGTGCTATTCCACCGAGACGCCGGAACAGCGGGACCTGGCCCGCAGGATTGACCATGGGCCTTGGCCGATCGTGGCGGCTGGGGAGCCCGATCCGGAAACCAGCGCCGTCGAACCGCTGGACGCGGCGGCCGTAGCCCTGGCGCGGATGTTGCGCCATCGCACCACCCTGGTGCAACGCCCACCGCTCCGGGGCTCTGGCGGTGATCAAGCCCTCCGCTGTGCCCTCACCCAACTGATTGGTCAGGGAGAATACGCGCCACCGGCGGGGACGGCGGGGGGATTGCGGTACTTGCGTGACCGCATCAGTGTGCCTAGGGACATGCCCCTGCATGCAGCTCGGCACCTACGGCAAGCTCTGGAACGGACGGCGGCCCTGGATCCAACCACCCCGGCAGCCCAGGGTGACCCCCTTCCGAACACCCACCGGCGGGATCAGAATCCACGGCCGTTTCTACTGGGCACCCCCCTGGGATCGATCTAGGCTTGTTCTAGTCGGTTTCCGATAGCCATGGCTCAACGCCGCCACCTTGCCCTAGTTGCCGCCGGTTTGTTATCTCTGGGTGCGGCACCTGGCGCCGGCGCCCTTGAGATGCATGGATCCACCTATTTCACCCGTCCTCCCTGGAAAGTTGATCTGATCTGCTACAACACGACGGTTTGGGCTGGGGCGCCGGAGTATTATTTCACGATTGAACTGAATCCCCAGGCTGGCGCTGATCTGGGACAGATCACGGTGCAACAAACCCGTGGGGCTGACTGGTCGTTTCCCTACAATGTGGGAATGACCAGGGCGTTTTTAGGGCGACCGCGGCATGAGGGCCAAGCGGTAGCGGTCCAAGCCCAATTCGACGATAAGAGCCGTCTGTTCACCCTGCAATTTCCCCAACCTGTTCCCGCCGGATCTACCTTGACGGTGGTGCTCCGGCCATGGCGCAATCCTTCCACCGCGGACACCTATCTGTTCCAGGTGGTGGCTTATCCAGCAGGTCCAAATCCGGTGGGCTCCCCGATTGGACTGGGCACCCTCCGGATCTATGAAGCCCTGGCTTGGTGAGCGCAGCCGTCCCCTCGGAATCGAGGGATCAGCTGCCGGGATGGCGCAGGGTACGCCAGGTTCCATTGCCGGTGCTCACCTCCACCCCGATGGCGATGGAAGCCTCGGTCGTCTGCGGGGCGTGATGGTGGCTCCAGCGCTCCGCCTCAGTCAAGGCCGCCTCAAGGGTGTCGAAGAGGTCGTCCAGCACGGGATGGGGGCAACCTTGGGCATCCACTAATCGATAGCGGCGGGCGGGTTGTCCGAGCTCCATGGGGTTGAGAAGGGGATTCAAATCAGCCAAGGCCACCATGGCCACGATTCAGCAAGATGATTTCAGTTTGATTGTGACCGTCCCGCTAGGCGGTAGTTATCGCCACCACTTCAGGTGTTGATGGACGGGGCTGGAGTGAGCAGGCTGGCGTGGAGCACATCCATCACGGCGAGCACCGGCTCGATGTCCTCTGGGGCGAGGTCGAGGTTCGTGGCCAGATTGGCGAGGATCTGCCGCTCTCGCTCCTCAAGGGGCCCATCGGAGCGCATGATCTCGGTGGCGACCGCAAAGGCCGTGTGGCGTTGGCGGGAATCCAGCACCGTGGCGGCACTCTGCATCAGTCCTTCCGCTCCCTGTTGTCGCAGTTCCTCCAGCAGGGTGTCCATCAGGCTGATCATTTCCGCGTCGCTGCGATGGCAGTAGGGGGCGCGGTAGTCGAGGGAATGGCGCAGGGCGCGGGTGCCCGCCATGGTGAGCACGCCATCCCAGGAGACGGCGGCCAGGGCGACGGCGGCAAAGGCGGTGGAGGTATCCATCGAAATGGTGGATGGGGCCATGGGATTGGAGTGGGAAGGGTTGATCAGTCACCCTTCATGGGTCGGCGAACCCTCAATGTGCCGTGATCGTTGTCACCAAAACGCAAGACAACTCGATTTTGGCCCTGGCCATCCTGCGGTGACCTTCCGGGACAGGGTCCGTTCAGCGCAGGTATTGACGGATCGCCGGCCGGCACCAATACACGAGCACGGCTGCATTCAAGGCCCAGCTGAGGGGCGCCACCATGGCCAGCAGGAACCGATCTTGGGGGATCAGCACCAGTCGGACGATTGTGTACGGAACGGTGGTGGCCAGGTCCATGGACAGGGCCACGATGGCCAGCACCTGACCCCAGTGGCGCCAGCGCAGTAAGGCGATGCAGGCGATCAGGCCGACCACGATCGCAGGTAGGACGGCCCCGGCTCCCACGGCAATATTGGTGGCGCGCCAAACCGGATCCCGCAGGATCATCATCAGAGCTAGGGGCAGAAGCAGCAGGTTCACCCCCAGTCCCAGCCAGGCCAGGAAGCGATAGCCCCGGGGGGGATGAAGGGTGGTGGGGGGCGGGATCGCGGGTAGCGAGATGCGCATGCCGGCCATTCTCTCAGGTTCGTCGCACCTTGGATGGGACCGTAGGTGTAGGGGCGTTTAGGAGTCCGTAGCGATCGGAGTGAGCTGTTCCAGCCTGGCCACCAGATCGTCAATGCTGGCGTCGCTGGCCAGTCGGTTGTTGGTGCTGATCAACTGGCGGCCCACCACGTGGGCGCCCAGGTGGGCGAGCTGAAGGCGCAGGGCGGTGAGGATCGTGAAGCCGCCGCCGCCGGAATGGGTGGCGATCACAATGGGCCGACCATTGAACAGCTGACGGAAGTCATCCCCCTGCACCGACAGCCAGGCGATCGCGTTGGTGAGCAGGGGTGGGATTGAGCCGTTGTATTCCGGAGCGCAAATCACCCACCGGGGGGCTGAAGCCAGCAGCACACTCAGGGCCGTGAGGCCTTCGGGCAATCCGTTGGAGACCGCCTGGCGGGGGTTGTAGAGGGGCAGGGGCAGGGTGGTGAGATCCAGCACCTGGGCCTGCAGTCCGCGGGCCTGGCCGCTGGCGGCGAACCGTTCGGCTAGTTCTAGGTTTTTGCCGCTGCTGGCGGTGATGACAAGCAGATCGAGGGCCATCGGCACTGCCGGAGTGGACAACTGATCTGCCCAGCATGATGGGCAGCCCCGCCACCTGGGGGACTTCGGTGATGCTGATGCACCACCATGCTGGGACATTGCGCAGCTTCTTCCCGTGGCCACCGCCTTCCCCCCCCTGGTTCGCGGCGCCTTGACCACCCTGCAGGTGAATCTGGGGTATCGCTGTAATCAAGCCTGTAGCCACTGCCATGTGGATGCGGGACCGGCTCGGCGGGAACAGATGGACACTGAGACCGTGGCCCTGATTCCCCGGGTGCTGGCTGCCCGTGGGCTGCATTGCCTTGATCTCACCGGCGGTGCCCCGGAACTTCATCCTCAGTTTCGGGAGCTGGTGAGGGAGGCGCGCCGGTTGGGGGTGACGGTCATCGATCGTTGCAACCTGACGATCCTGGCGGAGCCTGGCCAGGAGGATTTGGCGGCCTTTCTCAGCGAGGAGGGGGTGACGGTGGTGGCGTCGCTCCCCTGCTACGAAGCCGCCAATGTGGATCGTCAGCGGGGGCCAGATGTTTTTGCTCGCAGCATCGAGGGGTTGCGGCAGCTGAACCGCCACGGCTACGGCGGCCCCGATTGTGCTCTGATCCTCAATTTGGTGTTCAATCCCCAAGGGGCCTCCCTGCCGCCCCCTCAGGCCAACCTGGAAGCCGACTATCGCCGGGTGTTGAGCACCCAATACGGGGTGATCTTCAACCAGTTGTTCACCCTCACCAACATGCCGATTCAACGCTTTGCCGCAGCCTTGCAGGCCAGTGGCGAACTGGAAAGTTATCAAGATCTACTGCGTGCGCAATTTGAACCGAGTCATCTCAACGCGGTGATGTGTCGCCAGTTGATCAGTGTTGACTGGCAGGGGAGGCTGTTTGATTGTGATTTCAATCAACAACTCGGTCAGCAGTCTTGGCCAACCTATGGGGCCGCCTACTCCCACCTCAGGGATCTCCTGGAGGGGGACCCCGAGGGACTCGGGATTGCCACGGGGGATCATTGTTTTGGTTGTACGGCCGGCGCTGGGTCCAGCTGTGGCGGTGCCCTTACCAACCGGGTGGTGAGCAAGTCAATGCAACATGGCACCTCACGATGAGATTCCGGCAGGGTCGTGATCCGAGTCGCGCTGATTGGCCAACAGACCATGGAGCTGTTCGAAAACAGCCTGGAACGACGGCGCCGGGGAACGATTCAGGGGCTGAGCTGGTCGTTGACAAGTTGGGAAGCGGGCTCGAGGACCACCATCACGGGCCGCAGACTGCCCTGGGGAACTTTGGCCTGACGATCGGCCCATTGTCCGATCAGATTCAAGGAATCCTGGGGCAGTCCCTCCACGCTGGAGATGACCTGGCCGCTGGCGTTGAGGGTGATCGGGACCGTCTGGGCCTGACGGAGATGGTTGGCCGGTAACCGCACCACCTCGGCTGGCATGACCTGCTCTCGAACGCTGAGAAGAGGCTGAAGATCCTGGCGCCAGTGGCGGGGCAGGGCACTCAGGGGATCTGGCGACGCCTCCCGTTGGAGCTTTTCGATCTGGGCAGCGGGGACCATTCGAGTGGTGGTTTCGTTAAGGCTGGAGAGGGAAAGTTCACCCCCCAGGGCCGCGGCACCGGGCCGTAGACAGTTTGAAGCTTTTGCGAATACTTGGCTGGCAGCTGTGGCGTTATCGGGGGAGTCGATGGGAGTGGCCAGGGCCATGCGTCGTTGCACGGGGAGGGTGCGGCTGGCTAGCAGGGTGGTGGGATTCTCTTGACGGCTGCGTTGAATCAGCTCTCCAAGCCCCACCGTGATCAGCCCTGGCGTGTTGGCTTGCCTGAGGCGATGAGGAACCCCCGACTTGTTTTGGGCGCGCTGATGTGAGGTGGCGGCAAGCGGGACCGCCTTCCTCGCGGCGGATGGGTGAGGACTGGGGGGCATGGCGGGGATCGGCGGCAGCAGATCCAGGGGGGAGAACGAGCCTTGGGCGCTGGCCGCGATCGCTATGGCCTGGGTTCGAGGCGCAGGCACAGCCTTGGGATTCAACAGGGCCATCAACGAATTCAGGTTGTCGATACAGACAATCGGCAACCAGGCCCAAAGGCCGGCCATGATCAGCCAGAAACTGGGGGAGTGATGAATCGGTTGATTGGCCATGGCATCAAGGGTGTGGGGAGTGCGCCGATGGGGCACAGGTTAGATCACTTGTTGTTGTTGATCAGGTCAACGAGGGCGAACACATTCACCAATCCGGTTAGTGGTGTGGCGATCGCGCCGATGGCGTCCGAGGCGATGGCGTAGGTGCTGCGGTTGACCACAACCGTGTCGCCATCGCGTAGGGGGGGGTTGCGAAGATTGCTGACACCGGCGCTGTAGTTGATGTTCAATAGTTGACGCGTGGCTGATCCGTTGCGATTGATTCGGACCAATTCCACATCACTGCGTTTGGCACGCCAGTTTTTAGGACCTCCAGCCGCAAGGATGGCTTGGACGAGCGGCGTGTTGGCTTTGACCTCGACGCGACCAGGGTTCAACACTTCCCCAATCACATTGACCCGAATACTTTGCGGGGAGAGGTTGGCCGCTGCCAATTCCATCACCTGACTCTGGGGAGTGGTGGCTTTGCCGACCACAATGGTATCGCCATCGAAGAGGAAGGGATTCTGACGCTTATCGCCTTGGAATAGGAGCGCAGTCAGATCGAGGTTGGTTTGCTTGAGCTGATCGACGGAACGGGGGATGCGACGCTGCAGCTGCACATCAGCCAGATTGGCATTCAGGGTCATGCCTCCAGCTTTTTGGAGAGCCGCCACAACAGTGGGAAGACCGGTAATGGTGGTGGTGGTACCAGTTTTTGTAGATTCTTTCTCGATTTGTGATGTCTCTGAGGTGGTGAGTGTGTAAAGGCCTGGGCTTTCAACCTCACCAACAACCGAGACTTGAATGGGCCTGGCCCGTAGAACTTGAAGATTAAGATCGGGTCTCTTGATATAGCGACCATACATTGATCGAAGCCAGTTCGTTGCTTGGTTGACGGTCAGTCCATCAAGGACGATTGATCCAAGCATGGGAAGGGAGGTGCTGCCATCGTTTAACAGCTCCAAATCCCCGCCAAGGTCTTTGTAGGCTGAAGAAACGAAGGTGATTCGGAGCGCATCTCCAGGGCCGAGGATATAGGCGTCTAGGCCGGTTTCTACGGGACTAACCTGCGGCTTGGCACTAGCGGCTTGACCAGGGGGTATCGCAGCGGAGCGTTGAGACACTGCTGCCGCCAATCCAGCCCGATGAAGAATAGGTGAGACCAGGCAGAAACCGCTTGCCACGATCCAGCTAAAAGCCAACCGTTTCGGGAATCGTTGAATTGGTCGCGTCATGCTGAAGCCCCTGGTTGGTCAGTCATGAATTAAACGACATGAGTGTAGCACGTTTATCTTCGTCCTCAAGGGGATCGGGATCAAGTGTGGGACGGCGGGCTGGTTTGCGTCGGATCAATTTTGGAAGGCCAATTAATTTCAATAAGCGTTAGGTGAGCGGAGATGCAAAATGGTGCGAAGGAGAATCTTGATGTCTAGATTAAGGCTCCATTCTCGCTGGTAACGAAGGTCGGCTTCAACGCGGCGCGCCATGGCTTCAAGTTCGGCCGTTTCGCCCCGCCAACCTTCCACTTGGGCCAAGCCGGTCATGCCAGGCTTGAACAGGTGGCGTTGCATATATCCGGGAATGAGGCGGCGATACAGCTCATTGTGATCAACGGCATGGGGCCTTGGACCCACAAGACTCATGGATCCATTCAGCACATTGAGCAGCTGGGGGAGCTCGTCGATGGACCAGCGCCGCAGTAACTTGCCGATCGGGGTGATGCGCGGGTCATCGCGCTGGGCTTGCTTTAGGCCCGGGGTGTCACCGGATTCGGTGACACGCATCGTCCGAAACTTGTAGATTTTAAAGCGGTGTCCATCGAGTCCATAGCGATCTTGGTAAAACAGGATAGGCCCGGGACTGGTGAGGGAAATGAGAAGTCCTACAACCAGCAGCAGCGGAGAGAGCAGGATGACGGCCGATCCTGCCAGCGTTAGATCGAGCAAGCGTTTCAGTTTTCGATCAATGATCGAATCGTCTTGCCCCCAAAGGCTGATGCAGAAACCGTTGCCCAACTGTTCCACGTTAAAGCGCATCGAGGACTGGGTCCACGGAGGAATATAAAATACGGGTTTACAAGTGTCTCCAAAGAAGCGGATCACTTCATGCATAGGCAATTGTTCGTCTGTCGAATAGCTGAAGTAAATTTGATCGACATCATTGCGATTTAACCATCTTCGTAGGTCATCCAGGCCTCCGGAGCAAGAGGGCATCCCTTGAGGAAGGGATGCAGAGCGATGACGGGGCGGTTGAAACCAGGCCAGGAGTTCCAGGCCCAGATAGGGCAGATCCTGTAATTGCCGATAAAAATTGACGGCCGTTTCCGGGGAGCCCCAAAAAATCACCGTTCGCTTGTTTCCGCCCCGGCTGCGCTGATTTCTCAACAGCTTGCGGCCACCGATGTGAAGACTGATCAGTAGGAGCCAACTCAGCAGGGCCCATAGGCCCAAGTCCAGCCGAGAGAAATCCGCGCTCTGCTTGGCGGCAAATGCCACCACCAGCAGACCGTTCAGGACCATCATCCAGCTGATGGTGAGTCGCCGCAACAGGGTCCAGAGGCTCTGCTGTCGATAACTCTGATAAAGCTTGCCGCTCGGTAGAAGCAGGGACGTGAGCAGCAGAATCCAGATTTCCGGGGGGAACAGCAAGTCGGTCGGCAGGCTCTCGCCCCTGCTTCGGACAATCAGGGTGAACAGCCCGGCCACCATGAGGGGATCCATCAACCGCTGTAGGCGGTTGATGTCCTTGCCGTAGTGGTGGAGGGCGCCCCCCATGCGAATCGGACGGATTCCACCGGCTGGCTCAGAACCGGCTTGGCCAGCCCTGGGGGGCGAATTGGGGATTGGGGTGCTCACGCGGCGCTCCTTGGTCTGTCAGGCGGGGGCGGTAGCGACCGCTTCAGTGGCCAGGTGCTGCGGCGATGTCCCTGGTGAGCCTTGGATGCATGGCCTGGGATGGTGCTGGCGCGTTCGAGCTCAGGCATGGGATGGTGGGGGGGTCGCGGTGTGTTGACATTGTGCGAATTCTGATTTATGGACTTAATTATGCCCCGGAACCCGTGGGAATTGGCAAATACACCGGGGAGCTGGCGGCTTGGCTCGGTTCACGAGGACACCATGTTCGGGTGCTGACATCGGTGCCTTATTTTCCGACTTGGCGAGTGGGTTTGAATAGTGGGAATTACCGTAATCGTTTCAGTCGAGAACAATCGGGCTTGGTGACGGTGCTTCGCTGTCCCCTCTGGGTTCCTAAGCGGCCCAATGGGCTGACCCGGTTACTCCACCTTGCCAGTTTTGCCTTGACCAGCCTAATGCCGCTCGTCCGGCAGCTCAGCTGGAGACCCGAGGTGGTGATCACGATCGCTCCAGCGTTGTTTTGTGCCCCTGCAGCCCTGCTTTTCTCAACTCTCAGTGGTCGGAAGACGCACAGCTGGCTCCATGTTCAGGATTTTGAACTGGATGCCGCCTTTGAGCTGGGCATGCTGAAGGGTGGATGGATTCGCACCACAGCTGAACGCTGGGAATCAAGCACCCTGATGGGCTTTGATCGCGTCAGCAGTATTTCAGGAGCGATGATGGCCAGGCTTAGGGCCAAGGGTGTAGATAGTGAAAAAATTCGTTCTTTTCCTAATTGGGTGGATTTGACTCAAATTAAACCGGCGGATCAAAGCCAGCGAGCTACCAACTCCTACCGGTGTGAGCTTGGGATTGATGAAGGGCAGCTGGTGCTGATGTATTCCGGATCTATGAATAAAAAACAGGGTCTTGATCTGCTTGTCGACGTGATTGAGGACTTGGCGGATCAGCCCCAGTTGGTGTGGCTGCTGGCCGGTGAGGGCCCCAGCAAGGAGAGCCTGGAGGCGGCCACGCGGCATCGTTCCAATGTGCGGGTGATGCCCCTGCAGCCGTTCGAGCGGCTGAACGATTGGTTGAATGCGGCGGACGTGCACCTGCTGCCCCAGAAACAGGGAGCAGCGGATCTGGTCTTGCCCTCCAAGATGCTTGGCATCCTGGCCAGTGGTCGGCCCGTGGTGGCCAGCTCCCCCGCCGGGAGTGACCTGGCCTCCCTGGCCAGCGAGGCTGGACGCTGTGTCCCCCCCGACGATGCCCAGGCTTTTGCGGCGGCACTGCGGCAGTTGATCGACCAGCCCGATGAGCGACTCCTTTGCGGTCAGAGGGCCCGCCAACTGGTGGAGGCGAGGTTTGGCTCGGAGGCTGTGCTCTCGGCTCTGGAGCAGCAATTGTTTCAATTGTCTGGCCGTTCTGGGATCAGCGTTTCGTAAGCGCGGCAGAAGGGTTCCCCCAGGGCCTCTCGCAACGCCTCGTCCTGCCGGAAGGCCTCGAGTGCCTCCGCTGGTGAGCTGGGAAGGGGACGGGCGGCGTCGGGCTCGGGGGGGTCGGTGAAGGTGTTGCTGTCGAGGCGCGGTCCCGGATCAAGACCGGCTTCGATGCCGTGCAAACCGGCCGCTAACACCGCCGCCTGCAGCAGATAGGGATTGGCGGCCCCGTCGGCGAGGCGCAGCTCCAACCGTTGGTTGTCGGGGATGCGCACCATGTGGGTGCGGTTATTGCCGGTGTAACTGATCCAGGTGGGCGACCAGGTGGAGCCGGAGCTGGTGTGGTTACGGGCCAGGCGGCGATAGCTGCCGGCGATCGGATTGGTGAGGGCGCAGAGGGCAGGTGCGTGGTGGAGCAGGCCCGCCAGGAACTGATAGGCCAGTGGCGATAGTCCCAAGTCGCCTTGCGGATGATGGAAGAGGTTCCGGCCGCTGCTGTCCCAGAGGGAGACATGCAGGTGGGCACCGTTGCCGGTCCGGTCGGCGATCGGTTTGGGGTGAAAACTGGCCCGGGCGCCGTGGCGCTCCGCCAGGGTGGCGGCCATCACCCGGAAGAACGCATGTCGATCGGCCGTGACCAGGCCATCGGCAAAGGTCCAGTTCAGCTCGAATTGGCCATTGGCATCCTCATGATCCGCCTGATAGGGGCCCCAACCCAGGGTCTCCATTCCCTCCATCAGGGCGCTGATCAGCGGATAGTGGCGCATCAGAGCGATCTGGTCGTAGCAGGGCTTGCCCTGACGGTCCAAGGGATCGGCGATGCGCTCCGCCTCCGCATCCATCAGGAAGAATTCCGCCTCCACCCCCGAGCGAAACTGATAGCCAAGGGCTTCGGCCCGATGCAATTGCCGTTGCAGAACCCGCCGCGGGGCCTGCTCCAACCAGTCCCCCTCCACCTGGAGGTCTGTGGCTACCCAGGCCACCTGGGGCTCCCAGGGCAACACCATCAGGCTGGAGGGATCGGGCAGCGCCAGCACATCCGGATCGGCGGGGGTCATGTCCAACCAGGCGGCAAAGCCGGCGAAGCCCGCCCCGTTGGCGGCCAGGTCCGTCACCGCCGAGGCCGGCACGAGCTTGGCCCGTTGAACTCCGAACAGATCGCAGAAGGAGAACAGGAAATAACGGATGCCTTGGGAGGCGGCGAAGCGAGCCAGGTCGGTCATGGAGGGTGGAGGGTCAGAGGGGACAGAGCTGATCGATCACCTGCCGTAGCTGGCCCTGCTCCCCTGGGGAGTCTCGGGGGTTGCCGGCCCGGTGTCCCAGGGTCGACTCCAGCACATGCAGTCGGGCCCCGGGGATCAGGGAGGCTTCGGTGGCGCAGTCGGCCACGGTGAAGTAGAGGTCGTGACGGCAGGCGATCACGGCGGTGTCGGCCTGGATTCGCCCCAGGGCGGCGGCCAGGTCGTCGTCGCAGCCGGCGGCGGCGGCCACATCATTCGCCAACCAGACGTCCAACATCGTCAGGAGATCGAGGGGATCATGACGGCGGTAGGCCGGCAGCCAGCTGCGGTCCACGTAGTCCTCCACGCTGGCGTAGCCGAGGCGCGTGTGGCCGCCGGCGGCATAGAAGGGCTGGCTGGCGGCCCAGCTGGCGTAGATCAGGGCAAAGGTGCGCAGGCCCTGGTTCGGAGCGGCGTCAAAGCCGCTGCCGTTCCAGTTGGGATCGGCGGTGAGGGCCTGGCGCAGGCTGAGCAGAAACAGGCGGTTGTGGGGGGTGGTGCGGGCGGTGCCGCAGACGCAGCAGAGGCGTTGCACCCGCTCCGGTTCCAGCACCGCCCAGTGATAGGCCTGCTGGGCTCCCATCGACCAGCCATAGATCAGGGCGGGTCGGTCGACCCCAAAGCGCTCCTCCAGCAACCGCCGCTGGGCTTCAACGTTGTCGCGGTGATCGAGCCGCCAGCCCTGCTCCGTCAATCCCATGGCGGCATTGCTGGGACTGCTGGAGCGGCCATTCCCGAACTGGTGGACCAGCACCACACACCATCGCTTCGGATCGAGTACGGGACCCACGGCCCAGGCCAAGTCCTCGGACCAGGCCCCATAGGAGCTTGGATACAGCACCAGGTTGGAGCGATCGGCGGCCAACTGGCCGTAGACCCGATAGGTGAGCTGGGCGTTGGGAATGACCCGGCCGCAGTGCAACGGGAAGGGGCCTAAGGCAAAGTGTTGATCCAGGACGCCGGCGGGGCCGGCCTCAACCATGGGTGTGCTCACGGGGTGGTGGCGGCCGGCATCCGCAGGGCCCCCAGATCAACCAGAAAGCCACGGTGCACCACGAGATAGCCCCCCGCCAGGTTCACCAGATGCGGGGCCAGGCGTTCATGGGCGCGGGCCAGGGCATGGAAGGGCAGGGACGGGTAAAGGTGGTGTTCGGCGTGATACGGCATGTTCCACATCAGGGTGCGGAGGGGCGCCAGGGTGAGGGTGGTGCGGGTGTTGCGCAGGCCATTCGCCTCGAAGGGGCACCCCTGGTGCTCGGCCATCAAGACAAAGCGCAGCAAGGGCTGACCCACCGCCAGGGGCACGAGCCAGAACCACAGCCCAAAACCATTCCAGGCCGGCAGCGAGGCCAGCGCGACCGCGAAATACACGGCGAACTGCAGCCGGATGGAGCGGACCACCGAGGGGGCCGCCTCCTTCGAGATATAGGGGGAGCCTTCAAAATCGCCCCACAGGCCCCGCCAGTGCCCCCGGAGTTTTCCCAGCCACCAGGGCAGGCCGCTGAGTTCCCTCAGATAGCCCCCCAAGGTGGTGGGCGGCGCCTCCTCCAACTCCGGATCCAGCCCGGGCAGGTGGGTGTAGCGGTGGTGCCACTGGTGGTAGCGGCGGTAGAAGTCGGCGTTGTAGAAACTCAGCACGCCAGCCCACCAGGCCACGGCATCGTTGAGCTGGCGATCGGCGAAGGCGGTGCGGTGGCCGCATTCATGCATCGCGCAGAAGGCAAAGGCGAGCCCGACCCCAAGCAGGACCAATCCGAGGCTGCGGAGCGGCCAGATCAATCCGGGGCTCCCCCAGAGCCAGGCTCCCGTGGCCACGACCGAACCATGCACGGCAAGTTGGCGACACCCGGGGCCATTGGAGCGGGTATTCAGGAACGCCAGCTCCTCTGAGCCGATCAGGGGCAGGGGGGCCACAGCGCAACACCATCGACCCTTTCACTTTGGGCCTGTCCTGGGCTGGTGCTCTGTTCAGGTTGAACCGTTGGCGAGCCGTTGTGATCGTGGGGGATCAGCCTCGTGCCGAGGCCGTATCGCGCCTCAGCACGACGTACAGATAATCCGGGTCCTTGTAGTGGCTGGGCAGGCTCTGATGCAGCTGGGCCAGACGCTGCCAGCAGACGGTGCGCTGAATCTTGACCAGACTGCGCCCTTCGCGGATCAGCAGACGCAGGGCTTTGCAATACAAGGAATAATTGGCCTCCAGTTCACCGATGGTGACCTGGGGGATGCTCGGGGTCATCGTTGTCTCCATGTCAGCAATGACACACCTCCACTCTCCGCCGGTGGGGGGGAGGGCCGATACCCCCCAGATGGGGACATTGTGACCAAGGCACTGCCGCTGGGGCTGGTTCAGAGTTGGACCATGCCACAGCGCATGCCCTTCAGCACGGCCTGCAACCGGTTATTCACCCCCAGGGTGTGCAGCAGGCGCTTGGTGTAGGTGCGGGCGGTGGCCTCACTCACCACCAGGCTGCGCGCGATTTCTCGGTCGCTGAGGCCACTGGCGAGCAGGTCGAGTACTTCGTATTCCCGGGGGGTCAACCGAGGGCAGCTCAGGTAGGGCAAGCAGCCCTGGCGCAGGGAGGGGCTGCGATAGCTGTGGTGTCCCATCACCGCCAAGACCGCCGCCTGCAGCGGCCGTTGGTCGTTGATGAAATCAGCCTCCGCCACCACCGCCTCCAGCCAGGGGGCCTCGGCATATTCGGCGGGAATCACATCCCCCAGGGCCAGCACCACCAGCTTGAGGGAGCCCTGCCGTTCGCGGGCCTGGCGGGCCAGCTCGAAGCCGTTGCTCCCCCCCTCGAGGTGGTCGGTGCAAATCAACAATTCATAGGGTTCCTTGTCTAGGTAGGCCAGACAGGCCTGGGCATCGGTGACGGCACAGCCGATGGGACTGGGATCGTGGAAATTGCTGCAAACCGCCCGCAACAGGAACCGGCCGCGCATGGCAATCGCCACCCGGCCGCTGACCGGCACCGACAGCAGCACCTCATCCAGGCTGGCGCCCACCAGGGTGTTGAGGTAGGGGGTGAGGTCCATGACATTCACGCTATCCAGACCCTGGGCCTCCCCGTCGCGGCCCCTCGGGCCGCCGCCCAAGCGCTTGGTCTTTCGATTCGTTTAAGATTTCGGAAGCGCAGAGACTCCCTTGAACGACAACCATCCTGTCCTCAACTCCATGGTGTCCCGCCTGCTGGAACTCCAGGCCCAGTACCGGATTCGCCCCGACGGCTGGACCCGCTATCGCTTGGTGCGTCACGAGCAACTCCTGGCTCAGTGGGCCCCCCAGCGTCAGCTCGACCGTGCCTGAGTGTTGCGAAGGCTTTCCCATTGTTATGCAACCCTGGTCGAACTGCTTAAAAGACTGAAACCGACCCTCCCTGTCTCCGCGTCGCCCTGAGCGCCTCCTTGGCCCGGCAGCTCCGCTCCACCCCCTGCCCCTCAGGTGGGGGGTGTTCTGTTGGTGGGACGTGCTACCGGAGTCTTCGAGCGTTGGGGCTGGGAGGGGGCTGGTTGTTGCCGGGCCGACCCGGTCAATGGCGTGAGCAGGGGACGACCTCCGAGCAGCTCCAGCCAGACCACTACCACGATCCAGTGGAGGGCCACGGGGCACCACAGGCTGCCACTGATGTCGTAGGCGACCACGCAGGTGATTCCCAACAGGGCACAGGGCCCCAGGAAGCGGGGGTCGTGGAACAGGCGGCGGGCCACGGGGTACCAGAGCCGACTGGCCAGCGGGTGATAGAGCAGGAACAGCCCCACGCTCAGGCTGCCCCAGAGCAGGGCGGTGGTGGGTTCCACCCCGGTGTGGGGTTGGGGCAGCACCAGCCCCCGGAACACCAGTTCCTCCACGAAGGCTGGCATCCACAGCATGCTGAGTCCCCGACGCAGTCCCAGGAGCAGGGGAACTCGCTCGGGACGCCAGCGCAACAGACCGGACCGGACCCCCAGGGGAACCACCACGGCCGCGTACCCCCCCAAGAGCAGCAGCGTCCACCGCCCACTGTCCCCATCGGGCAGGGTGAACAGGGCATTCACCAGCCGGGCCACGGCTGTCGACACCAAGGGCAGCTGGCCGAAAAGCAGGGTGGGGGCCAGCGGTTGCAGGCGTGGATCGCGGCCCGGCACCTGGTTGGTGCGCAGGATCCACAGGGGGGATCCATGACGCAGAAACACCGCCGCCATGCCGTCGTGGCCACGGCGCGGCAGCATCGAGCGCCAGCTGAGCAGCACATCGCTGACGCTCTGACCCCGCTGGAACGCGTGGCCTTGGATTGCGGTCGGGGTGGCCGCCATCAGGGAGGCATTGCGTTGCCAATCGGCACGGACGGTGCCGTAGGGCGCCAGGAGACGGGTGAGCGCCAGATCGAGGGAGCCCAGCTGGCCCTCCGCCCTCTGCTGGCGCAGTTCCTGCAGGGCGATGTAGAGGGCCTGGCTGGAATCCTGCACGCAGGAGGTGGCGGGGGTGACCAGGGCCACGCCCGTGCCATCACCGCTGCGATAGCGGGCCATCAGCACCTCGGCCTGGAGGGCCAGTTCCTTCAGCAGGGGCTCCTCCACGTGCACCAGCACATCGGAGATGGGCCGCAGTCCCAGCCAGCCCCGTTGGAGATTGCCGCTGAAGGCACTCCAATCCTGGGTGCCGGCCACGATCCCGTTGGGATTGTTGGCGTAAATCTGGTGATAGCGCAGGCTGAAGAGGGGCTCGCCCGTGAACGGATCGGCGCTGACCAGGGCCTGACCGAAGGCGAAGTGGCCGGTCACGGTGAAGCCGCTGATCGCTTCCCCCGCGACGCCTCCGATGCCACCGAAGGTATGGATCAGCAGCGCTCGGTCCCCGAGGCGCCAGCGCTGCGGGGCCCCATCGGGATTGATCTCCACCCGGCTGATCTGCCCCCGACGTTGTGGGGTGTGGGCCCAGTTCTGCCGGTTGAGGTGGCGCAGGCCGGCGGCGGTGCCCTGCAGCCGCTGGTCGGATTGGAGGCGCAGCAACCGTCGCGGGGCCAGCGCCTGCACGGTGAACACCCCATCGGCCGCGGGGGCGCCGTAGAGGTACCAGCCGTCCTGCCCCGCCGGGCTGTGCTCCAAGCCCTGGGGATCAAAGACGCGTCGTCCCTCTGCATCCGGGGGTAAGCGCGGGATCCGCACGCTTTCGCTCGGGCCGAAAAACCCACCCTGGCTGCGTTCCCAGTGGCGCACCAGCAGTCGATCCCCCGCGCCCGGATCGGGACCGAGCACCTGGACTAAGGCCATCCAGCGACCGCTGATCTGCACCGGAGGGCGGCCGATGGCGAGGGCCCCATCGGGGTCGATCCCACAATCCTCCAGCTCCACGGTCACGGTGTCGTGGGGCCGGGCCCCCGCCAGGGACTGCAGCGGACCCACCGCCCGGCGACCATCGAGCCGGGTGGGCACCACGTTGCCGGCGGCCTCGGCCCGGTGGGCGGCGGCGGTCAGATGAATATCGACCGTGACCCGGCGCACCAGGGCCTGCAGTCGGGGCTCCTCCCGCCAGTGCAGCCGCAGTCTCTGGCCGACCAGCTCCCGGTGATCGTTGGGGGCTTGCTCGATCGCGATCCACACCCAGTCCCCCGGCTGCTGGGTGGTCTCCGCCGCACTGGGCAGGATCAGCCGGCCGATCCAGGGGGCGTGGGGGAGGTAGTGGAGGGGATCGGGGCGGCGTTCCAGGGGGTAGTTGCTGGGACGGGCGCTGGGGTCTTGCCAGCTGAGGGCTTCGCTGCTCAGAGGGATCTTGCTGATAGGGGCCTTGCTGACGGGGGCCGGGCTGCTCACGGGCGCTTCGTGGTTCACCGGGGCACCAGGGGGAGGCTCCATTCCTGCTACCGGCGCTAGCACTCCCAGGATCAGGGCCAGCCCCAGGACAAGACCCAG
>Ga0209088_10000666_pt1 | contig 23846 bp, 31 predicted proteins | sample S_140625_EF_Meta_FD_187324 | JGI IMG/M metagenome (GOLD analysis project Ga0209088, IMG submission 187324) | Freshwater microbial communities from Lake Simoncouche, Canada to study carbon cycling - S_140625_EF_MetaG (SPAdes) (version 2) | ecosystem: Environmental > Aquatic > Freshwater > Lake ... | reverse complement strand
GAAGATTTTAGAAAAATAGCAACTGTAAATGCTCATTGTAATAAACATAACATTGATTTTCCTGTAAAGGCTGAAAATATCTCAAAAGGTAATATTGGTTCAGAAGGATGTGTTGAATGTAAAAAAGATAGAATCTTAAATAAAAGAAATTCAGAAGTAAATAATTATTATAGTAAGGCTGAGGAAATATGGAAAGATGAAAATGGAAATCCTTTATATATCTACAATAAATCGGGTTTAAGAAGATATACAGGTATTAAAAATGAATTTGATTTTTATTGTCCTAAACTTGGTTCAAATAAAAAACCTCACGGTAAACAAACTATTACAAATCCAGCAAGTCATATATATCGAGACTATAGATATGATAACTACCCATATGTTGGTTGTGAAAAATGTAGAGAAGAACAAGGAATAGTTAGACAATCATTGAGTAATCTTTCTCGTAGTGAATTCATTAAAAAAGTCAAAGAAAAGATGAAATTATACCATATCCCAATAAGTTGGTATGATTGGAAAAATATGGAATATGAAACCCCATTAAAAAATGGTAAAATAAAATGTGTAAAACATAATCAAGAAATTTCAAGGGAAAAAGCTCAAACTTTTTATACTGGTACACCTTTGTGTCCCGAATGTAATAGAATAGCGGTTAAAGAAAAAAAATTCATGGATAAAGTCCGCAAACTCTATAATGATAGATTTGTTTTATTATCGGATTATATTGGAGGAACTTCGCCCGTTACACTTGGTTGTACATTACACGGAAAAACCCCATATCCAATTGTATTTGCGAGCCCCTCATTAATTGGGAGTTCTACCAAAAAATACGGATCAATTGAATGTAAAGAATGTAAAAGAGTTAACCAACTAAATAAATTTAAAAATACAACTTATAATTTAAATAATGAAAGATTTAAAGATGAAAATGAAAAACCATATTCTTATCCAAATCTTGATAGTGAATTTAAAAGAATGACCGATGATATTCAAATTGTATGTCACAAAATAGGTTCAAATGGTAGAGAGCATGGAATATTTCTACAAACTCCCTCTAACCATTCTGCAGGACAAGGTTGCCCAATATGTCAAGAATCAAAAAATCAAATTCACATTAAAAATTTATTATCTGAAGAAGATTACGAATTTGAAACAGAAAAACAATTCAAAGAATTAGGTAATCAAAAGTTTGATTTTTATATACCTGAACCAGGATATGTTAATATCCTTATTGAATATGATGGTGAACAACATTTTGAACCTAGGTTTGCTAAATCAGAATACACCAGGCAATTAAATTATAATATACTATATGAAAGTGATAATTTAAAAAACCAATTTATTAAAACTAATAATCTTGGTTTGGGATTGATTCGTGTACCTTATACTTTGAAAAAGGGAACATATGATAAATTATTATTAGATGCATTAAAAAGTGTTGAAGCTAGGGAAATAAGACGTTTAGGTGATTATCCAGAAAGACAATTACCTAAAGAGGCTGTACATAAAGATAAAGTTGATTTAACTAAACCAATTCGTAGACCAATACGAACGAACGAATCCAAATTATCGTTAATTGACACGGTAAACCAATTATATAACGATAAGTAGATATTTATAATAAACACAGATATTTATATAACATATGAAAAGAATTATCAAATTAACAGAAGAACAATTAAGAAATATTGTTTCTAAAGTCATTAAAGAACAATCGGCACCAATGGGTAACCCTAATCAAATTACACCACAAAAAAGTCCAAACATAAGTTGTATCGGTTTAAAATCACCTCAAACATACAAAGTGATTAAAGGGATTAATGGAGAAGAGTTTACATTTTTCAACAACGGTAGATTTAAAGATGTGAGTGACGACAGTATGGGATTTTATGTATGTGGAGCTCAGGCTAATATCGTTAACTTAACCTACGATTCTAACCCAAAGGCCGTTAAATATTTCAACATGACCCCCCCACCAGTTGCAAAACCAAAAGTAAAATATGTTCCTAATGAGGTTGTACCACTTAAATTTGGTCAATCAGGAAACAATATTAAAATGATACAGGCTTCTCTTGGAGTTAAACCTGATGGTTTATTTTACACAAATACTGATGCTGCAGTTAAAAAGTATATTCCTGAATACAATAGACAAACAGGAGTTACCCAACAAATATTTGACAAGATATTGGGAGTTGTAGCAAAAAGAACACCAGTATCTCCAGTTAGTATGAAGGATATGCAAAATATGAATAATCCCGACACCGCATTAAGTAATAAAATATTGGGTAAAAACCAATTCAATTCATAATTAACATGGGAACAGCAGCACCAAAAAAACGAGCAATGAGAAGTGTCAAGTCTGGAGTTAAAACTTTTAAAAGAACATCCAAGAACACTGAAATAATTAATCGTTTGATGAGAGAACTTAAATAAAGGTACCGAAAGTACCTCTTAGGACCGGAATGGTTAACGTTCCGTTGGGATATGAATTCGCTACTCATATCCTTTTTTTTGTTATATTTATATGTGTATATGAAATTACAAGATATATTATTGGAAAAGTTAAGAGATATGGTATCAATACCTATCTATCATCATACAACTGAAGAACGTGCTTTGGGTATTATGAATGGTAATATGTTGGTAGGGTCAAAACAATATGAGGAGGTTATGAATTTGGATAGAACATTAAAACAATCCAAACATAAAACAATGGTTTCATTTACTCGTGATAAGAACTTTATACCGGATGGGTCTATTGGTAATTCTGGTGACGGTCCTCGTATTAAACCTGATATGTTGAACGTAATCTTCGTTGCAGACAGAAGTCGTCTTAAATCACGTTATAGGGTGGTTCCTTTTGATTATGGGACAATTGCTAATAAAGCTTGGATGGACCCTGTTCCACGTAGTCGTAAAAACCCTGAAGTAGAGGAAAGAGTATTGACGGATAGAATATATCCATTGAGACAATACCTTACAAATATCATTTATACAGGTCAAGATCCTGAGGTACAAAAGAAGATAGATGAATATCTATCTGGAATTAAGTAATATTTATATCTAATGAATATCCTCATAACAGAATCACAATATAAACTTATCACCGAAACTCGCCATGGGTTATTAAACTATTTGGTTAGAAAAAGTAAGGAATATACGGGGGTATTGTGGCCTGAATATGTTATTAGGGATTGGATGTATAAAAATACAAAGGAAGTGGGTCCTGATAATAATGTATATAAAAAACTTGGCCAAACATATTTTGATAATTGGATTCAAAGATTTGGTAAAGGGTATTGGGAATTTAGAGTGTTGGATGTTTCAATAGATATTTTCATTGATGGAGATCAACAAGGATTAAAGAGTAAAATTGGTGGTAGTATTAATCAACAAGTACCTAACGATTCTGAAAGACATAATACACAACAATCCAAACTTGATACAAATGGAATCTCTTCTGAACCTATTATTGTTTATTTAACAAAAGATGGTAAATACGATTTGGTTGAGGGGTGGCACAGAACGACAGCATCACTTAAGAAATATGATAGATATAAACAGAATGCTTGGGTCTACATTAATTTTTAATATTTATATCTAATGAAGCTTCAGGTAACAGAATCACAATTAAAACTTATTGAACAACAACAGTTAAATGAACTGAAGTGGATGGGTAATATTCAATCACATATTGATAGATTGGATATACCTTTAACTTCATCTATTGTAAACTACATATGGGGAAAACAAAGAGTAACAACATTTCATATAGGGGATGTTCATAGTATCAATAAGATTGCTAAAATGGTAGGTACAAGAAAGGCATTATCTACATTTAGATATATGAATAAAAAGATGGTTAATGGAATTAAGGGAATACAAACTAGTGGAGGTATTATATTTCAAATTGAAGGAGATTTACAATTTGAAGCTCCTGGTGATATTATGAGTACACCCGACGATTCGGGTAGAAGGTGGATTACTTTACATACATTACCAGATAAAATTAGAAATGAATATTATAAAGAATTTAAAGGACACAATGAATTTAATAATATAAACGAACCTAAAACCCTAATCAACTATTACAGATGGGTTGATAATTTTATTGAAGAACGTGCGAAAGAAATACGTGAATATTATTCAGATTTTAAAATACATAGAGAAGGTCTTTGGAATGAAACGGTTGTAAACAATATCCAAATTAAGGATATATTATGGAAAGAAGATATTGTGGGATTTTTAAATACATGGGAAACCGAAGAACAAAAAATAAAAGTACTTGAAGAAGTTGGTATAAAGTTAAGTTCAATATCAACGGGTACCGTTTATTTATCTGATGGTGGAAGTACATTTGGATTTAGAGATATTGACCCCGTTAGATGGGTCGAGAAAAGAGGAGGATTAACTGACTTTAAGAAATACGTAAATAAATTTCACAAAGAAAAAGAACCAAAAACAATATCCATATAATTTTTTTATATCAATTATTTTTCATATATTGGTATCATAAAATAAATTATTATGGCAAAGTACACCAAAAAATGGGACAAGGAGTTTACCAAGAAATATTCCGATTGTTTGAAAGAATTGGAATCTCTTGAAAAAGAATTCAAAACTATGGTCGATGATAATCCCGACGCATATATTTCAGTTTATCCTGATACTTCCAACATTGAATTAGGTCAAGAAAATGGTTTTATGGTTTATGACTTTGGAAACGATGAGACCCCACATGTTGATATTCAGTTATCAACACCTAACGGATCTTTTAATTTTACATTTACCGAAGTAAAAAAATTAATTGAATTTAGAGACGAATTAATGAAATCAATTGACACATTCAAGAGACCATTAGAAAAAGAAAAAAACATAATTGATTCAGATTGTGATGAGGATTTACCTGAAGACACTGAAGAAACAGAATGGGAAATTAAAGCTGAACAACCATTAGTTCAATCTTGGACTTACAGAGTTATGGCGAAAAGTGCGTGTGAAGCAATTAAGAAGATTGAAGAGGGAGAAGAAGACGGTGTGGAAAATAACGACGATAATGAATATTATGATTATGGTGATATTGAATATGAAGCAATTTAAATATAAGTATTATGGCAAGGAAACCAACGCAATATCCAAAAATTATTAGAGAATTAAAAAACTACATGAATAATGAAAATTTGACTATAACATTATCATTTGGTAAAAAATGTTTAACCGAAACACTATATGTTAGTGGTGATTGGGAGGGTAATAGTTACTCAATATCGGCAGATATTAATTGGAGAAGTGGTGAATTAAAAACAACCGAGATGGATGTTTTTCAATTAGTTAAATTATTGAGAAACAAAAACATATCCGAAATGATGCATAAAGATTTCAATGGATTAGAATTAATCGAAACTCGTGATGGTGATACAAGTTTTTATGACCTTGAATGGAGTTCTCCATTAACTGAAGAAGAACAAGAAGTTGCACCAAGTGAATGGGACATGTATAACGACGGAGACATCAACGATTCTTTTTATGAATTTGATGGTGGAATAGATTCGTTAACAATTGAAGTTGGAGATTATTTAGAAACAATAAGAGAATAAATTAACCCAGCATTAAACTAGTATTCTTTATATCTAGTTTTGCTTCTAGTGCTAGTATACTAGAATAAATACTGGAAAAAAACATAAAAAACAAAAAAATGAGCAAAGTAAAAATTTCAACAGTAAAAGGTGATATGATTGCAGAATTATATGACAATGAAACACCAATAACAACTGACAACTTCAAAAAATTAATTAATGAAGGTTTCTACAATGGGTTAAATTTCCATAGAGTATTGCCTGATTTTGTTATCCAAGGTGGATGTCCAAATGGTACGGGTGCTGGTGGACCAGGATATAACATTCCTTGTGAAGTAAATGCCGAAAAACAATACCACGACAGAGGTGTATTATCTATGGCACATGCTGGTAGAAACACAGGAGGTTCTCAATTCTTTATTTGCCATAGTCGTAATAACACTTCACATCTTGATAGAAATCATACTTGTTTTGGTAGAGTAATCGATGGATTAGACATCATTGATTTAATCCAACAAGGGGATAAAATAAATTCAATAGAAATAATTTAATTTAATGTTAGACGATAATTTTATATGGGGAGATGTTTCTGAAGTTTTTAAAAAATTAAATACGGAAGAATTTAATCTACATAACATTTACGAAAAATTTTTTACGGTTGAGGAAGGGGACATTGTTGTGGATATTGGAGCGTCAATTGGTCCATTTACATATTCAATATTGAAAAATAAACCAAAACATTGTTGGGTTGTGGAACCTTTAGATAATCAATTTGAAGTGCTGAAACAAAATCTAATGGGTGGCCCTGTTTCATTTATTAAAGCTGCAATTACAGATATTAAAAACGTAAAAATTGAATGGGACGGAAATATTGCATATCCAAGAACATTAACATTTAATGAGTTTATTACCGAAAATGGATTAAGTAAAATTGATTTTTTAAAAATTGATTGTGAGGGAGGTGAGTATGATATATTTTCAATTGAAAATTTTGAATTTCTAAAAACAATACCTAAAATTGTAACTGAATTTCACCTTGGTATGGAAAATGATATAAAATCTTCAACAATACTAAAAAGTAAATTTAGATATTTTAGAGATTATCTATTAAATAATTTTAATAATTTTGAGGTCTATTCAATTGATGGGGTTGATATAAAGTGGAATTTATATAATGAAGAATTTCTTGATTATTATACGGGTATAATTATTTATATTGATAATAGATAATAAATGTTTGAATTAGAAAATTACGAAATATATGTTGAGGATAACATGCATAAAATAAAATATTGGATTAGAAATAATTCAGATAAAGAGGTGGAAACTATCCTCAATTTTATTCAATTACCTTTTAGAACATACACCCGTTTATTCCCATTGAAACTTGGTCCAAATGGTAGTTATTGGGTAGCAACAACATTAAGGGAAATGATGCCCGACCCAAATTGTGCGAAATATTGGGGAATGTTTTGTGGAGTTGATTTAGAAATAAAAGTTAATGGTGAATGTTTATATAAAATTAGTTTACCTTGGACAATTACAAATAATTTTGTAAGAAAAGGTATTGATTTTAATTCAACAATTCATAAATCGAAGTTTTGGTTAATTGGAGATTCTCACGCTAATTATAATACCACGGCACCTTTAGAGCATGTAACCACCGAAAAGTATGACATTGTACCTGTATCAGTACAGGCTTTATCATTAAGTAGATTTTTAAATAGTGATTGGAAAATGTTTTTTAACACAATACCAATTTGGGAAAATGATGTAATTTCAATTGAATTGGGGGATGTTGATTTAAGAATAGCATTATTTAGAAAATCTAAAGAAAAGAACATTCCCATTGAAAAATTGGTAGGTGATTTAGTTAATGACTACTTTGAGTTTATTAAAGAATTAAAAAAATTATATAATAATAAAATCATTATTCAAATCCCAAATAGGACAATAAAAGATAATTGGGATAAAGATAATAGGATTATGTCCACAGTGGACGTTAGGGTCAAATTATGGGAGGATTTTAACGAGTTTATAAGAATATTAGGAAAAATCAATAACATTGAAATTTGGGACTATAAAACGATGTATAAGGATATTGACGGATCAACAATAAATGATGTCTTAATTGAGGGTGATCTTCACCTTAAAGTTCATGAACCAATGTTAATTGATTTAAAGAACAAAATAAATACCTACCTATAAATTAATAAATTTTTGGTAATAAATCATGGTCATCTAACGACGCCTGTTTTTTCCATGGAGTGGATACCCCTCTTTTAGAAACAACAATTGACGCCATTTTATTAGCGTAAATAATTGATTGTTTCACATCATTAGTTTCCAAATATTTTAATGTGAAAGACGCAGTGAATGTATCACCAGCTCCACTAACATCAATAGTTTCTTTAGGGTCAGGAGAAGGGAATATTTCACCCATATATTGAGCACCTTTAGAACCCAATGTAATTAATAACTTCTGTTCTGATTTTTCATTTAACTCTTGTTTATGGAATTCAGATTCATTTAATTTAATAAAATTAAAACAAGCTGTAATATCTGGACCAATTTTCTTCTTGGTATCCATTATGATAAATTTGGAGTGATAAGCAATTTCCTTTAAGATATTATAAGATAAAAAACCTTTATTGTAATCACTAATAATAACCGCATCAGATTCTTTAATTTGGTCAATAATATCATCAGTTAATATCAATTCATCTACATTGTTTTCACCCTCATCAATTCTAATAAACATGTGATTAGTTTTGTAATCCACGTACCTTGTTTTGGTAATTGGTTGTTTTTGATGGATAAAGTTAATCTCATTTTTATTATCAAATGGTTTCAAGTTCTCAACCGCATTTCCTGCCATACCTGGATTTTCATCTGTGAACAATGGATTAAAAACGGGGACAGGAGCCTCAGGACTCATCCTCTTAGTTTCACCATAAACGAACACATCTTTACCTAATTCTCCTATAACTGTTATCTTCATATTAAAATATACTCAAACTATTCTGGAAACTCAAGTATTTATATAAAAACAAAGCGATGACTAAGAAACTTAAAATCACAGAATCACAACTTAAAATGTTGGTTGAAAACAACAAAAAGACAGTTCAAGTGGAAAATGTGGTAGAACCTAAAAAAGAGGAATTACCTCAAGTAAACGAAGCAGTAGAGAAGATAAAGAGTGAGTTCAAGAGATACTTGTAACAATATTATTATAAAGTCGTAGATAAACCCTTCAGAAATGAGGGGTTTTTTATTATACATAAAGAGATATTTATATAGATATGAAGATTTTAGAAGTTTTATTGGAGGAATTATTACTTGAGTTAAGTGGTAAAGAGATATATCAAAAATATTACTCAAAAATACCATATGAGACTTTTTTAGATATTGTAATGGCCGACCCTAAGACCAATATTGATGGTACGGGTGAATTATTATCATTAGGAAAATATGCTAAAATGTTATTGTCTTTTTATCAAAAAGGAACATTAAGAGATGACGATTTAGTAAAGGCCGAAGAATACTTAGGTTATGTGTATCTACATAACGTTGCAGTGGAAGTTGGTAAAATAAGACAACTTGGTGACTTATACAATATTGTTAAACAATATATTATTGAGGATACGTTAGATTTTAAATTGATATTAGATTCGTTGATTTTAGGTACCGATTATAAATTATTACACACTGGTGAAGATTGGACATTTTACCAACCATTGACTGAGAAGGGTTCGGCTTATTTAGGTGTTAACACAGAGTGGTGTACCACTTGGGGGGAATATTGTTTGAATAAAAAATACAGAGATAGAACAAATTATTTTCCATCACACAATACTAAAGGACCTTTATTTATTATAATTAATAAAACCAATCCATTAGATAAATATCAATTCCATTTTGAGACAAATCAATATATGAATAAGGATGATAAGAGAATTAACTTAACTGAATTTTGGTTTGGTAAAGATGAGATTAAATATTATTTCTTTCCGTCATTAGTTAGAGAAACATCGGAACAAGAAGTAAAAAGTGAAATTGCAAGAATATCTATTTTACCAGATGAAGATGGAATGGAGGTAATTAAAAAATCAATAGGCACTATTGACAATCCATTAGTGGTAGCAATTTTAAATTTGGATAATGATGCGTTAGAAGATTTAATTAATGATGACACTAGAAATGGTTCTGTGGATGTATATAATGGAAGATTAGTAATACAAGTTGATGATATTAATATTGGTGAAGCCGCTGGTGTTAACTACAGTATTAACCAATATAGAGGTGAAGCTAGTAATGGTTGGGAATGGGTACATAATGATTTGGAAAACAAATATTATGAACAAGAAGAGTATTCTTCAGATATTGAGGGAATTTTTACAAATTATTATAATGAGAATAAAAATGAATTGTTAAATGAATTAGGGGTTCAAAGTATTGAGGAATTTACTAGTGATTATTTTCCGAATTATTCATCAAATGAAGAACTAAAAGATTATTTTGTTGATGATGTAACCGATTTAAGTTATAGAAGTTATGAAGAGGAAAATGATAGGGAAGCGGATGATATTGAAAAATATTTATCCTTCGGTAATGATGATGAATTTAATTTTTCTGTAGTTCATTTAGTTCGTTTTTTAATCAAAAAAGAAATTAAATATATTGGGGGAGATGAATGGCCACTACAAGATTTTTTAGATAGTTATATAAGTCAATATAATATAACCACAGAAATAGACGAGCCAGTTTATAATTTTGAAATAAAATATCCAAAATACGGTGACAATAATTATATAACAAGAGAAACTAAAAAGTATTTTGATAAAATAATATCTGACCCAAATACAAGTCGTCATTGTATTGAACTTAGAAAAAAATTAAACAACATTATTGATAAATTTTTTATTGGTACTGGTGGACAACAAGATAGATTTGAGAATGAACATGTGATTGTGAGAATTAAATCTATGTCAATTGATTGTGATAACGAATCAATTAAAATTGATTATGAGAACAAAGATAATAAACAAAATTTTTATAACAAATCAGTAAAAATAGATAATTTAGTTTCATACTTAACTAATCATCAATTGAATTTGAATGAAAATAAATTAAAGTTAATGTCTTTTATAAAATGAGAATATTAATATCAGAAGGTCAATTAGAGAATTTAAAGAAGTTGGTTAATGAAGGAGAAGATATCGACGAGAGAAGTAGAAGTTTTGCGTTTACAAGAAAGAAAAGATTATTTAGTAAATCAGAAAGAATGTCTAATCCTTTGAGATATAAATTCGCCGATAGACTTGAGGAAGAAAAACCTTTAACGGACAAACAAATTAAAAGTATTGAGGATTTAAATAAAGACTCTAAATTTTTAACTTGTAAAAACTGCAGAAAGAAGTTTACACAAACAACACATAAGGGTAAGAAATCGTTACCAATTTGTCCTTGGTGTGGAACTCACAATAATTAAATAATTGATTTATTCTTTTTATCTTCTTGTTGAAAATATTGTTCGTCCATTAAATTGTAGTTTGGAATTACAACGTTGTTGTAATTTAAAATATGTTCATATACAATATCACAAATTAGTTCGTGTCCTTTCTTTGTTGGATGTTGACATTTTGAAATCCAACCAAACTCGCTGGTTTTTTCAATGTTAAAATCTCTAAATCCATAATTTGGTATTAAGTCATCTCTATTTTCTAAATGTAATAACATATCAATCATAGAACCATATCCCATTGGTTGTATAATATTATACCAAGGTATTTTATTAATTAATTTACTTACAACATTTCTTCTTAAAACACTTTCATTACCTTTCATTAAGGTCTTGAAAAAATAATCACGATTTAATTCTGGAGTAAAACCACTTATTAATAATAATTTAGTGTGGTTTATTTCACACCAATTTATTAACATATACATATCTAATAAAAATTCTGATAGTACAAATTTTTCAGTGTATATACTTTCGCCAAAATGATTTTGTAATTCCGCATAACCCATTCTATTTTTTTCAGAATAACTTGGCCATAATGTTGTTGAGTGATGACTAACGTCGCAAATTTCATTTGCAACATCAAACCTTGAAAAATCTGACACCACAAAAACCAGTATTTTTTCATGTGCAATTTCAATGTTTAAGTTAGGGTTTAGGAATAATTCCCTAATTGCAAATCGATTTCCTTTACCTGCCATACCTAAATTTATTGGTGTGTACTCAGTTAAGTGTTTTTGACATATTTGATTTACAAATGAACCGACTCTCGCTTGAAGAAATACATCAGGATCATTTCTCATTTTCTCAACCTCCCAATTATTTTTTTCCCATAATTCATTAGATTCGGTACCAGTTCCAGCACAAAAACTATCACCAATACCGATTAATAATTTTGAACCTTCGTGTATTATTTTGTTAAAACCGTCTGTTGTTTTTGACATATCCATAGAAATAAATATATCTATTTTTTTTTGAAAAAAAAAGTAAGTATTTATAATAAAAGAGAAATTATGTTATTAAAATTAGGATCAGAAGGAGAAGATGTAAAAAAATTACAAAATAAGTTAGGGGTCGACCCTATAGGTAAGTTCGGACCTAAGACCGAGGCTGCGGTAAAAGATTGGCAATCTAAACATGGTTTAGGTGCTGATGGTATTGTGGGAGATGGAACATGGTCTAAAATGTTCTCTGAAGGAACTGTAAGCGCTCCTACAGTAATTACTGAACCTGCACCCGTTAAGAGTATCGGTGGATTAAAATTAGAGAAGTTAAAGGGACATATACCTGACGCTGTTATTGCTCAGATTCCTGATACTGCAGCTAAATTTGAAATTAATACTCCATTACGTTTGGCTCATTTCTTGGCTCAATGTGGTCATGAAAGTGGTGGATTTAGATTAACTAAAGAAAATCTAAACTATTCAGCTAAAGGTTTGAATGGAACGTTTAAGAAGTATTTCCCTACCGAAGCGGCCGCGAAACCTTATGAGAGACAACCTGCAAAAATTGCTAATAAGGTTTATGGGGGTAGAATGGGTAATGGTCCAGAATCAAGTGGTGAAGGGTCTAAGTTCTGTGGTCGCGGTTACATTCAATTAACGGGAAAAGATAACTACACAGCATTCGGTAAATCAATCAATGAGGACATGACCGCAAATCCCGATAAGGTAGCTTCGGATTATGCGTTATTATCGGCCGCTTGGTTCTTTAGTAAGAATGGACTACATAAAATGGCGGATGGTGGGGCAACTGATACGGTTGTAACATCTATAACTAAACGAGTTAATGGTGGGACAATTGGTTTACCTGACCGTATAAAACACTTTAAAGAATACTATTCATTACTATCATAAAAAAAGGGACTTAATGTCCCTTTTTTATTTAATTCATTTCTTTAATATCTACATCCGTTTCAGGGTCAAAATCACTAATTCTTACACTATCGTCTTCGTCATTTTCATCCTTAGGTTGTATTTTAGTTTTTAACATTTCAAATTTTGCCGCGGTAACAAAGTGACCACTTGCATTATCATTCTCTTCGATTGGAAATACACAGTATAAACTTGTATTATCTGGATTACCACCTGTTGTGTATGTCTCAACAATGTAAGTTTTACCTTCATTGTCATTATATAAATCAGTTCCCATTTGAACATAGTTAGGTTCAAAAACTATACTATCTTGTTTAACCCACGATGCTTTGTCGTTATAATATAAACCAAATTTTTTCGTTTTTTTACTTTCGTATAAAACTAAATTTTTGTTATCTATACTAACTCTAGCAACTATAAACTCATTCGACATTAAATGTTCATAGATATAACCGACTCCAACATCTCCCAATTTTTGATTAACAGCAGCACCTCTTTCATCTAATCTTAAACCTAAAGACCTAAGTGTGTTATCTAATAACTTAAATTCATTACCAACTTTTCTAATTTCACTCATCAACTCATATGATTGATATTTGTCAATCACATTTCTTGCCGTTGTTGAAATAATATATAATGTTCTAAGATCAGTATCCATTCGTTGCCAAGACTTTGCAGTTGAAATATTCCCACCTCTATCGATGTAAGCTTTTTTCAAATCTCTTCTAACCATTGCAAATTCTAATTTATTTCCTGGTGTTTCATTAAGTCTATTAACAATGTCCCTATCAAATAACTCACTCTCATCGTATTTTATATATTTGAATAAATCTCTATGTTCAGCAAGTTGTGGGTAAATTTGAGTAACTTCTTCCCATGTTTTAGGTTCATCACCATCATTTAACATACTGGTCATTTTAAACCCAGTATATGGATTACTTCTATAGTCTTTATCTCTTTCACAATATTGTAGTGCACATAAATAATATTTATGAACATTAGGATTTGGATTATCTATAGGATTTTTAGATTCATCAATAACAAACCAAAACGTTCTTACTGGTCTATATGTCCCCCATAAATTACCACGAGAATCATTAGTATTTCTACCTGTTACACACCATTGTGCTCCACCTAATTTTTTTGTTGTTGATTGTTGATAAAATCCGTATTTAATTGCTTCTCTAGCGTCAGAAACATAATGTACTTTAAATCCTTCTTCATTGACCACACTATTACGTTCACTTAACCATAATTTATATGATGCTTTAATTTTCTCAGGTGTGGAATCTAATTTACCTTTGAATTCATCTTCTTCATCATTACCATTTAAGGTTGCATCTCTAAATTCGTCAAGTAAATCTTCAAATTGTTCTAAAGTATAACGACCTGGGTCTTTAACGTCATCAAAATTAAACGGAACCAATTTGAACATAGGTTGTCCGTTATTTTGTTTTTGCACCCCATTATTGTCCAAATCTGGTACCTTAACACCTAAACCATGTACACCATCCCAACGATGTAGGAACGAAAGAACACCAGGATTGTTTAATGTTAACCCTTTTTGCTTTTCAAAAAATAACTGTAAATTCTCTTCCGCTCTTTTAATTTGTTGAGGGGTTGGTTCATCACCATACCATTTTTTTAATAGGAAAGCAAATTGCTTCTTATTTTTTACTTCCTCAACTAGTACGTCGTACACTAAATCGGTAATATTCATACTACATAAATATATAAAAAAACCAAAATTATTGAGATATGATGTTTTCTGATTTTATTACATTATTCTTTAAATTACTCAATTCAGTTGTAATTGAACCAATCATCTTTTCAATCATCATGATTTTCATTAAATTTTCAGCATTTACTGATACATTACCAATCGTATCACTATTCAAAAATGCCATTTTTAATAAGGTATCATTTTCAATTTTAGAGATTTTTAATTTCTTTCTTTGAAAATACTTTTTAGAATTTTCACGGGTACAGTCAATACAGTAGTTACTATGACCATCCAATACCAATTTGTTCTTGTAAAAACTATCAAGTGATTTAGGTGTTTTACAACCTGAACATCTCTTCTCATTTTTCTCTTCTGACATAAATCTATTTTTTGATTAAGACACAAAAGTAGGTATATTAAAAGAAAAACCCAAATATCATAAAAAATATTTGGGTATAACTTATATTAAATTATATTTTAATATTAATTGAATAAACTACTAAGGAAACTAGGTTGCATTTTATCCCATAGTTTATATAAATCAGGTCTTTTTGATTTCATAATATCTACAGTATTTGTACCCCAAACCCCATCTCTTGACATGTAATCAATACCTAATAAAGTTTGTAATTTAATAATTGCATCAGACGTTGATGAATTTCTACCTGTTTTACCATCAACAACTAATTGTGTAAATGACTTATCCCCTTTAAAAATTTCATTCAAAAATTTTTGAACTGTCATTGTGAGTTTTCTATTCTCATCTCCTTCTTGTATTTCTTTGGTTTCAGTAATTTGACTATCAATAATCTTCTTAATTTGACTTTCTGTGAATATAAATTTTTTCATAATATGTTATTTTGATTTAAGGTATACTGATAAATATCCAGCTAAACGACTACCTCTTTCAATAAGAAAATCTTTTTGTGTTTGTGTTAGTTTCTTTTTCTCTCTATAATCAATCCCCATAGTTCCAATACATCTGTCTGTTACAATATCAAATAACCCAATTGCATATGTTGCATTGGTTCCTGTCGCATCTGCTGCCGATTTCAAACCACAAGTTGCAACTGTTTCATCTTTAAAATCTGGAATCCATAAATGTTTATTTTCCATAATGTGATTCATTGCTCTTGAATATAACGATAATGGAATATCTGTGAATAAATGGATAACACTACCTATTCCAGGTTTAGTATCTTCATACGTAATTGAGAACTTTTGAATTGATTTGTTTGTATGAAGAAAATGACCACCATTGTGAAATTGAGTTATCCAAATCCTATCTGCATCTAACATATCTCTAATTTCTGATATTTCGTCAAAAATAACCAAATTTCTTTCAATATCATCTCTAACGATGTCTTTTGAGATAGGTTTAGATAGTTTAGCTTTTACATACTCAAGTCCCGCTGGACCAACTAATGCTGTAATGACAGCAACTAAAACCATACCAAGTAATTCCATTGTGTGTTGTTCCATAGTAATAATTATATAAATACCAATATATGAAATAAAAATTTAAATTTACTTAAGATAATAGTCCCTATAACCCAAATTAATTTTTTGATGACAAATAGACATCCTATTTTTGAGTGTTTTTACAATATATGGCTTATTTATTTTTGTTGTCGGGGGACAAAATAAACTTATATAAATTAATATACGGGAGATTTCACAAACTCCCTTTTTTTATGTATATTATATAAAGTATGAGTAAGATAATTAACTTTTTTGGTGGTCCTGGTATTGGTAAATCCACACAAGCGTCAGGTTTATTTACCGAGATGAAAAAACACCACATGAGTGTTGAATACACATATGAGTTCCCAAAAGAGGTTGCGTGGGAAGGAAATGTATCCCAATTGAAGGACCAATTCTTTATTACCGCAAATCAACATAGAAACATTAGTCGTCTTTATGGAAAAGTTGATTACATCATTGTCGATTCACCTATAGTGTTGGGGTGTTTTTACGAACAACGATACGGAGAGGGTTACCCTGCATCTCATTACGGAATGTCAGGTTTAGGTAATTTTCTTTGGACATTATTCAAACAATATGACAACATAAACATATTATTAAAAAGAAATGATGAAACATATGATACAAATGGTAGACTTCAGAACTTACAGGAAGCTATTGAAATTGATAATGATATTAAGGAAACATTGGATGTTAACAGCATACCTTATAGCGAATTTATTGTTAATAATAATACTGCTTTGGAGATTTACGAGTATTTAAAAGAAAGCAATTTATGAGGAAAAATTTAGGTTCTTACGTGGGGATTACATTAATGACTATTATGTTATTAACAATCACAGTGTTCACTTTCGCACAAGACGTGGTAGTGTTAAAACACACAAATTACACTTCACATTATTCAAAATCAAAGAAATATCCTGTGATGGTAGAGTGGTGGATTACAAAGGCAAAAATAGGTTGTCCCACCCCATTGGCAAGAAAAGACAATTTCAAACCCGACCCAAAATTACCAAATGAAACTGATTTAATTGAGGATTACAAGGGTTCAGGAACAGATAGAGGACATATGATGCCCGCAGCTGAGAACTTATGTCAAACACCTGCAGTTCAAGATGAGTGTTTTTATTTTTCAAATATGGCGGCACAATATCACTCATTAAACGCTGGAGATTGGAAAAGTGTCGAGATGTTGGAAAGACAAATATCGTTAGAAAATGACAGTGTTAAAGTTTGGTGTGGTAATTTTGGTGAAGCTAAACGTATAGGTAAAGTTGCTGTTCCAACTAATTGTTGGAAGGTTATATATGTGGTTAAAACTAAAGAATGGTTATGTTTTTTGTTTGACAATAATACATCAAAACCAGACGGTATTAATAACAATAAAGTTGATAAATCTGATATTGAAAAATTAACACATTTTAAATTTAAATAATGGTCCCTAAAGAATTGGTAAATTATCAAGACAAATTATACTATGTATATAAAAAAATGAAACCTCATCAAATTAAAGATGGGTACATTAATGATATAAAAGAACATTTAAGATGTGATGTTGTTGTTAGAAATAAACATAACAACGACGATACTTTCTTATTTTTAATTGAAATTCCTGAAGCGGAGATTGTAAAAGATTTGTTATAGTTACATGTTCTTCTTAATATGTTTTAAACATATATTGGTATATTTCTCCTCATTACGTTTAGCTTCTTTCTCCAATGGGTTTTGGGAATAATAATGTGTTTTTTCGTAATTCCTATATTTTGTACGAGATTGTAAATAATGTGTATATTCATGAATCATGGTAGCCACAATGTCATGTATGGTGGTGTTATTGGGTAGATACAATGTTATTGTATTTCTCCAAAAACAGTAGTTTCCGTAAATTTCAGAATTACCTGATTTTCTTTTCCATTCACTAACTTTAAAGATTAACTTTCTTTTCTTTCTATCACATAGACCAAAATACTTCTCACACCACTTCAAAGTTTGCTTTGCGTAATATGTTTTGGACCCTATGTCAATAGTTCTAGCCATTGTTAGTTTTGTCAGTTTTGTCTACTTTTATTGTCCTTGTTGTTTTTTTGGTTGTTTTGGTGAACTCATTAACTGCATCAAAATTTTGAGCGATGTCATTCAAAATGGCAGCAAATTCATAATTTTCAATCTCTTCGTTCTTTTTCCATAAAACTGTAACGAAACTTCTCATCTCAACGTCGGTTAGTTTTGCTCTAACTAATAGAGATTTTTTCATTAGTTTAAATACCATATATAACACCCCCATTTTCTTTTCTTGGGGTAGTGTGAAATAATTACTAACTGTCACATTGGACAAAATGTTGGAACTAACGTTATCTAAAAATGAAATAAAGGACGGATGATTAATGTTTACTTTCATGGTTTCTTTGTCGTTTTAAATAAATACTCTTGTAGGAGTTATAAAATAGAAAAGGGGATAAGTTTTTTATTTCTTAACCCCTTATTTGATTGTTATTTGTTTTGGGTTATTTCCCCCATTTTTCGTTTTTAACCAATTGGGCAATGATGGAATATACAGAAAGGTCTTGGTAGGTGTCGTCCACAACCTCTCCTACGTTATCCTGACGACCCAAAACGACGAGTTGTTTGATTCTTTGTATCTTATCGTTCATTCTGAACCAAAGACCCATTTGAGACAATTTACGGTCTTCCTCCTTACTTAAATCCTTACCTAACGCAATGTTATCAGGACCGTAATTGGATTGTTTTCTACAAAAAGTTTCGTATTGGTCCCTCATTATTCTTTTGAATTCTTTGGTCATTTCAGGGTATTTCTCTTCAATTTCTTTGATAACCGAATTTACTTGTGGTTTATCTTCTGACATATTTTATCTATTTATTATAATATAATGAAAAATAAGGGTAAAACCAAATATTTATATAAAAATATATCCAAATGGCGTCTAAGAAATATCAAGAAATGCAGGCTTCAGGTGAAACCGCGAAAACACAACAACCTAAACATAAACAACTTATTAAGATGTTGACTTTCAGAGTTGTACCGGCATATTATAAAGAAATCGAAAAGGTTGCTAATCATCAAGATAAAACTGTATCTAAATTAATTAGAACGTATATCAAAGAAGGTATGAAAAGAGATGGTGAATTAACTGATAGAGAAGAAAAAAGCATCGGTGTATAATAAATTATGGAAAAACAAATTATTACCGAAAATCAGGTAAAAGATATATTAGATAAAGTTATAATGGAACAAACCTCTAAGGTTTCTCGCAATGAGTTCAGTAGAGTTCAGTTTAAAATTGAGGAATTACAAAACTCACTTAATGAAACTGTTAAAGAATTAAGAAAATTGGAAGACTCTATACCAGGTGGGTTACAACCACTTACAAAATCAAGAGTTTCTATAATTTCATCAAATTTAATCAACTCACAAAAGGTATTGTCAATATTGAAAGATAAGGTTAGACAATATAAGCGTAGTTTATATGCTCAAAGTATTGAAGAAAAGAAAAAATAGTTAAATTAACTCATTATTTTTCTTCATTTCCCTTTTTCCTTTTTTTGTTAGAAAAAACATCTCCTCAGTTGTGTCATCTTGGTATGAATCGACTAAACCCTTCTCTTTTAATTCATACAAAACACTACCGGCAACAATTTCCCTTAACACTACTTCAAATTCCTCGTCATTAAAGATTAAAATTGAACCCTCGTCGTCATTATCTAAATTCCCCTCGATGAACTTATCGGTTAATTTATCACACAGATACTTTCTAGCAAATTCCAATGACATTATTTCATAATCAATAAATAAGTCAGTTAAAGATTCAATAATTTCATTACTTTTTTCGATTACTATAGGTTGGTAAATTGTACTCATTTATCATTTAGATTTATTATAATAAATAATACGATTTTTTTTCTAAAAAACAAAATAACGGTTCTAAATGTGTATAATTTCCGTTATATTAGATTATAATTTATAATATATGGGAAATGGAAAGATTTTTATTCAAATTGCATCATATAGAGACCCTCAATTGGTACCGACAATCAAAGATTGTATTGAGAAGGCTAAAAACCCCAAAAAATTGGTATTTTCCGTCGCTTGGCAACACTCAACGGAGGATTTGTGGGATAATTTAGATGAATTTAAGGACGATAAGAGATTTAAAGTTGTTGATATTGACTATAAGGAGTCAAAAGGAGCTTGTTGGGCTAGAAATCAATTACAACAGAATTACAAAGACGAAGAATACACGTTACAGTTGGATTCACATCATAGATTTGCCGAAAATTGGGACGAGGAGTGTATTGTAATGGTAAATCAACTCCAAAAGAAAGGACATAAGAAACCTTTGTTAACGGGGTATATATCATCTTTTGATCCTGATAATGACCCAAGTGGTAGAATACAACAACCATGGAAAATGAACTTTGATAGGTTTATACCCGAAGGTGCGGTGTTCTTTTTACCTGCAACTATTGATGATTATAAGGAAAGAACTGAACCGTTGCCGGCCAGATTCTATTCGGCACATTTTTGCTTCACTTTAGGTTCGTTTGTTAAAGAAGTTCCACATGATCCTGAATATTATTTTCACGGGGAAGAAATTTCAATTGCGGTAAGGGCATATACTTGGGGTTATGATTTATTTCATCCACATAAAATCATTGCTTGGCATGAATATACTAGAAAGGGTAGAAAAAAACAATGGGATGATGACCCTAAATGGGTAACTAAAAATGTAAATTGTCATTTACGAAATAGAAAGTTATTTGAGATGGATGGGTTAGTTAAAGATATTGATTTTGGAATTTATGATTTTGGTACTGAAAGAACATTAGAAGATTATGAAAGATATGCTGGTTTATCATTTAAAAAGAGGGCTGTGCAACAATATACAATAGATAATAATTATGCACCAAATCCACCATTATATGGTGAAGATTTTGATAAATCATTCTTAAAGATATTTAAACATTGTATAGATATTGGTTTTGATAAAATACCATTAACTGACTATGAATTTTTTGTTGTCGCATTTCATGATGAAATGGATGAAACTATTTTTAGAAAAGATGCCGATGTCAATGAAGTTAAAAATATTAAAAACGATAGTGAAGGGTATGGTAAAATTTGGAGAGAATTCCAAACAGATAAAAAACCAAAGTATTGGGTTGTGTGGCCTTATAGTGCAACTAATGGTTGGTGTGAAAGGATAACTGGAGATTTATAATATGGAATATATTGTTAGACATCAATTTAGGGATATCTTAGTTGGAGGTAAAGAATTTTACGTAACTAGCTTGTTTAAAAAACTTTATCAATCTTTAATTGAAAAAAATCCACAACATACATTTAAGATTGAAATTGACCCATCATATGAAGATTACGGTTCGGGAGGCATTTATAGTTGTATGAGTTTGTCAATTATCAACCCAATAAATAATACTTATATTTTAGTTTCACTATTTGATAATTGGAAATACCATTTTATGAAACATGTTGGGTGGGAACCAAAAAAAATGAAACAGTTTTTTTATGCTGGAGGATTTAATTTTTTAGATTATTTTAACAATAAAGTTAATGGTAAAAATAATATAGATTTAGAATTTCCGGATAATATCGAATCAATATATAATTGTTTTTTTTATAATCCTTATTTTGATTGTTGTTATAATGAATTAGAAGAAATTTATAACAACAGAAACAAAAATGAAAAAATAAGAAAATTATTCTTCAGAGGATGGGTATGGGATTTTAGAAAACTAATGACAGAAAATATTGAAAGAGAGGATATAGTAATTAAAGATAAATTACAAGGTCATAATCAAAATTTAAATTATTTAGATTATCTAAATGAAATGAATGAATACGTTGCCGGTTTAGGTTTACCTGGTGCAACCGAGTCATGTAATAGAGATATTGAATGTTTTGCAATTGGAGTACCTGTTTTAAGACCACATTTACAAATAAATTATCCCGACCCATTAATACCTAATTTTCATTACGTAAATGTGTATCATCATTGTGATTATTCAAGTATGGGACACCCAAAATATATTTCATATTCTGATTATCAAAAAAATTTAGAATATACTTGGGATATGGTTAAAAACAATGATGAATATTTAAACTTTGTTTCACAAAATGCAAGAAAGTGGTTTGTTGATAATTGTACAATGGAAAAAAATATAAATCTTCTATTAAATAAAATAAATTTAGAACTATTAAACTAAAAATGTGGAAAATATAAAAAATAAAATGAGTTGTTCTGGAAACGATTGTTTTAATGATGACTTTTTTAATAAAAATTTAAAAAACGGAATAATTACCCATTTAGTCTATTCAAACTTATCGGTAGAACAAAATCCTAATATAGTTTACCCGTTTAGTAATTTAATAAGTACCATTAGACCAAGTAGGGTTATTGAAATTGGTACATTTGCAGGTGGATTAACATTAATAATAAGAGATATTTTGGACAACAATGGGTTATATGAAAGTGAAATAACAACATATGATGTTAATGAGGCAACTTATCTAAAAGAACAAATGGGAAGTAAAAAAATAATAGCAAAAACTAAAAATTTATTTTCACATAGTTATTCTACATTTAATGATGAAGATTCAAAAAACGAAATTGTAAATTTAATACAACAAGATGGTTTAACTTTGGTATTGTGTGATGGTGGAGTTAAGAAAAACGAATTTAATTTAATATCACCATATTTGAAAATTGGTGATGTAATAATGGCACATGATTATGCTGCAAATCTTGAGGAATTTGAAAATAACATTAAAGGTAAAGTTTGGAATTGGATGGAAATACAAGATTCTGATATTGATGATTGTTGCTCAACATTTAATTTAATACCACTTAACCAAGAAGAATTTACAAACGTTGCTTGGGTTTGTAAAATTAAAAATTAATTATGTCAACGACAATTGTAACTGGAATTTGGAACATTAAGAGAGATGAACTATCCGAAGGGTGGAGTAGGACGTATCAACACTATCTTAACAATTTAGAAAAATTAATGAAGGTTAGCGACAATATGATAATCTACATTGAAGAAGAGTATAAATTATTTGTTGAAGAAAGAAGAACATCTAATAATACACTTATCATTATTAGAGAATTAGATTGGTTCAAACAAAATGAACATATCTTTAATAAAATACAGAAAATAAGAACTTCTTCAGATTGGTATAATCAAACTGGTTGGTTGACTGATAGCACACAAGCAAAATTGGAAATGTATAATCCAATTGTAATGTCCAAAATGTTTTTATTAAATGACGCATCAATAATGGACCCATTTAATTCATCACATTTAGTGTGGGTTGACGGAGCATTAACCAATACAGTTCATGAAGGTTATTTTTGGCACGATAAGGTAATACCTAAATTAGAAAAATATTTTAATAAATTTTCTTTTGTATGTTTTCCGTATGATGGTAAAGTTGAAATACATGGTTTCAAATATCAAGAAATATGTGAATATTCCGAGAGTGAAGTGAATAGAGTTGCTAGAGGAGGTATTTTTGGTGGACCTAAAGATTCAATATCTAAATTAAATGGAATTTATTATAATCTTTTAAATGAAACATTAGGTAGAGATTTAATGGGAACTGAAGAAAGTTTATTTACTATAATGACATA
>Ga0209088_10000662_pt1 | contig 23895 bp, 23 predicted proteins | sample S_140625_EF_Meta_FD_187324 | JGI IMG/M metagenome (GOLD analysis project Ga0209088, IMG submission 187324) | Freshwater microbial communities from Lake Simoncouche, Canada to study carbon cycling - S_140625_EF_MetaG (SPAdes) (version 2) | ecosystem: Environmental > Aquatic > Freshwater > Lake ... | reverse complement strand
TGAAGCTGAAGTTCCATATGATCAAGTGTTTGAGATGGAAGACATCAACAGCGACTTTGGTCAAGCTGACGTAGTGCTAGTGCTTGGTGCAAACGACGTGGTCAACCCCGCTGCTCGTACTCCTGGCAGCCCAATCTTCGGCATGCCGATATTGGAAGCCTATAAAGCCAAAACAATTATCGTTAACAAGCGCTCCATGGCTGCAGGTTATGCTGGTTTAGATAACGAACTCTTCTATATGGATAAAACCATGATGGTCTTCGGTGATGCTAAGAAGGTTGTGGAAGATATGGTGAAATCAGTTTCTTAAAAACTGGGCTAGCTGTATCCAAAATAAATGACCGCCTTCGGGCGGTTTTTTATTACATCAAAATTTTTAAGTCCTTTTGCAAATAAAAACGCCCGGTCTTTTGAACCAGGCGTTTTAATTTCTACAGCTAGATAGCTGAGGAATTGTGCGGCAATTACATCATGCCGCCCATACCACCCATGCCGCCCATGCCGCCCATATCAGGCATGCCACCACCAGCTGAATCATCCTTTGGGGCTTCGCAAATTGCGCAATCGGTAGTCAACAATAGAGCTGCAACAGATGCTGCATTCACTAATGCAGTTTTTGTTACCTTAGTTGGGTCGATCACACCTTGAGCTACGAGGTCGCCGTATTCACCAGTTGCTGCGTTGTAACCGTTATTGCCCTTACTAGCCAATACTGCGTTAACAACTACGCTAGCTTCGTCGCCTGCGTTAGAAACGATAATACGGATCGGCTCTTCCATTGCGCGCAATACAATGCTGATACCAGCGTCTTGGTCAGGATTATCACCCTTCAAGCCTTTGATACCTTGCATAGCGCGTAACAAAGCAACGCCGCCGCCAGGAACAATACCTTCTTCAACCGCTGCACGAGTTGCGTGCAATGCATCATCAACGCGGTCTTTCTTTTCTTTCATTTCAACTTCGGTAGCAGCACCAACACGAATCACTGCAACACCACCTGCCAACTTAGCAACGCGCTCTTGCAATTTCTCTTTGTCGTAGTCGCTAGTCGCTTCTTCGATCTGAACACGGATGTTCTTCACGCGCGCTTCGATTGCTTTAGCATCGCCAGCACCGTCAATAATGATGGTGTTTTCTTTGCCGATTTCGATACGCTTAGCTTGACCTAAATGCTCAAGAGTTGTTTTCTCGAGTGTGAGTCCGATTTCTTCAGCTATTACTGTACCGCCAGTCAAGATTGCAATGTCTTCCAACATGGCTTTACGACGATCGCCAAAGCCTGGGGCCTTAACAGCACAAGTCTTGATGATGCCGCGAATGTTGTTCACAACTAAAGTTGCCAAGGCTTCGCCTTCAACATCTTCTGCAATGATCAACAATGGACGGCCAGACTTGGCTACTTGCTCGAGCACTGGGAGCAAATCACGGATATTACTAACCTTCTTGTCAAACAAGAGAACGTATGGCGTTTCCAATACGGCAACTTGCTTTTCAGGTTGGTTAATGAAGTACGGGGAGAGGTAGCCGCGGTCAAACTGCATACCCTCAACTACTTCAAGCTCATCTTCCAAAGACTTGCCATCTTCAACAGTGATAACGCCTTCTTTACCTACTTTTTCCATTGCTTCAGCAATACGCTGACCAATGCTTTGGTCGCTATTAGCCGAGATGGAGCCAACTTGAGCGATTTCTTTAGTAGTTGTGCAAGGCTTGCTAATTTTCTTAAGCTCTTCGAGTGCCGCTGTAACTGCTTTGTCTATACCACGCTTCAAGTCCATTGGATTATGGCCCGATACTACGTATTTCATGCCTTCGCGAACGATAGACTGAGCTAATACAGTAGCGGTAGTAGTGCCGTCACCTGCGATGTCATTGGTTTTAGAAGCAACTTCTTTCACCATCTGAGCACCCATGTTCTGGAGCTTGTCTTTAAGTTCGATTTCTTTTGCTACGGATACACCATCTTTAGTGATGATTGGACCGCCAAATGAACGCTCAATAACCACATTACGACCCTTTGGCCCTAACGTTACTTTTACTGCGTTTGCGAGAATATTGACGCCTTCTACCATCTTGGTACGGGCGTTATCTCCAAATACGACGTCTTTTGCTGCCATGATTGAATTCCTTTCTTAGGTACTAATTACTTCTGTACAACAGCCATGATGTCTTCTTCGCGCATAACGAGAAGCTCATCGCTGCCGACCTTAACTGTTTGACCTGCATATTTGCCAAATAACACGCGATCGCCAACTTTGACGTCTGGTGCATTCAACTTACCGCTGTCATCACGCTTGCCTGGGCCAACTGCCAATACTTCGCCTTGATCCGGCTTTTCAGCAGCAGCATCCGGAATGATGATTCCAGAGGCAGTTTTTGATTCTTGATCTAAACGTTTAATGATTACGCGATCATGTAAAGGACGCAGATTCATTCCTTCTCCTATGTTAGTAAATGTTAACTAATTAAAAAACCAATATAAATCAATATGTTACAGTCTCTTAACACGAAAGTAATAAGCTTTTCAGCTGAATAAGCCTGTTTTAGCACTCACGTGTAGGGAGTGCTGATTATATAGGTCTAATTCTAGGAAATTCAAGGGCAAATTCACCTTAAATTTCAAATTAGCCGTCCACTCTTTCTATAATGGAGGCAGGCAAGTAGGTGAATTCCTACACACAAATAAGCCTTAAGCCCTTACTCCTCCAATCCGTCCTGCCTAGACTGGCTATTCAATGATTGGAGAATGCTGATGAGCCCGAAATCCCGGCTGTACACGCTTGTAAAGGCTTGGAAGAACAAACCCTTCCATGAAGTACGCGATGCCTGCGGCCAGCCCTGGCTTGGCCTTAGTGGCGAAGCGCTAGAAGAACACCAATCCTGGTCCCAGCGACAAGCGATTAGTAACGAACCCATTTTTAATAGCCAAGGAACTAAGCTGACAAGCTCTTTATTTAGACCATTACTGACCGCCACCGACTCGCAGCTACTCAGATTATTCATGGAGGGCTTAGACACCATTACGTATTGGTACCGTAGCGGTCGCTTTATTCCGGGCATCTTGCCTATGCCAGCACAACATCTAGCATCCAGTAGTTTTATAGATGCCTTAAGTGACCTGATTCTGAACTCACGACTCCCTGTTGGTCTAGTGAGCTTAGGAATACACAAACTCAAGAATGCCGACTCCTTGGAATCTTGCATGGAAGGTGTATTGCGAATGCGTCGTCTGGGCGTTCTGAACCATCTGCTTGATTTTTCTGGCCCGAGCTCACAAATCCGCTGGGTAGAAGAGATCGAGCCTGAGGGCATTCATATTGAGATGGGGCAATTTCGAGCCGATGGCTTACCAAACGAAATGATTTCCCTTGGCGAGAAATTCAACACCCAAATCTATGCCAGCAATATCACTCTGGTGAAGGATTTAGAAAATGTCATGGCAATGGGGGCACACCATAGCTATGGCGGACTCATGATGCCACCAGTAAGCCGACATCAAATGCTACACATAAGCGATAGCCGTATCGCCAAGGCCATTTTTTCGCTGCACCCTCATAAAACCCAAAACGGAGACAAGTAATGAGAAAACGCGTGATGTTGGTAGATGACCATCCAGCTATGCTGATGGCATTAAAAAGTATGTTGCAAGATCAATTGCTTTTTGAGATCGCAGGACAGGCGCAGCATGGTGAAGAGTGCCTACGCTCAATCAAAGAAGTTAATCCGAATATGGTGATCCTAGATTTAGATATGCCAAAGACGGATGGCTTTGATGTCATCCGCAGGATTGGCTTGATGCATCCAGAGGTTCGTATTCTGGTGCTATCTAGCCTAGATGAAGCGGTCTATGGTGGCAGAGTACGGTCCTTGGGTGCACATGGTTTTGTGAACAAGACTGCTGGGGCAGATGTCATTTTGGCTGCCTGCGTTGCCATCTCACAGGGCTATACCTTCTTCACTCATGGGAAGAACGGCAATACCTCTCTGAGCGATAACGATAAATTAGCATTGATATCCGATCGTGAGCTACAAGTCATGAAGTATCTTGGCAAAGGCAATACCAACCAGCAGATATCAGATCTACTGCATATTAGTAATAAGACAGTAGCAACGTACAAGACCAGAGTCTTTGACAAACTAGGTATTAACAATATTGCTGATTTGATCCTGTTCTGTCGTATGAACAACATCATCGAAAGCTAAGTAGCGCATGCATCGATTCATTTTGAAAAAAGTATTCACGCTCTGCTGTATTTATGTAGGTTTGGCGCATGCCAAGCCCTTTAGTGCTTCAGAGCAATTATGGATCGATGCCCATCCAGTAGTGCGATTTAGTATTCATGAAAAATATGCGCCCTATCTCAACCCATCCACCGAACGACAGGGTATGGCTCCCTTTAAAGCTCTGCTGTCAAAAATGGAGGGGTGCACACGACAGCAATATGTACCGGTATGGAGAAAATCAGATCAAGAGGGTTTAAAGCAGCTCAGTAAAGGCGAAGTGGATTTCATGATCGATCCACCAAATATTAATAATCACATATTGAAATTTGGCTCCTTATCTGATGCTATCTTTTGGGGGCATGATGCTGTCCTCACCACGACATCAAACAGGCTAGATTCTCCTAATGCAAAGATTGCTTACTTTGATCGAGGTCTTGAAAATTCGCCCTCCAGCATGAATGGCCACAGCGAAAGTAAGCAAACGCAATCTCCCACTCGTTTAATTCAATTACTCATTAAAAATGAGATCGAGGCACTCGTCATGCCCATTCGCTTAGCACAGATACTGATTCGCGAATCCCAAAATTCAGATCTCAAAATAGATGGTTTATATAGTCGTGATCCATTTGCCTATCGCTGGCTCATCTCAGAGCAGGATACTCCTCTACATGATGTACTAAGCCACTTTCTAAAAGACTTAGATCCCATTGCATCACGCCAAATTTTTGCTTTAGGAGATGAATCCAAATCAAGACCCACCATACTGCCGTGGCTGAGCGCTATCTTCGTCTTTATTATTGGTGGAGCAATGTTTTATCAGCTCCAAAGAAAGTATTTTCATCAGAAGCGAACTGCCTTAGAATTGCTTCACTCAAAAGAGCTAGCTGAAAAAGCGAACGCTGCTAAGTCCGCCTTTCTGGCAACCATGAGTCATGAGATTCGTACGCCAATGAATGCTATTTTGGGCGTTCAAGAACTACTGCTTGGTAGCACACAATTTCCCAAGAAAGATAAGCTTTTATTAAAAAGTGCTCAAGCTTCTGCCGAATCTCTTTTGGGCATGCTCAATCAAGTGTTAGATATTTCTAAGATTGAGGCAGGCAAACTCACTCTCAACCTAGAGCCTTGCAATCCACATCAATTGATTATGGATATTCATGCGGCATTTTCTACGGTAGCTAAGAAACAGAATTTGCTACTCCACACCACGATTGATCCCAGAATCGCTGAAGTGCTCATGATTGATTCTTTGCGTCTGCGACAAGTGTTGCAGAATTTACTTAGCAATGCGATTAAGTTCACCGCTGAAGGTGAGGTGTATTTTTCTATTAGTGTCCTCGCCGATGATCATGCTGGCCAATTGCTTGAGTTCAGAGTGATTGATACTGGAGCAGGAATGGGGAGCGATCAAATCAAATTGGCCCTGCAAGCTTTTGAGCAATTACCAGCTGCGCAAGAGTCTTACCTATCAGAGCAAATGAGGGGGACAGGTCTTGGGCTTACCATCACCAATCATTTAGTTAATTCTATGAACAGCCATCTTTATTTTGAGAGCGCGCCAGGCTTTGGAAGTAATGTCCACTTCTCGGTGGCCTTTCCTAGAACCAGTATTGCTGCCACACAATCTCCAGGCTTTGATTCACTCGGACCATCATCCAAGAGCTTAATCTCAAAAAGGCCAGGGCGAGCCAATTCCCTCATTCATGCTCTAGTAGTTGAAGATCACCCAGCTAGTCGACAAATTTTGTCCTTGCAGTTAGAAGCGCTTGGTATCAGTGCTTGTGTTTGTGAGAGTGCTGCTGCGGCGCTAGAGTTGATGCGAGACAATCATTTTGATCTCATGCTCACAGATCAATCTATGCCCGGAATGCAAGGCTCTGAACTAGCCAAACAAATCCGATCCCTAGGTAATCGTGACTTAATCATTATTGGCGTCACTGCAGATATTTATGCACTAGACTCTCGCCATCAATTTTTATCTTCTGGCATGAATGGCGTACTCATCAAACCTTTAAGTTTGGGGGCACTTGAGAATGAACTCATGCGCTACTTTGAATCTAGCCAAGGCTCGGCCTCTACTTCTGAGCCCTATTCGTTTGATGCTTTCTCCAATCTCATCAAAAATGATTCCCGCCAAATCATCGTGATCTTGGAGGAAATTGAGAAAGTTCACCTCGATACCCTGAATCAACTGAAATCGGACAGTAATCAAATCCTAATGGATGAAGTCTATTTTCAAAGTCTGGTTCATAAAGTCAAAGGTGGGGCACAACTGTTGGAAGCTACTGAATTTACCCATGCCTGCGAATCGCTTGAAGTTGATGGGGCACTTACAGAGCGCATTAGGAAATTTATTACCCTTCTAGAGGAGCAAAACCAAACTATTGAGGTGTACAAGAAAAAATATCGGTAGCAATGGGCTAGAGAGCACTAAGGTTTATCCTATGGGAAATGCGCACCAAATTCTTTTCGCCCACCCTCATTCGCCTGCTAGCCTTTTTTTGGGCTAGCTTGATTACCTGCCAAGCTCAATCCGTCGACCTGGTTTCCCAAAATACTGCCCTTCAGTACATTCCGAAGGCGGTAGCCGCCAGTCTTGAAAAGAGCCAGCTCCCTAAAGAAGCAATCAGCATTTCAGTAGTAGAAATAGAGCCAGGCCAGCCAGGGAAAATAACTTCAAAAACAAATGTGGACTGGCGTTCGAAGCAGGCGATGAATCCTGCATCCACCATGAAACTGCTCACCACACTCACTGGTCTAGATGTACTGGGACCGCAATATCGTTGGCGTACAAATATCTATACCGATGGGCTTATTCGTCAGGGCACTCTCAAAGGTAATCTGTATTTGCAAGGTACCGGTGATCCAAAGCTAGTCCCCGAAGAATTAGCCAAAATGATGAAGGCATTGCAAAATCTGGGGATTCAGAAAATTAATGGTAATTTATTTTTTGATAGAAGTGCCTATGCCCCCGATGTTATGGAACACAACACTATTGATGGCGAATCGCTGCGTGCCTATAACGTACCACCCGATCCCCTGCTGTACGCTTTTAGAACGCTTTCATTTCAACTAGGCAAATCGCGAACTGCAGACTTTATTGACATAAGCTACACACCGCCACTATCCCAGCTCAAAGTGATCAATCAAATGCAATTGGTCGATCAATCCTGCGATAACTGGAAAAGTAATATTCGCTTTAACTTAGATCCGGAGAACGATGGAGCAAGCACTAACCAACTTCTGACTGCCCAATTTTCGGGTAGCTTTCCAAAAGGCTGTAAGGGAGTGGGCTATAACGTCGTTGCTTTGGATGCGAATACCTTTTTCACGCAAGGCTTCGCCGCAGCTTGGGAGTTAGCTGGTGGCACTTGGACTCAAGCACCTATCGGACAGTCTGGCACCGTCCCCCTAGCAGCTCGACTACTACTGCAGTTTGAGGGTATTCCTCTAGCTGAGGACGTACAAGACATTAACAAGTTTTCCAATAATGTTATGGCCAGACAATTAATGCTGACCTTGGCTTTAGAGAAGATGGGTAAGCCTGCAAGTACTAAAAATGGCGAGCTCGTAATTCAGAGTTGGCTAAAAGGATTAGGGCTTCAGTTTCCAGAACTTGTCATTGAAAATGGCTCAGGCCTATCTCGTAATGAAGCAATCTCTGCGGAACATATGACGCAGTTATTAGTCACAGCTCGCAATTTATCCGTAGCGGATACCTTTTACAACAGCCTGCCAATTGCAGGTACAGATGGCACAATGAAAAATCGTCTAATGACACATTTACGAAAATTTCTATATCTGAAGAAAAAGCCTGAGGCTCGTATCAAAACAGGGGCGCTTGTAGACGTTAGAGCAATATCAGGCTATGTGATAAGTAAGTCTGGAAGGATGTATGCGGTGACCTCTTTCATAAACCACCCTAATGCCTTGAGAGGTTTAGATGCGCATGATCAACTACTGGCGTGGTTACTCAATGATGGTCCAGAGCCAAAACACGCGCGCTGAAGTCGATCACGAACACCATCCCACTCCTCGCCTGCTGGCGGCTCCGGAAACAAAATGAGATCCCAAGCCTGTTGATCCAAATCACGCAGAGAACGATATAAACGACTTGCAAAGGCAGCGCTATCACTGGGCACAAGAAACTCTTCAAAATGTACTGATGGATGCCCATCGTCACCTAATGAAGAATCTGAATCCCAAACCGCAACTGCCACCCGTGACTTGATGTCTGGGAACTCACTCAGAGCATCTAGGACTCTGCCTGGTGCATACATTCTTAATGGAGTAGTCGGGGCGTAATGGGCACGCAGACTACCAGAGACCCGCGGCGTATCACCGCCCTGCTTTGTTGAACTACTTTCACCAGGTAGATAGACTTTGATACCCGTCTTAGAAAGAATTTCTCCTGGAGTAATGAGTCCTGGGCGCAATAAAACTGGGTGATCGCCAGAAGATAAATCAAGGATGGTCGACTCAATACCCACTTCGCAATCGCCGCCGTCCAAAATCATGAGATCCAGTATGCCTTCAAACTCGCTGCGCACATCAGCAGCACTGGTCGGCGATACCTTACCAAAACGATTGGCGGAAGGAGCAACCACTCCGCCTTTAAATTTACGGAGTAACTCTTGTGCAATCGGGTGAGCCGGCGCCCGAATGGCTACCGTATCTTGACCACCAGTCAGTTCACTCAAAACGCTTTTATCTTTCTTAAAAACTAAGCTTAGTGGACCTGGCCAAAAAGTATTAATCAACTTTAATGCATCTTCCGATAAATCCCTTACCCACGGCGCTAGTACTGGTACCCAATCCACTTGAGCCTGATCGAACTTATCAGGCGCCGCTAAGTGAACAATAAGTGGGTGATTTGAGGGTCTACCTTTGGCAGTAAAAATTTGTTTGATGGCATCAGGGTTCTTTGCATCTGCCCCTAAGCCATAAACGGTCTCAGTCGGAAACGCGACCAAGCCACCATCTCGCAAAGTTTGTACTGCTTCGTTAATTACCGCAGATGAATGCAGTGCGCTACTGTCACTGGACATTGCTAGGGCTCGATCCCTAATTCAACTGCGACGGCTGCGCAATTTTGACGTGCCTGGTTAAGCGATTCACCTAAGCAATTGATATGACCCATCTTACGACCCATGCGTGGATCGGATTTACCGTAGAGATGTAGCTTGGCATCTGGATGAGCAAGCACCTTATCCCAAGCAGGCTCTCTTGTCTTATCTTCGCTGCCTTCGTACCAAAGATCTCCCAAGAGATTGAGCATCGAGACTGGTGCTAGCAAGCGGGTATCGCCCAAAGGTAAGCGAGCCATACTCCTGACTTGTTGTTCAAACTGACTGCCGACACAAGCATCCATAGTGTAGTGGCCTGAGTTGTGGGGACGTGGAGCGATTTCATTGGCAACGATGTCGCCACTCTTGAGCACAAAAAACTCCACACACAACACACCCACGTAATCAATCTTACGAATGAGCGCTTTAGCGGCTTCAATAATTTTTTTCTCTTGGGCAGGCTTCAGTGATGGGGCCGGCACAGTTGAGGTATGCAGGATACCGTCACGATGAATATTCTGAGATACGGGGTAAGCTACTACCGCATCGTCGTACCCGCGCACTACCAAAGCAGATACTTCAAAATCCAAATCCATGCGCTTTTCAAGAACACAAGGCACCTTACCTAATTGAGCCCAAGCAGCGTCTAGATTGGCGGAGTCATCAACAGTAATTTGGCCTTTGCCGTCGTAACCCATGCGAGCTATTTTTAGAATGCCGGGAAATAGGTCTGCAGGAACATGTGCAATATCTGCATCATGCTCAAGCACAAAGTAAGGCGCAGGACCAATATTGGTTTCTGTTTTCCAGGTAGCCAAGAATTTTTTCTCAGCTACGCGATTTTGTGCCAAAGATACACAACTACTGCGAGGTGCTACAAAGACACCTAAAGATTCGAGTTCGTCTAAGGCCTGTGCAGGAACATTTTCAAATTCGGTGCTGACCGATTTGCATAAGGCGGCCATTTCTTTTAGGGCAGCAGAGTCGATGTAATCAGCTTGAATAAATTTTTCTGCAATGGAGCCAGCCGGACTATCGGACCCAGGATCTAGAACGCAGACCTTGTAGCCCATCGCTTGAGCGGCTTGTGTGAACATCCGCCCTAATTGACCGCCACCTAAAATGCCTAAATACGAGCCCGGCAAGATGGGCTCCAAACGATCTACCATCTGATTAATATCCCGGTAAATTCATGGAGCGTGCAGTATCGGACTGCTTTACACGAAACTCTTCCAGCTGCTTTGCTAAAGCAGGATCATTGACTGCTAAATTGGCAATGACATGTAAGGCTGCATTTGCAGCCCCAGCCTCACCAATCGCAAACGTCGCTACCGGAACACCTTTAGGCATTTGTACAATGGAATAAAGAGAATCTTCGCCACGTAAATATTTGCTAGCAACTGGCACGCCATAAATCGGAATAATTGTTTTTGATGCCAGCATGCCCGGCAAATGCGCAGCACCACCAGCACCAGCAATAATCGCCTTGAGGCCATTTTTAGAGGCATTTTCTGCATAGGCAAACATATCATCTGGCATACGATGAGCGGAAACCACCTTAGCCTCGTGAGCAATACCAAATTGCTCAAGCATTTGAGCGGCATGCTGCATGGTGTCCCAATCTGAATTGGATCCCATTACTATTCCGACTTCTGGCTTTTTGCTCATTGACCTCTCCAAATGCCCTGATTTACATCGTTAATCTATCTGAGACCATATTATCCCAGCCTTTTTAGGGCTTGATAGAAATTAGGCCTTAGTTAAGCGAGCGAGGGCTTCGCGGTACTTTTCCGCTGTTTTATCAATCACATCAACCGGCAAGGCAGGTGCTGGGGCTGTTTTAGTCCAAGGCTTACCATCAACCATCGCTGTTTCGAGCCAGTCCCGCACAAATTGCTTGTCATAGGAAGGGGGGTTTGCGCCCACATAGTAGGTTTCCGCAGGCCAAAAACGGGAAGAATCGGCAGTGAGGATTTCATCCATCAAGACCAACTGACCGGCGTCATCTAGGCCAAATTCAAACTTGGTATCAGCAATGATGATTCCGCGAGTCGCGGCATATTCAGAAGCTTCTTTATACAAACGAACACTAACCTCACGAATTTGATTGGCTAACTTCTCACCAATCATTTCGATCACTTTGTCAAAAGAGATATTTTCATCATGCTCACCCATTTCTGCTTTTGCAGCAGGTGTAAAGATAGGCTCAGGTAACTTCTGCGCATTTTCAAGACCGGCTGGTAATGCAATACCACAGACCTTGCCAGTTTCTTTGTAATCCTTCCAACCGCTACCAGCCAAATAACCGCGCACCACTGCTTCGACCAAAATTGGCTTGAGGCGTTTAGCCACTACCGCACGGCCTTTGACCTGATCAAGCTCATCTGCAGGCACTACGCTTTCAGGATCAATACCGGTCAAATGATTCGGAATCACTTTAGCCAACTTCTCAAACCAAAAGTTCGCCATTTGATTGAGCACAATTCCCTTCTCAGGAATGGGCTGCCCCATCACTACGTCAAAGGCAGATAGGCGATCTGTGGTAACCATGAGTAACTTGTCATCACCCAGTGCGTATACATCACGTACCTTTCCCTTAGAAAGCAAAGGGAGTGACTTAATAGAAGTAGCGTACAAAGCAGGCATCTTTAACTCACTTCACGATCTGGGCTAATTTGCCAATCTTATACAGCTCAGCCATTTTTTCTAAAGGGATTGGCTTAATTTTGGATGCTTGACCTGCACAACCAAAAGCATTAAAGCGCGCAATACAAACCTTTTTAGCCGCTTCACGTGCAGGCTTGAGATAATCACGTGGATCAAACTTGCTTGGATTCTCAAACAAATAACGGCGGATAGCGCCCGTCATCGCCAAACGAATATCGGTATCAATATTGATCTTACGTACACCGTTCTTAATACCCTCTTGAATTTCTTCAACAGGCACGCCGTAAGTTTCTTTCATATCGCCACCAAACTCACGAATCTCAGCGAGCAACTCTTGTGGAACACTAGATGAACCATGCATGACTAGGTGAGTATTGGGAATACGGGTATGAATTTCTTTAATACGCTCGATTGCCAAAATGTCGCCAGTCGGCTTCTTGGTAAATTTATAGGCTCCATGGCTAGTACCGATCGCAATGGCTAAGGCATCACATTGAGTAGCTTTTACAAAGTCAGCCGCTTGCTCAACGTCCGTCAATAACTGCTCACGCGTCATCTTGCCGTCTGCACCATGACCATCCTCCTTGTCACCCTGCATGGTTTCTAGCGAACCCAAAACGCCTAACTCAGCTTCAACGGTAACTCCGATGGAGTGGGAGAACTTGACCACTTCTCTAGATACATCAACGTTGTATTCATAGCTGGCAACAGTCTTACCATCAGCCTCTAAGGAGCCATCCATCATCACACTAGTAAAGCCACTCTTGATAGCAGCCATACATACTGCTGGACTTTGGCCATGATCTTGATGCATCACAACTGGAATATGGGGATAAGCCTCAACTGCAGCAGAAATCAAATGACGTAGGAATGATTCACCAGCATATTTACGAGCACCAGCAGAAGCTTGCATGATGACTGGGGAATCTGCTTCATGAGCAGCTTCCATGATCGCCGTTACCTGCTCCAAGTTGTTAACGTTAAATGCTGGTAAGCCATAACCGTTTTCAGCAGCGTGATCCAAGAGTTGTCGTAAAGATACTAAAGCCATGATGGTTTCTTAATTAAAAATGTTAGTGATAAATAGTTTGAACACAAATCGTAAAAAATGAATTACTTCACCTGAATAATCTTGAGTGAATTCGTACCACCTGGCTCGCCCATAGGCTCACCAGAGGTTAGGACAACTACGTCGCCCTTCTTCACCGCGCCCATCTTTTTCAAGCAATCTTCTACTTCCTGCAATGCGGTATCACGATGCTTGGTGTAATCCAAACCAATGGGAAATACATTGCGGTAAGTACTTAAGGCACGCTGAGTAGTAATCTTTGAAGTCAAAGCAAAAATAGGTAAATGGATATTGTGGCGACTCATCCAAACCGCGGTAGATCCAGAGTCTGTCAAGGCGGCAATCGCATTGGCATTGAGGTGATGCGCTGTAAACAGGGCGCCCAAAGCAATCGTTTGATCAATACGTGAGAAGGTTTGATCCAAGAAATCCGTATCCAGTTTTACTCGATCTGACTTTTCGGCTTCAACACAAATCTCAGCCATGGCCTTGATAGTTTGTACCGGGTAGTTACCGGCAGCAGATTCTGCAGACAGCATGACCGCGTCTGTGCCATCTAACACTGCATTAGCTACGTCACTCACCTCAGCGCGGGTAGGCACTGGAGCATTAATCATCGACTCCATCATTTGCGTAGCAGTGATCGTAAATTTATCAGCCTCAAGTGCGAGTTTGATCATGCGCTTTTGCAAAGCAGGAACGGCTGCGTTACCAACCTCAATGGCTAGATCGCCGCGTGCAACCATGATGCCATCACTCTCCGCGATGATGCTTTTGAGAGCTTCAATTTCAATAGCTTCAGCGCGTTCCACTTTAGCGATCGTGCGAACCTTACCAACGCCATGCTTTGCGCTAGCGGCATCTGCCAGCTTACGGGCATAGGTCATGTCAGCACCATCTTTTGGAAAACTAATCGCCAGAAAATCTACGCCCATCGCAATCGCTGCATCCAAATCGGCAATATCTTTTTCTGTTAGTGCTGGTGCAGTCAAGCCACCGCCAGCACGGTTAATACCTTTATTATTTGAGAGTGGGCCACCTTGCTCTACCAGGGTAAAGATTTCTCCGCCTTTCACACTCTCGACCCGAAGAACAACTAAGCCATCATTTAATAAGAGTCGGTCACCTGGCCTAACATCTTGTGGCAACTCTTTGTAATCCAAGCCTACGCGCTCTTGATTGCCAAGCTCACAATCAACATCCAGAATAAATTGCGCGCCTTCTTTAAGAAGAATTTTGCTGTCGACAAATTTACCCACACGAATTTTGGGGCCCTGTAGATCGGCCATAATGCCAACCTCTTTGCCCAATTCTGCGGAAATACTACGCACCAAATCGTGACGCGCTTTATGGTCTGCAACCGTGCCATGAGAAAAGTTCATTCTTACAACATCAACACCGGCACGAATCATCTCGCGCAATACTTCAGGCTTTTCTGATGCAGGTCCTAATGTGGCAATGATTTTAGTTGCTCTCAACATATTTAGTCTTTCGCTCTTTCGGCTAATACTGCAAAGGCTGGCAAGGTTTTACCTTCTAAGAATTCCAAGAAAGCGCCACCGCCAGTAGAGATGTAATCCACTTGATTTTCAATACCGTACTTCGCAATCGCCGCTAAGGTATCACCGCCACCAGCAATCGAAAATGCGGGTGAATGGGCAATCGCTGCTGCCAACATCTTAGTACCACCGCCAAACTGATCAATCTCAAATACACCCAATGGGCCATTCCATACAATCGTGCCAGCGTGCGCCAGCATGGTAGATAAACGTGCTGCAGTCTTAGGACCAATATCCAAAATCATATCGTCATCAGCCACTTGATCGGCAGCAACACGATTTGCACGTGCTAATGGAGAAAGTTCGTTTGCAACAACGACATCTTCAGGTATCGGAACATGCGCACCACGCTTTTCCATCATCTCCATGATTTCTCGAGCTTCATTAAGCAAATCTGGCTCTGCTAATGATTTACCAATAGGTAAACCTTTAGCCAGCATAAAAGTATTGGCAATGCCGCCACCCACAATCAACTCATCCACCTTGTCAGCTAAAGCCTTGAGAATAGTGAGCTTCGAAGATACTTTAGATCCTGCCACAATTGCTACCAATGGGCGCTTTGGACTTGCCAGGGCACGACTCAAGGCATCTAACTCCGCTGCCATCAAAGGACCCGCGCAGGCAATCGGCGCATATTTGGCTACGCCATTCGTAGTTGCTTCAGCCCGGTGAGCAGTACCAAAAGCATCGTTGACATACACATCACACAAAGCAGCAATCTTTTTGGCTAAGTCATCATTATTCTTTTTCTCGCCCACATTCAGGCGACAGTTTTCCAGTAGTACTAACTCGCCTGGATTGACCTCAAAATTACCGCCTACCCAATTACTGATCAAAGGAACTTTACGATTCAAGAGTGTGGCAATTCGGTCGGCCACTGGAGCCAAACTATCTTCGGGTTTAAATTCGCCTTCAGTTGGACGTCCCAAGTGGGAGGTCACCATTACTGCTGCACCAGCATCCAAACACATTTGTACTGCCGGCATGGACGCTTTAATCCGAGTGTCTTCCGTAATATTACCCACATCATCCTGAGGAACATTGAGGTCGGCACGGATCAATACCCGTTTTCCCTTGAGAAGGCCTGCTGCAGCTAGTTCACTAAGGCGCTTTACTTTAAAGAGGGTTTCCGGCATGAGAATAGGCAAATGGAGTGGTTTATTGGGAATGCTCCATTCTAAATCGTCTGAGCTTTAAACCCCAAAGGAATTGGACTACCCCACCTCGCTCCCTGCTCTACAATAAAGGCTGAGACGTATTCTAGGCCTTGGGGCTCCCTACTGGCTTGGCACCCTGTTTTACCGAATTGAATCACCCGATTTATTAAATATCTAAAAGGTAGAGAAAATGTCGATGTCTGACCGCGATGGCTTTATTTGGTCCGATGGGAAGTTAGTTCCCTGGCGTGAGGCCAATGTTCACGTGCTAACCCACAGCCTTCATTACGGAATGGGGGTATTTGAGGGTATTCGTGCCTACAAAACTCCCCAAGGTACCGCCATTTTTCGCCTTCCAGAGCACGTTAAGCGTCTATTCAACGGAACTAAGATTTTCCAGATGAATATGCCTTGGACTCCTGAACAGATCAGTGGCGGCATTATTGAGGTCGTCAACAGCAATAAACTGGAAGCTTGCTATATCCGACCAATTATCTTTATCGGCTCCCAAAAACTGGGAATCTCTCCAAAAGGTAATAGCATTCATACGGCGATCGCTGCCTGGGAATGGGGTGCTTATTTGGGTGAAGACGGTCTCAATAAGGGCATCCGCGTTAAAACCTCCTCATTTACCCGCCATTTTGTGAACTCATCACTAGTTCGCGCTAAGGCTTCCGGTTACTACATCAACTCCATTTTGGCTAACCAAGAAGTAACAGCTAATGGCTACGATGAAGCCCTCCTACTTGATACAGAAGGTTATGTATCCGAAGGTTCTGGCGAAAATATCTTTATCGTGAATAACGGCATTATTTATACTCCAGATCTAGCCTCTTGTTTAGACGGCATTACTCGCAACTCCATCATCCAAATCGCCAAAGATCTTGGCTACGAATTGCGTGAGAAGCGGATTACTCGAGATGAAGTGTACTCAGCAGATGAGGCTTTCTTCACTGGTACTGCCGCTGAAGTAACGCCTATTCGCGAATTAGATGACCGCACCATTGGTGACGGTAAGCGTGGTCCGATTACCGAGCAAATCCAGAAGACTTACTTTGATGCGGTCTACGGCAGAAGCGATCAATACAAGTCCTGGCTAACTTATGTTAAGTAATTGGAAATCAGATCATGAGTGAAGCTCAAGTTGTAATGGTTGATGGCAATAAAGACTTGCCCTTACATTGCCCAACCAATAAAACCCCTAGCTGGAATTCACATCCACGTGTTTTTCTCGATGTAGCTAAAACGGGTGAAGCTAAGTGCCCTTACTGCGGCACTGAGTACAAACTCACTCCCGGTACCGAGCCCCACGGGCACTAAGCCAAGCAGCACCCCTAAGCCGGGTGCTGTGTCGGGATACCTCATATGAATCGTATTCTGATCGTCGCCCCCAATTGGATTGGTGATGCTGTGATGTCCCAGCCGCTGCTGGCGAATCTCAAAGCAATTTACCCGCAGTCACAGATTGATGTTTTAGCAAGCCCTTGGGTCGCCCCTATCTATCGTGCCTGCTCAGAAGTTCATCAAGTCATTGAAGCGCGACTGGAGCATAAACAATTGCAATGGGGCTTACGTAAGCAACTAGCAAAGCAACTTGAGTTGAATCAATACGCTGCCTGCTTTGTTTTACCCAATAGCTTGAAGTCTGCCCTTATTCCTTGGCTTGCTAATATTCCCTTTCGCATAGGCTATCAGGGTGAGATGCGCTTTGGACTGATTAATCTTGCTCTAGATAATCCGAGTAAAGTGAATCGCCCACCGATGGCGAACCATTACCTTGCACTTGCTAATGTGCTGGAGCACTCACAAGAGATTGATACAAGCCAGCCAGCAGATCCTAAGCTCAATATTTCATCTGCAGCCAAAGAATCAATTGGCGCCAAGTTACAAGCAGCATCGATCAAGGAAAAATCAATCTACGTACTTTGCCCAGGCGCTGAGTACGGCATAACAAAACGCTGGCCCGACGATCACTTCGCCTCTCTCGCACAGCAGTTAATCGCCAGCGAGCCAGATGCGCAGGTGATTCTTCTTGGCGGTAAAGACGATCAAGCTTTGGGTGAGAGTGTTAGGACTCAGGCAAAGAATGACTCACAAATACACAACTGGTGCGGCAAGACTTCACTAGACGAAGCAATTGCACTCATTGGGATGAGCAAGGCGCTTGTTAGTAATGACTCGGGCTTAATGCATATTGGTGCCGCTTTAAAAGTTCCGCAGGTCGCTATTTTTGGCTCAAGCGATCCACATCATACGCCACCACTGTCCAATAAAGCTAAAGTACTTTGGCTCAATCTACCTTGTAGCCCATGCCATAAAAGAGAGTGTCCACTAGGTCACCTCAAATGCTTAAAAGATATTTTGCCCGCCACCGTATTAGATGCCATTCAAACACACCAATAATTTTGTAGCGCTACACATCACCAGAAAGTAAGCCATGTCAAAACTAGCCAGACTTTTTCATAATGCCGATGAAGTGGTGGATGCTTGGCGTGATGCCTTAAAAAATCGAGACATCAAAGGGGCTTTGGCAATCTGGTTAGACGATGACTCAATTACTTGCGTACTTCCAGAAGGCCAGCGCCTCAGTGGTCATGCAGAAATTCGGGACGGCCTAGAGCGCCTCTTAGCCAAGCAAGCCCTTTTTCTAGAGCCGATTGCCTGCATTAGTCACTCTGTTTTAGGAGCAGCTGTCTACGACACTACCGAGGCTGTTCACATCCGACCCGATCAAATTGAAGCGGCATTCTTTCTGAATATCACCTTGGTTCTTCTGCAAGATAGTCAAGGCTGGCGGATTGCACATCTTCATGCTAGCCACTCCACTGAGGATACGTTTGATGCGCCCTCAACTCCACATGGACTGCATTAACTAGCAATGCCATACAGATTGCTGTCTCATGGATGATCAAGTACTTCGATCGCTAATCAAGTGGCCCAATGTCCCGCACTGCTTTGGCTGGCTAGCACTTGATCGTCGCGGTCAATGGCGTATGCGTGATGAGTTTGCCCAAGCCAATCAACTGGCCGGAAATGTGATTAGGCATGTAGCCCTCAATGAATTTATTTCCAGGAATTATGCGCACGACTCTTTGGGTAGATATTTTTTCCAAAATGGCCCTCAAAGAGTTTTCATCACACTAGATGCCACGCCATACATTACTAGAATTATTCCAACTGAAAGCGGCCTTCAACTACTAACCCAATGCGGCACAGAGATAAAACCGCAGAGTGCTCTGAGTGATGAAAAAGGCAATATCTACATCACAGGATTGATTCAACAATCACTTTCTGATCAAATCGATGGAGCGGCATTTACTAAAACAGAGTCGCTATCCGTCGCACTATTACACGATCATGATTTAGATCTATTCTCAGATCAGTCCAAAGTGATTGAGGATGCCTGTAGCTTTAGGGGCTCTTGGCAATGGCAAGGTAATCAACTGCCCATTGAACCTCTTCACTCCGCTGAATTAGCTAGTCGCTTTAATTTCGTCAAAATACCAAACAATTAATTAGCTTGGCATATTCTTGCCCTGCTCCTTCAATTCCTCTTGATATTGCTTTTGCATTTCACGAAGACGCGCATCAATGCTAGAAGCCTGATAGAAATCCGCGCCACCGGAAGATCTCGCAATCTTGAGTTGCTCAATCGCCGATGGCCATGCACCCTCAAGCGCATACTTTTCTCCAAGAGCGTAATGCCGTAGCGGCACATTTTTAGCCTGATCATAGGCATTCGAAAGCATGCTCCACCAAACTACTTCATTGGGTTGTAATCTAGTGCGCGCCTTTAACCAAGCAATGGCGTCATTCGTACGACCTAGTTTCAGATACGCATTCATCATTGCTGCACCGGCAGCATAGGATTGTGGGAACGCTTTTAAGGTAGTTTGAGCAATTTGTAAAGCCTCATCACCTTTACCTCTAGCTAATGCCAACTCGGAAGCTGTAATGTCTAAGGAGAGGCTTTGGCGCAGAATGGGTGATCCTGGCGCGCTAACGCTATTCGCTAAGTTGCGTGCTTGTTGTAAATAACTTGAAGCTTGATCGAGCTTACCCTGCTTTAGCGCAACGAGCGCAAGCCCATAAAGACCTTCCATTTGTTTGCCAGGGGCTGCCTGTTTACTCAAACCCTCAAAGGTATTTTTTAAGTCGTACATCTGGCCAGAACTTCCAGATTGCTCCATGCGAGCACGCGCTTTGATGAAATAAAATTCCACTGCTGTAGGTACATTTCTGTTGGCGATATTACGAGTACGATCTTGCATATCCGCAATACGATCCGTTGTTAATGGATGGGTGCGTACATAAGATGGCACCCCACTATCCATAATGCCCGTCGCCTTTTGCAGGCGCTGGAAAAAACCTGGAGCACCATTAACGTCATAGCCACTCTCCGCGAGAATCTGAAAGCCAATACGATCAGCCTCGCGCTCAGCATCTCTTGAGTAAGAGAGTTGATTATTGATGGCTACTGCTTGACCACCCTGCATGAGCCCAGAAGCAGCGCCTGGATTACGTGATGCAGCTAAGGCACCCAACAATATGCCAGCAAGGGCAATCATTGTATTGGTAGTCTGCCTATCCATCTGGCGAGCCAAATGACGTTGTAAAACGTGACCGGTCTCATGACCCATAACAGAAGCAACTTCTGAATCTGTTTCAGCACTAACCAGCAATCCTGTATGAAAACCAATAAATCCTCCAGGTAATGCAAATGCATTAATGCTGCTGTCTTTAACAGCGAATACCTCAAAGTTATAAGCACCACTACCCTGCTCATTAGCCCCGCCCAATTGCAGACGTTTTGCTGCCTGCAATAAGCGTCGCTCCATTTGATTTAAATAATCATAAATCGGCAAATCATTTGAATAATCCGCATCCGGCCGAATCTGGCGCATGATCATTTCGCCATACTTTTTCTCATCCATGCGACTCAAGCTATCACCACCGGGATCCCCCATATCGGGGAGTACAAAACTGGGCTGGCTCAGGGGTGCATTGCGAGGTGGCAAGTTTGCGGAGCGGGCATCAGGCGACTGGACCGCTCTACCCAAGTTTTGCAGGGCGGCTGACTCTCCTTGTACCGATACATCCCCCGTCATGGAGGAAGGTGCAGGTCCAGCCGCATAGACGAAACCAGCACTTGGCCAGGCCAAGCTCAGAATGAGCTGAGCAGCCAAAATTCGCTTAAAAAACGATATGCCCCTTGGTGTCTTTATGACTTGCATCCCTATATGGTAAAACTTATCCCATGAACAAACTAACTCATTTTGATGCAAGTGGCCAAGCCCATATGGTCAACGTTGGTGATAAGCCTAATACCCACCGAATTGCTGTTGCTACTGGCAAGATCACCATGCTCCCAGAGACCTTTGGCATGATTGAAGCAGGTACCCATAAAAAAGGTGATGTTTTGGGCATTGCCCGAATAGCTGGTATTCAGGCTTCTAAGAAGACGTCGGACCTGATCCCGCTTTGTCACCCGCTAGCACTGACACACGTCAGCCTGGAGTTTTACCTAAATAAAGATACCAGCAGCATTACCTGCCAAGTGAGGGCTGAAACAACTGGTCCTACTGGCGTAGAAATGGAAGCGCTCACCGCAGTCCAAGTCGCCCTCCTCACAATCTACGATATGGCCAAAGCTGTTGATAGGGGCATGGTGATAGGTGATGTCCACCTGCTAGAGAAGAGTGGCGGTAAGTCTGGGGAGTGGAAAGCTTAATAGATTCGCTTCACCATGCAAATAATTAAGCCACCCTAGGGTGGCTTAATTTCTTATGAAGTACTGATCATTGCCTTACTTCGTGATACGGCACTCCGAAGGCAATAGTTGAGGCAACAGATTCGTTTCCGAGGAGCGGCAAGACCATCCACCAGCCCAAGTCGACCCTTCTGGCTTGGATAGATCAATAGCTTTAGGAACATTAGCATCTGGATTATTTGTCGGAATAAGATGCAATGTGTTTTTATTATCTGCAGCAACATTGTTTTGAAAGTCGATGGCAATGGCGCCTGAAGATGTAATCTCAATCAACTTCACGCTACGTGTGGGTACAAAAGTAAACGAGCCATGGGTTGCCTCATCCATCGGTACAGTACCGCGACTTGCAAAAGCCTCTGTCACAGCGAGCTTGGCACTAGAAGAGAGATTCATGCCCTCTACGATGCGACTACGGGCAATGTAATCTTGATATTGAGGTACAGCTACTGCCACCAGAATGCCGATGATGGCAACCACCACCATAACCTCAATCAAGGTAAATCCAGACTCTTCCTGTTGATCTCGTGTAGACATATTTATTAGCTCCTAAGGGTTTAATCCCTCATCATCCAGTCTATACCCAACACATTCAAGATGTCCAAATGTAAGAAAAGCCGGCTTTGAAGGCCGGCTTTTCTGATTAATGCGAAAGAAAAATTAATGCGCTTCTTTAGACGCGTTCTTTTTCTTGAAATAGCTGCCAACCAAAATCACAATTGCTATACCAACTATTTCAAAAGCTAGCTTCGCATCTCCTAGGGCAGCCTGGATGCTATCTTTGATTGCGGGATCGTCAACCAGCATACCTCCAGCCAAGAAACCTAACAGTCCTGCACCAATAGTAATAATGATTGGGAAACGCTCCATTACCTTGAGCAACATAGCGCTGCCAAAAATAATCAATGGAATAGACATCGCTAAACCAATGATCAAGAGTAAAAGACGAGTTTCCTCGGGACCTTTTTGAGCTGCAGCTGCAACGGCTAGAACGTTATCTAAACTCATCACTAAGTCAGCAATCAAAATCGTACGAATAGCTCCCCAAATACTAGTCTTAGCTTCCATATGTTCTTCGCCACCACTATCAGACAATAGTTGGATGCCGATGTAGAGCAATAGCAAGCCGCCTACGATTTTTAAATATGGCAGCGTTAATAAAGCTACTGCAGTAATCGTGAGAACAACACGCAAGATGATGGCTGCCGCACTACCCCAAAAGATTGCCTTTTTTTGCTGAGCAGGTGGTAAGTTGCGTGATGCCAGTGCGATCACCACTGCGTTATCCCCAGACAGCAAAATATTCGCAACAATGATTGAAAGTAATGCCGCCCAAAAGGCTGCATCAGAAAATGCTGAAAAATCCATAATGTCTCCGTACTTTTATATGTTTTAGTTTTAACTACTGGGTGATACAAAAAACATGCCGACGAGTCGGCATGTCTCTTTGATTACAACATAGCTTTAAGTAAAGCAGCCATTTCTGATGGGTTTCTAGTCACTTTAAAGCCACATTCTTCCATCACTGCAAGCTTTGCATCCGCCGTATCTGCACCACCAGATATCAATGCGCCAGCATGGCCCATACGTTTTCCAGGAGGCGCTGTCACGCCAGCGATAAAGCCAACAATCGGCTTCTTCATGTTTGCTTTACACCAGCGCGCTGCTTCAGCTTCATCTGGGCCACCGATTTCGCCGATCATGATTACTGCGTCCGTATCTGGGTCTTCATTAAACATGCGCATCACATCAATATGCTTCAGTCCATTAATTGGATCACCACCAATACCTACCGCCGTGGACTGACCTAAACCAATCGCCGTCAATTGACCAACCGCTTCATACGTCAAAGTACCTGAACGGCTCACTACACCAATGCGGCCCTTCTTGTGGATATGACCAGGCATGATGCCAATTTTGATTTCATCAGGAGTAATGATTCCAGGGCAATTTGGGCCAAGCAATAAAGTCTTCTTACCCCCGGCAGCTTCTTTTGCATGCATCTTATTACGTACTTCCAACATATCCTTGACTGGAATGCCTTCAGTAATACAAATCACAAAATCGAGGTCAGCTTCAACGGCTTCCCAAATAGCAGCAGCAGCACCAGGAGGTGGAACATAAATAACTGAGGTGCTTGCACCAGTTTGCTGAGCGGCTTCTTTTACAGTTCCATAAATTGGAATATTGAAAATGGACTCGCCTGCTTTTTTAGGATTAACGCCAGCAACAAAACAGTTTTTACCGTTTGCGTATTCCTGGCACTTTTCTGTATGGAATTGGCCAGTCTTACCAGTAATACCTTGAGTAATTACTTTAGTATTTTTATTTACCAAAATAGACATATTGATTTCCTTGATTATTTATTTTTCGCAACAGCAGCAAC
>Ga0209088_10000660_pt1 | contig 23915 bp, 10 predicted proteins | sample S_140625_EF_Meta_FD_187324 | JGI IMG/M metagenome (GOLD analysis project Ga0209088, IMG submission 187324) | Freshwater microbial communities from Lake Simoncouche, Canada to study carbon cycling - S_140625_EF_MetaG (SPAdes) (version 2) | ecosystem: Environmental > Aquatic > Freshwater > Lake ... | reverse complement strand
CGGAGTAACACTAGTTACAACGCGATTGCTGTTGTCAAATACTGCATTACCATATATATTATTCCATGGAACAATATTTGAACCTAAGTTTCTTGTTCCTGATGGAAGAATACTGTTTCCAGAAACCCAAGAACCGGCTCCATCGTATAAGAAACTTGCATAGCCAGATCCAGTACCAATATACATACCGGCATTAGTTGCCAGACCTGCTGTTGTTGCTGTTGATGCTAGGGTAATTGTCTTATCAGCAATTAATAAATTTGTACTACTTACATTGAATGTGTCGCCGTCAACATACAAGTTACCTTGTAAGTATGTGTTTCCACCAATGTATAAATCACGGCCAACACCAACTCCACCAGCAACTGTTAATGCTCCAGTGACTGTTGAGTTTGTATTTGAGTTACTTGATATTACAAGTGTTGTAACAGAACCAGTTGTAAAGGTTAAGCTACTAATTGTTGCATTAGGGCTTGCAAAGTTTGTAGCAGTTAATGTTGTAATTAACGATGATGCTACAGTTTGTTGTCCTGTTACATTTAAAGTTGTAGCAGTTAAATTGGTAATGTTACCGCTAGTTGCCGCAAGATTTGTTGTGGTTGTGATGCCAACAACGTTAATGTTTCCGCCAACAAATATATCTTGTGCAACTCCGATGCCACCTGCTGATTGAACAGCGCCAGAGTTGGTAGATACAGCATTTGCACCGCTTAGGGATTTAATTACGTTTGTAGCAGTTAATGTTCCTTGAACATAGGTACTATCTGCTAGGGTAATGTTGCCGCCACCTGCATCTAAGGTTATATTACCCGATATTGATTCAACAGTATTGCCGCTAAAAATAAAATCGCCAACAATAATACTTGTTGGATTGACATAGGTGTGTGCAACTCCATCAGTGACATCTAGGCTAGGTAAACTTGCTAGATCAATTGCCGCAGTACCAAAGCTAACATTTCCTGTTCTTTGATTAATAAGGAAATTATCACCTACACGGAAGTCACCGCTTTGGTCAACTGTTTGGAAATAAATCTTACCTCCATTTTGTTGGATAATTTCAGAAGATTGGTTTACTAGTGTTATGTCGTTGGATAAATCTCCGCCTGCGCCAATATGACTAACGTTGAAAGCAATTAGTTTTAAATCTGTACCAGTACCATTTGCAGTAACACCTGTATTACCAAAGACTGCGGCAGACCCGATACTGCGGATTTCTGCACCAAACTGATGATAGTCAGCTAATAGGATGCTTGTAGCAGTAGAAGGGCTCGCACCGGTTGAATAAATTACCTGTAGTGTTGAATTGTCATCTGTGAATACATTTGAGCCTTGCACACCGTTCATGTGCAATAACAATGTAGTATTTGTATCGCCAGCAAATGCCGCAGTAGGAACTGTAAAATTACCTGTATAACGGGCCAAGCCAGTTGAAATTCTAACTTCGTCTAAGTAACCACCATATCCGTTGGTGCCTAAATTGTTAGCGCCGATAGTAATTGCACTTGCAGGATAATTTGTACTGTCTGTTACTGTACTGCCAACTTGGACGCCATCATAAAACATCTTTAAGCTAGTACCACTTCTAGTAACAGCAACATGGTGCCATGTACTTGTAGATAATGTAGTACCAGTAATTATGGTTGCGCCATTAATACCATATCTTAAAACACCAACAGAGCTTAGGTTAACCTGATGATAATTTCCAGCACCCGGGGGATGGAAATCAATAATAGTACCTAATTGAGTTACATTTCTATTTGCACGGAATTCAATCGTATAATCTCCGGTGCCGAAACCAAAATCAGATGAAACAGCTGATGTTAGATAATCCCCTGTTCCGTCAAATGCTCCGCTTGCTCCACCAAATGTTGAAGTTGTTGTGCTAATTATTGCGCCACCGTTGGCTGTAATTGCTTTTACATTACGAGTAGATGGTGTGCTAAATCCATAAGCTGGACCACTTATGTAAACATAATCGCCGTTTGCAGAATCAATAGTTCCAGAGGCTAGTGTTGTACCTGCTGGATTTTTGTAATAGATAGTATCGCCGGCAGTAAATGTGCCGGTTACTCCGCCTAATCGAAGTTTTGTTTTACCTTGTCCTGCAAAACCTGTAGTTCCAACAACTGCTTCAATTGCCTTGTTTGCAAAATAGAAAAAAGCATTAATTACTTCTGAACGAGCACCGTTGGTCATGTATAGACCAGTGGCGTTCGGAACAATGAACGTTGATTCGTTCATCAACATTGCTGGTTCAAGACTGTCTGGATCTAATACACTAGCATCTAGGTATGCGCCGCCACCTGCATCTCCTGCGGCAAAACCGTATGGGTCAGCAGTGGTTATTGTTGAACCTACAGTTATTACTGAAAAACGTTGGATGTAAGGGGACCGTCTTAGGATTGTTGTACCGGGCTTGAATTTAAATGCATAGCCCGGAGCAAAGAAATTGGCAACTGTGAAGTCGCTGATTGTTGTGTCGCCGCCCATAAGGAAAGCGTCGTTATTTTTCGTGCCGACAGTTGGCTGTACTAATACTTCGCGGATACCTGAGCCGCGAACACTAACACCTTCTGGAATCGTTAATGGGAATATTTCAGTATATACACCCGGGTCAATAAAAACGGTGTCGCCAAATGTGGCTACACTAAGGGCGTGTTTAATTGTTTTAAATGCGCTAGTTACACGGCGACCATCATTGCTGTCGCTTGCCGCTATACCGTCCGATACCCAATAGGTATTTGGGTCATACGCTAGTAAATCAATTCCTCTAGCAAACAAGCCGCCTGTAATTGTAGCAGTACCGCCAAAATTAGCATTTCCGCCAAAATTAGCATTTCCGCCAATACCTATGCCGCCGGGTGTTACAATGGCGCCTGTAGTAGTGCTTGTTGATTGTGATGAACCTACAGCCTGGACGACCAAGCCATTTTTAACGATGAAATCTTTATTGAGTGCGTTTGCCATTAGTTTCCCTCTCCACGTAACGGCCAGTTACGAGTGTATTTATGACATTATGGCAGTACGCACAGTCTTGACTAGTAATTGGGTTGGTGTATAATTTGGTGTAAATGTTAGGGTAATATTTCCGGCGGCGTAGTTTACATCAAACGTGCCTAGTTCGCCCAAGTTTGAGCTAATAGCATAAGTGTTTAAGTAAACTAAGGTACTAGGACCGTTGTCGTCATGGAATAATACCATCTCTTCTACGTGAATTTTCTTAGGACTAAATCCACGATCTTCGATTTGCACTAGATATTTGGCAGTCTGATAATCAGTGATTGCAAAACTGTCTAGTGTAATAGTTGCGTTTGTTGCAGTTATATCACTGACAAACGAAATGTACTGTGCAACTGGTCCAATAAGCACAGGATTAGCAAGTGTAGAAGTTCCAATCACAGTTAAGTTTTGTGTAACTGTAGTTTCGCTTAATATGCTAGTTCCTGTAACTGCTAGTTGTCCTTGTATGCCAACGTTGTTGTTAGCATATAAAGTCCCGGTGATTTGCCCAACTGATAATGTTGTTGCTGTTGTTACGCCATTAAACTGTGCGTTACTAGATACAGTTAAACTTGTGCCTGTTCCGTTAACTGTTAGATAATTAGCTGTTCCGTTGGCAATAGTTGCAGAACCTTGCAGATTAGTGTTTCCTGCAACAAATAGTCCTTGATTAATACCAACACCGCCCGTAACAATCAATGCTCCCGAGTTTGTGCTTGTTGAATCTGTAGTGTTTGTAAATCTTGTGATGTTTGTAGTCTCTGCACCTCTATTTGTAATAGATTGTAGGGTGCTTGTTGACCAAACAGTAATGTTACCTGTAGCTGTGCTTACTGCGGTGTCAGTTCCTGCGTAAATTGCAGTTTGATTAGCCCAGTTGTTAACTGTTGCGGTTGTAATTACCTTCTGACTCTTGGTATAAATGTCACCATCTACCCAAACATCTTTAGTAATACCAACTCCGCCTCTAACTTGTAGAGCGCCAGATGTAGAACTTGTTGCCTGTGTTGTACCGGCAAGTGTTAGTGTATTAACAAAACTCGGACTTCCGCCACCGTTGCTGACTAGTAAATCGCCAGCTGTTCCTGGGCCAAAGAAACTTGTACGACCAAATGCTGTTTGATAAGGAATAGATCCGCTTGAACCGGCTGTTAAATTAGTAGCAGTTGAAATACTTCCAACAACAGTAGCGTTAATAACTCCTGCAACAAATAAATTACCGCCAACGTTTAAGTTTTCGCCAATACCTGCACCACCCGCGACAATAACTGCACCAGTGTTTGTTCCTGCAGAACTTGTTCCATTAGTTACATTTAACGGTCCGGCTAATGTTGTTGTGCCTGTTACAGATAGTCCATTAATAATACCCAATGATGATAGTGTGGTAGTACCGGTTACATTAAGTGCTCCTACTACTCCCAATGAAGAGTTTGCTGTAACCGCGCCGCCTAATGTGGTTGCACCAGAGACTGTAAAGTTGTTTGTAACACCTGCGCTGGATAATGTTGCTGTGCCACCGATGCCTACGTTGTTGGCAAAATAACTAGCGCCAGTAACACCTAAACCGTTTGCACTAATAGTTAACGATTGATTGCTAACTGCTGAACTACTTGCTGTTGCTCCGGTGCCAGTTAACTGTATTAGGCCTGTTTTAAATCCGCCGTAGACACCATTAATAATTGTGCCTGTATTAGATTCTGTTCCTGAACTAAAAAATTCTAGTAGTTGTGAGCTATTTGACAGAACTAATGCGGCTTGTGTTCCTGTAACTGTAGTGCGATTATAATAATATAATCTCAAGCCAATGTCTTTACCATCATCAAATGCCCACTGGGTATTAACTCCAGTAGAAGTTGTGTGTAGATCAATTAAATTATCTGTATAGTATGTATTAGTAGAATAAACAAATGTTGCTGTTCCATTAAACACTACTTCGTTGGCAAATGTTGATCTGCCCCAAACATTTAATGTACCGCCTACGTTTAGGTTTTGTCCTATTCCAACACCGCCGTCAACAACTAACGCACCGCCGGTTGAAGTAGAACTGCCTGTTGCGTTACTAATGCTAATTGCATTGCTTGTTGCGGCACCTCTATTTGTAATAGATTGTAGTGTGCTTGTTGACCAAACGGTGATAGTACCTGTCGATTGGCTTACTGCCGTATCTGTGCCAGCAGTTAATGTCTGTACACCCAAGTTTGTTAATGTAATACCGCCACTAACTGCGCTGATGCCTATATATGTTGTTCCCGCAAGACTTGTAACACCTTCGTTGTTAACTGTAAAGCTCATCGTTCCATTACTTGTGCTTACGCTTGTAATAGAAATTGCAGTTCCAGCCGCTGGCTTAATATTAGTTAATACGCGAACATTATTTTCGAGGATGTTTCCACCAGAAGCAATAACTCCACCAACTGTTAATCTGCTATCAGTTCCTGTATATTGTAGTCCTGTGCTAGTAGTTAATGTACCATTGTTTTGAGTGACAACTACATAGTTGTCAAGGAAAGTTCCACGGATATTTCCACCAACATTTAAGTTACTACCGATACCGACACTACCTGTAACAGTTAATGCACCAGTATTTGTAGCAGTTGAATTTGTTGTATTAGAAATCGTAATAGCATTTGATGTTATTGCACCACGACCTGTAACACTTTGTAGTGTGCTTGTGTTCCAAATTGTATAGGCGTTGCCGCCGCCAATGTATACCGCAGTATCAGTGCCGGCTATTATGCTACTTACACCAAAATTACCAATTGTTGCAGTTGTAACAATAGCAGAACCATTACTATAAATGTCTTTGGCATAGATATTTCCGCCAAAACCACCGCCACCTGCTACGATTATCGCTCCCGAGTTTGTGCTTGTTGAATTAGTTGTTGTTGTAACTTCAATAGATACAACTCTAAACGGATTAGTACTTAAGATTCCGCTTTGTAATGCCCATCCGCTACCGTTCCATTGCCATGTTCTGGTACCAATAGAGTATGTCTGTCCTACGTAGGGGTCTTGGGGAAAGTTTAAGTCTGCCATTTAATTAAAATCCTATGAACTGTATCCAAACAGTTTGTGTTCCATTAGGGACGTATTGATATTCTACGCCTATGCTAGGGTCAATCCAGAAGTCTCCAATTCTAGAATTCAGCGGAGTTGAAGTACTTACTGTTACTTGCGGTGTGTATAACTTATAATTATACGCAGGACTGCCGCCTTGACTATAAACATCGCCGCCAACAAATATATCTTTAGCAACGCCAACGCCACCAGATGCATATAATGACCCAGTTTGTGTAGAAGTTGAATTTGATGTGTTTGCAAAGTGAACCACATAGGTAGTTGTTGACCCGCGACCAGTTACTGATTGAAGGGTTGATATGTTGTTAAATGTTATTTCACCAGTTCCGGTGTTAGTAATAACTACAATATCATCACCGCCAAGAATTGATCCACCGACTGACGATGTTGTTAAAACTGACTTACCTGCCGCATAAAAGTTACCATTGATGTATAAGTTACCGCCAATACCTGCATCACCGTCAACAACAAATACTGCGTCAGTCCATGTACCACCAATTGAGTTACTGCCTGTACCAATTTGGCTATATCCGTTTTGGATGTGTATATAATTTGTAGTTGTCCAGCCTCTATTGGTTACACTTTGTAGTGTACTTACATCCCAAACTGTTACGTTACCAGTTGCAGTTGATACCCTTGTATCTGTTCCTGCTATTAAACTTAATACACCTGTGTTAGTTAATGCTACAACAGGTCCTGTGCCACCACCACTTAGTCCAACTCCGGCTATTACTTGTTTGATTACTCGTGTGCCGTTATCGTAAATATTTCTTGCGTATAGGTCACCGCCAATTCCAACACCACCGTCAACAATTAATGCACCAGTGCCTTGATCAGTCGCAGAGTTTGAGCTAGTAATACGTATAGGATTAGAGCTTGTATTACCACGAGCCACTACACTTTGTAGTGTGCTAATATTCCAAATATCAACAATTCCAGCAGTTGTAAGAACTGCAACAGTATCTGTTCCTGCATTAATCTGTCTAATAACTCTAGTACCACTGTCGTAAACTTGTCCAGCAGTTAATGAATTAGTAACCTGTATGTTGGTAGCTTGAACTAACTCAAATGTACCAGTAGTTGTAGCAAATGATGTAGCTGAAAAATTAGCTACTGTAAAGTTTGTGGCAGTTAATTCTACAAAGCGACCGTTCGCCGGGGCAATATCACCAATGTTTGTATTGTCCATACGACCCAAGCCACTAGGATATATTTCAACGGAGCCGCCAAAGCCTGGTTTAAGTTGTACTAGACCAGCATCTGGGCTTAGTTGTACGTTGCCTTTTGCAATAAGCTGTTGTTCGACACTTAAATCTTTCTTAATTAATACACTACTTGCAAATGTAGCTGTGTTTGTTGCAGAAGTAAACGCAATAGAACCAGTAACTGTTAAGTTAGTAATTGTAGCGTTAACAGCGGTAAAGTTTGTTATGGTGCCGACTAGCGATGCAATGTCTTTACCGTTGATTAATACGTTGCCGTTTAGGCTTAATGTGCCAGTACCTGTTGATTGTATTGTAATATTACCGTTAGGTATATTAGATTGTACAATACCGTCCTGAAATAATATACTACCAAGCGTACTTGTAAAGCCTAGTAAGCCGTTTTGGCCGGTGACAAGCGTGAAACCAGTTCCGGTGCTCGGAGTATTACCCAAGCTCAACTGCGCTGTTGGCAGCGTAATGAAAATCGACGTTGTTCCGGTTGTGCCTTTTAGGGCCTTGCCACCGCTTAATAATCCTGGCATTATACTATCCTATTTTATGCGTTAGCAGTTTCTAAGATGCTTAACGTTAATTTAATTGCACCCTCAGCATCTGAATATGCTATTAGACTGTCAAGTTGTTCGATAATAATCTTACCCGATAACAATCCTGCCGCATCGTTTGGTGGGATTGGAAATTTTAAAACTTGTTCAGTTATAACATTTCCGGCTTGCCCTCCGTTTCCTTGAGTATCTGACAGTACTGGAAGATTCCTATAATGTGCAAAACTTACAAGTCGAGTTTGTGTAACGTCTACGTTTGACGCATTTGCCATCAACACAATTGCCGTAACGCCCACCGGAGCAGTATATACTCTAGTATTTGTAGTTGTTGTTAAAACTGCTGTTTTAGTTTTGAATACGTTTAATGGTAATAATGCCATAATTAAATTCCTTCAATTGCCAAGATGAATGGCGTTAAGTTTGCAAACAATGACTTAGTGAACGTTCTTCCTGATAACACACCAGTTGCCTGACTAATTACAAGTCCTGTACCAATACGGAAGTCACCGTTTTGGTCAGTTGATGTAAAGAACACCTTACCATTATTTAATTGAACTGTTTCCTTGCTTTGTACTGGATCTTTAACACCGCGCTGTGGTAAAGCACCATAGTTTGTACCAGCACCCACGTACTCAAACAAGTAGCCAGAAGCTGACATGTATGAACGTTGATAGAATGTGACTATTGCATCATCTGGGAATAGTGCAGGATCAGTTACGTTTTCTTCTAATTGTACAATATGGAAGGTGCCTTCTTGAGCATAATAGCTCTTGCCTGCAACTACCGCATTGTAATTTCCGCCGTTTTCTAAATCGTATGTCAATGCATCAACAATTAATCCAACGTCACGGCGGCATTTTGCTTTGTTGTACGAAACATATTTGCTGTTTATATATGCAATGACTTCTGCAACAATAAATGCACGATTAGCTTCAATTGCTTTTGCCGCGTTAATTACATTTGTCTCACTGCTACGATGTAAACTAATTGGTCTCTTAGTTGAAGAAACTATTGGGCCACCAACAATAATATTATTAATAATATCTATCTTAGATTGTGCAAGAGTTGCCTGTTCAATATTACCAAGAGTTCCACCTGTAACCTGAGCTACGACAACTTGTCTTGGAGAACTTATCGTGTCTCCTAAGATAATACTAGATAAAATACTTCTAATATAATTATATGTTTCAACAGATTGTGTTTGTTCGCCTGGCAATGCAGTTGATGATTTATTAAAGCTATAATAGTATACACCTGATTGAACAGCCTGGCGGTTACCACCATATAACAAATCAATTGCAACTGAATCAAGCATATAACCAACGTCACGATAACATTTATCTTGATTATATGTAAAGCCTGCTGTCTTAGTTGACTCTACATAGGCAACTGCTTCTGCTTGGATATATGTTCTGTTAGCTAATAGCAATGCATAAGCATTTTGTACATTAGTACTTGTGCTTGCCACTAAACTATTAGAAACAATAATATCTGTTACAGTATTAATTGATTGAACGCCTGATAAGATATCTGTAATAACAGTAAAGTCGGCAGCAATAGCCGCTGTTTCAGCACCTGTTGCGCCCGTACCTGCAATATTTTGAGATACTGCTGACTGATATCGTGTTCCTGTTCGATCTCTTAGAACAATTTTTTGTGCAAGAGTTTTAACATAGTTAATTGCATTGGTTGTAGTTGTCAACTCTCCTGCAATACCACCAACGTAGCTTCCGTGATTCCAATATTGAACACCACTGAATATAGATTGACTGTAACTGTCAAACATTAAATCTTGTGCAACTGAATCAACAATTAATCCCATATCACGAGCACACTTAGTTGCGTTATAGCTTAGAGCTGGGAATGTTTGATTAACAAACGCAATCGCTTCTGCAACAATAAACGCACGGTTACTTGCTAACATCTTAGCAGAGTTAACAGCATTAGCATCAGGGCTAACTGTTGTAGGTAACGATGACACACTAATAGTAGTTTCGGGTCCATTTGTAACAATATTAGTAATATTATTAACAAGTTCTTTTACAGATACTACTTCGTTTATTGTACTTGTAGTTACATTTGTAGCCTGTGGTACTGTTGTTTGTAATGGAGTAATTGGTTGACCAAGAATAATTTTCTGTGTTAGCGATGAAATATGATTATAAGCATCAACAGTTTGTGGAATTTCTCCAACAATAGAAGTTGATGTTGAACTATATCCATAATAGTAAACGCCTGATTGTATTGCTTGGCGATTGCCGCCGTACAATAAATCAAAACTTACAGAGTCGACCATAAATCCTACATCTCGATAACATAATGTTTGGTCATATTCAAAGCCTGGCTGTTTTGTAGCTTCAACAAATGCAACTGCTTCTTGTTGGATATATGTCTTGTTGGCTTGTAATAAGTTGTAAGCACGTACAATATTAATATTAGTACTAGATGTTATACTGTTAGGAATAACATTATCAGTAACGCCTGCGGTGCCGCCATTAAGAATACCTAAAATTACATTAAAGTCTGTGCCAATTGCTGAAGCTTCAGCTGGAGTTGCTAAAGTTAAGTTTGTAATCTGTGTTCCTGTTGTGTATCGTGTACCACTTAACCCTTGTACAATCTCTTGTGATAGCCCTTTAACATAAGAAATTGCCGCAGTAGTAGTTGTAATTTCACTACCGATAGCACCAGTGTACTCAGTTTGGTTCCAGTATTGGATTCCAGCAAAAGTTGATTGACTATTAGTTCTAAACAATAAATCTTGTGCGATTGAGTCAACAATTAGTCCGGTGTCACGAGCACATTTAACTTGATCGTAATCAAAGTTAAAGAATGTTGAATCAACATACGCAATCACTTCGTCTTGAATATAACTTCTGTTCTTAGTTAACAAGCTGGCTGCAGAACCTGCGCCAGTTGGCAATGTGCCTGATTTTGTAATTAACGGAGCATACGATGGACCATTCTCAAGAATAGTTTGAATTGTTCCTAGTCTATTTGTAATAAACGAGTTAGCACCTGCACCACCAAGTAGACTTGAATCAAACACCTGGGTTGAAGTTGTTAATCCACTGTAAGGAATATTAGCAACAATAGCCTGACTTAGTGTATTAATATAATCTAATGATATCGCCTCTTCAACGTTTTGATTATTTGGTAGTAGGCTTGTTCCTGGAGTAATTGGGTCTGGAGCAAGCGCACTTGATAAAACTGTATAGTATGCATTGCCGCAAGCGTACAAATTAAAATAATTGTTGTTTCCAACTTCGCCACCACCGGAGTTAAGTGGGAAGTTTAATGTAATTGTTTGATAGTTAACATCTGCAACAATAGTACCTGCTTTTACATAAGGTTGATTGTTACTGTCAACTTTTCTACCATATTGATCAATAATATAGAACGATTGGCCAATAATAAATCCGGTAGTATCAACTCCAACAATGTCAATAGTTCCAGTTGTTAGTACGTCAATACTTGTATTACCTGACAAGAAGCCTGGTAAACCTTGGTTGTTAGTAAATCCTACAGGAGGTTGAACTTCCATTACCAAAGAAATGTGTGGACGAAGATCAGGATCAGCAATATAAATCTGTACTTGACCGTTCTGTGGATAGACACCGTTTGGATAATATGGAAGAACTGGTTGGTTCCTTACATATCCAGAAAAATCACGCTTGCCGTAACCCTTAGCAACTAGACATAAGTCGCCAAAGTTAGCGTTAGAGTTAGTAATAGAGCATAGTCCGCCGTTTTCTGCAACAACAGATTGTGAACAGAAGATCGTGAACACCGAAACTAGCTGTGCGTATCCATTGTTTGTAATACGCACTCCGACACCGCCTTGGTTAACTTGTGTAAATGCATCATAAACAAAAGAATTAATCTGTGATCGATCTGAAACAACACCGCCGTCAACTAGCGAGCCGCCCATTGATCCAATCGGGTTAACTCTACGTTGTTGCCAGCGATCTGGAACATCTTTATCTTGTAACGGAAATACTAGTGTTTGACCAAAATATAATGGTTGGTCATCACCGTATCCAATTGTGCTTTGATTGATATCAACTTGATAGCTGTTTCCTCCTAGTGGAGTAATGTTTGTAATGATTGGAGCAACTTTAACATCGTCAACTGTTAATCCCATTGAGATGAATATTCCGTTACCATCTGATTTGATTGGTGCAACACCCGGACCGTTAGCAACAATGTTAGCAATTAAGTCAAAGTTTCTAATTACTGCTAATGTTGCGTTAGCACCTTCGTCGTAGAAAGGTAAAATAACTTGCGGGTTACCAACTAGAGTTTGTGCAACAAATGATACAACCTCTGCCTGGATAAATTGTCTGTTAGCAATTAATGAATTAACAGCGTTTCTTACAAACTGATTGTCACTTGCAACTTGACCAATCGGTGTCTTAGCTTTTACTACACTAGGTCCTTCGTTAATAATTTTTGTAATTAAATCGATGCTGGTATCTAATGTAGAAATTTCAATATCAGTAGCGGCCGGATAGCTTATGTTCTGAGTAACTGTATTTTGATAGGTAGTTGCAATCGGAGTCCCAACAACAATTTGATCAACTAGTTCTTTCATATATTCATATGCAAGAGTAGTTGCCACACGCTCTTTTGGCAATGCTGTACTATTCTGAGTATAACCCCAATAATAAACGCCTGACTGGATACTTTGACGATTGCCGCCGTATAACAGATCAAAGCTCACTGAATTAACAATATATCCTACATCTCGAGCGCAGGTTACCGGATCGTATTGGAAAGACAACTGCTGATCAATAAATGCGATTGTTTCTGCTTTAATAAATTCTTTATTTTCTTCTAAAATCTTAGCGGCACGGTATTTGTCTATGTCGTAAGTTGGAGTTAATGATACTGGAGTTTTGTAGCCAACAACACCGGGACCGTTTTTAATAATTCTAATTATTTTCTCAACTGGACTAAAGACCTTGGGCTCAACACTAATACTTGCGGCATCTTCAATTGGCGTTAACACAGGATCAATTGCTGTTTGTAACGGAGTAATTGGCAAGTTTTGAGCTAGTCTAGAACACAATGTTTTAACAAATTGGAAAGCCGCAATAGTTTGTGGTTGTTCGTTGGGTATAGCACTTGATGTCTCATTAAAGCTATAATAATAAACACCTGATTGAATTGCTTGACGGTTACCACCGTGTAACAAGTCAAAGCTCACTGAGTCAATCATATAGCCTGTATCACGAGCACACAGAGTTGCATCATAAACAAATCCAGGAGTCTTAGTTGCTTCAACAAACGCAATAACTTCCGCAATCATATACTCTCTGTTGAGTTGCAATAGATTGTATGCCGCTTGAGTAATAGTATCACTAGACGGATCAACTAAGTTTGATTCTACTACATCGGTGATTCCGTTTGTTCCAGTAAGAATAATATTTTTAATTAAATTAAATTCGTCACTAATATAATTAATTTGGTCAACATCACCGGAAGTAGGCAATAGCTGTTGTGTAATATCGCCCTGATATCGCGTACCGTTTGGAATATTTTGAACAATTTCTTGTGCAAGATAACTTAGATAATCAATAGCGTTAGTAGTAGTTGTTATTTCTGTGGCAATTATACCAGTATATGCGCCTTGGTCCCAGTACTGTAGTCCAGCAAATGTTGATTGGCTTAGATACTGTGTTGGATATGCTAAGTCAATAACAATACTGTCAACAATTAAGCCAGTATCACGGGCGCACTTAGTTTTATCATATCTAAAACTCTTACTTGCTTCTACAAATCCAATAGCTTCTGCTTTCATGTATTCAATATTAGCCTGTAATAAATCGTAGGCCTTTTGAATATTAACGTTGCCGCTTGGGGTTATGCTGTTAGGAACAATAGTATCTGTTACACCGGTCACACCGTTGTTTAAAATATTTAAAATAGTATCAAATTTAGTTCCAATAGTATTAGCTTCGGAAAGTGTTGCAGTTGGCAATAATGTATTTTGCGTAACAGTACTTTGATATCTAACACCAGATGTATTAGTTTGAACAATCTTCTTGGCCAAGTCTCTAATATAGGTAATTGCCGCAGTAGTTGTAGTAATTTCTTGAGGAATATTACCTGTGTAATTTCCATGGTTCCAATATTGTATACCAGCAAATGTTGATTGGCTGTTGCCACCAAATAATAAATCTTGTGCCAGTCCGTCAATAATTAATCCAGTATCTCTGTAACATTTTATAGAACTAAAATTAAACCCTACATTAGTTACTGTTGTATTGTTAATAACTTGTAGAGCAACATCTCTGGCATGGTTAATAGCCGCAACAGTTTCAACTGTTTGATCTACTTGTCCATAGGTTGCATTTGCAATTATGTTTTTGTTTCCAGTCCAGTATGATACACCGGCTTCAATACTCTTAGCGTTGGCATTTAGAATAATGTCTTGTGTAACAGCATCGATAATTAATCCTGTATCACGGTAACATTTATCTTCTCTATACTCTAAGTATGGATATGTGTTATTAATCCAGTTTAGAACTTCGTTCTGAATAAATGATTTGTTAGTTTGTAATAATACTTCAGCTGATACAGAGCCCCAATCTGGACCGTTTCCTGATTGTCTTACAGGAGCCGAGTCTGGGCCGTTGGCAATAATATTTGTAATAATACCAACTAGTCTAGGTAATAAACTAGATGCAAGATCCCCGTCAGTTAGATTAGCGTTAAACACCTGCGGAGCTGTTTGATAAGTGTTTAATATATTTGTTGCAGTGGTGTTTGTAACTACTGCTTGAGCTAGTGTACCTAAATATGTAAATGCATCAACAGATTGTGAGATCTGTCCTGAGATTACACTTGTCACGCCATTCCAGTAAGCAAGGCCCGATTCTCTTGATTTTTCATTTCCGCCGAAGGCAATATCGTAAGCAATGTTCTCTACAACAATACCAATATCACGACGGCACTTGGCTCGGTTGTAAACAAAACCAGGTTGGAATTGATCGATAAATGCAATAACTTCTTGCTGTATAAATGATCTGTTAGCTTGCAATAGATTGTAAGCATAAGTCACCGTAGTTGAGGTTGATGCTGTTAAACTAATAGGTTGTGGCGCAGCCGCAACGCTCGGTCCACTAGTAATAATGTCAGTGATTATATCAAGTTTAGAATATAATGATTGAATTTCAACTGTGGTTGCGGTATTTGCAAGAGTAACTTGTGTTGCTGTATTTCCAGCAGTTGGAGTTACGGGTGTATTAGTTACAATCTTACCAACAATATTTCTAATATGTTTGTAGGCCGCAGTTGTTTGAGGAATTTGATCTACAATCGCACTAAATCCTGCATCAAAATTATAATAGTAAACACCAGCAGTAACTGCCTGACGATTGCCGCTGTGCAGTAAATCAAAACTTACACAGTCGATCATATATCCTACATCACGATAGCACTTGGCTGAATCGTATGTAAAGTCTACAGGGTTGCTAATATATTCTAGAACTTCGGCTACTAAGAATGAACGGTTTGCTTCAATTAAAGAAGCGGCGTTAACTACTCGAGTATTACCAGAAGGTGTCAAACTCATTGGAAGTTTAACAGGAACAATACTCGGGCCGTTGTTAATAATATTTGTTATTAGGTCAACACTTGCCTGTGCTGAGTTTGCTTCGGCTAATGTTCCTGTACTTGCACTAACTACTTGACTTACAGAAGTTTGTAAAGGGAACGGATATGATGATCCTCTAATTACATATGGTAATAATTCTCTTAGTTTGTTGTAGGCTAGTGTAGTATTAGATATCTCACCTGGGATTGCTGTTTGACCAGAGAATCCGTAATAATAAACAGCCGACTGTATTGCTTGACGGTTACCGCTATATGCTAAGTCAAAACTTACAGAGTCAACAATATATCCAATGTCTCTTGCACATTTAACTGCATCATATGTAAAGCCGCCTGTTTTAGTAACTTCAACAAATGCAACAGCTTCTTGACTTATATAAGTCTTGTTAGCCTGTAATAAATTATAGGCTTTGATTTTGTTTGGATCAGGACTAAATTCTAATCCGTTAGGAACAATAATATCAGTTACCCCAGCAGTACCTGTATTAAGAATAGTTAAGATTACATCAAAATCTATACCGATAATATTTGCTTCAACTGTTGTTGCGGCAGGAAGAGCAGTTATCTGTGTACCAGTAGAGTAACGAGTTCCAGTAACATTATTCTCTACAATCTTCTTAGCTAAATCTTTAACGTAAGAAATTGCCGCAGTAGTTGTAGTAATCTCGCTAGCAATAGAACCTGTATAGCCTTGTTGGTTCCAATATTGTAGTCCAGCAAATGTCGCTTGGCTAGATGTTGTAAACAATAAATCTTGTGCGATAGCATCAACAATTAATCCTGTATCACGAGCACACTTTACAGTATCAAATATTTTATTTTGACTATTAACAAACGCAACTGCTTCTGATTGAATGTAAGATTTGTTTGTTTGTAAAATATTAAAAGCGTTGACAAAAGCAGTAGCAGTTGACGTTGCTCCATTTGGTATAATTAAATCAGTTACTCCACTAGTACCATTTTTAATAATGTTAGCTATAATTCCAAATTCTTCTACAACAAACAATGATTCATTAAGTGTAGCAGTTGTGCTGAATATTTGTGTAGCAGTACTTTGATATCTTGTTCCAGTATTACCTAAAATAACTTGTGCCGCTAATGAACTTACATAATTAATCGCCGCAACGGTTGCAGTAACTTCTGTCTTAATCTCACCGGTGTAATCTGCTTGATTCCAATATTGTAATCCAGCAAATGTTGATTGTGTGTCGCCTACATATAATAAGTCTGTTGCAATACTATCAACAATTAATCCTGTGTCGCGGGCACATTTAACATTATTATAAGCAAAACCAGTATTGTATCTAGAATCAATAAAACTAATAACTTCACTGATAATAAAAGACTTATTAGCTTTTAATAAGTTTACTGCTTTAAGAACATCTGCATCAGATGAACGAACTAAGCCAATAGGCGACGGAGTTTGAGCGGCGTCAGGACCTGCACCAATAATATCAGTGATTAGATCAACCATCTCTCTTAATAAAACTGTTTCAGATTCTGTAGCTGTTGGTAAATTTGTTACCTGAACACTTCCGTTACCTGGAGATTTTGTTACTGCTTCGTTAGTAATAATTTGTCCAACAATTTCTCTAATTCTAAAATAAGCGGCAGTTGTCTGTGGGATTTCTCCTGGGATTGCGCTTTGTGTATTTGAGAATCCGTAATAATAAACACCAGACTGAATAGCTTGTCTATTGCCGCCGTATAGTATATCAAAGGTAACAGAATCAACCATATAGCCCACATCACGATAACACTTAACTGGGTCGTATGCAAAGCCGGGAGTCTTAGTTGATTCAACATACGCAACCGCTTCTGCCTGTAGGTATGTTCTATTTGCCTGCAATAAATCTGCGGCATTTTGTGCGTTAGCTGATAGCACATCAGTACCGTTTGGATTAACAAGGTCTGTTACACCGCTAGTGCCTGAATTAATAATTTGAACAATTAAGTCAAACTCAGTTGCAATTTCTGCGGCTTGGGTAGGTGTAGCACCAGTACCTAATACTTGTGTAACTGTACTATTATAACGAGTACCGGTTGTGATATTTTGAACAATCTTTTGTGCTAGACTATTGACGTAGTTAATAGCATTTGTAGTTGTTGTAATTTCTGTATTAATTATACCAGTGTATCCGTCCTGATTCCAGTATTGCAAACCAGAAAAATTACTTTGTGTATATCCGTTAGCTGGGAATAATAAGTCAGTTACTAAACTATCAACAATTAATCCTGTGTCACGAACGCATTTAGTTTCATCATATCCAAAATAAGAATATATGTCATCAATGTAAGCAATAACTTGTTCTTGTAAGAATGATTTATTTGCCAACAACAATGTTCGAGCATTTATGTAACCAGGTTTTGTAGGTCCAGAATTAATACTTTGTCCAATCGTTAGAGCACCTTCTTCAATAGTCACCATCAGGGTTGTTGTATTTGCAACCCAAGTAGCTGTGCCGATAGCTTCTGGAATTTGAATTGTTTGGTTAGGTTGGAATAGCGTACCGTCATTTAGCCACGGGCCAGATTGATTAGTACAGTTTTGAATGTAGGGTGAGTGCGTTACGTAGATCTTTTCGCCGCCGTAGTTTGGAGGGAACGCTGTAGCATAAGCACCTCGGTTAGTTCCCGCAGTATAACCAGTACCGGGTAGCAGACCAGATTGACCATTGGCCATCAACATCTGTGCTATATAGCATCCGCTATCTACCCAGAATAAATCTTGTGTTTTATTAATTGGTTCAACAACCGTTGTACGAAGGTCAGAACCGATAACGCTGGTAAAAGGTTTTAATCTTAAAGGATTATTTTCTAAGTAGCGACCTGATGCAACTTTAATACTTGTTCCAGCTTTGTATAACGGGCTCTTTAATGCGCCGCCGATTGTTCGACAAGCACGACTAGCATCAATAGCGCCACCGTCATTGGTGTCGCTTCCGTCCATGTTAACATACAATGTATTTTGTGTAACAGCACCGGTACCTAAAGGATTATTTCCATAGATACGAACATTACCTTTAATGTTAACCAATTGGTTAATATCTGGGGTAATATTAATTTCTTTGCCTAACGGACCAGTAAGCGTCTGAGCAATTAATGTATCAACATAGGCATTGCCCCAGCTTAGGCCAGGTGCTCCTAGATCATATGTTGAACTAGTTTGTGGTGTAATATTTGAAACAATATCAGCATATAGACTTAATGTGTCCGAACCAGTAATGTTACCAATTTGGACACTACCTTGTGCTGAAATATTTCCTGTAGCGTGTAAATTACCTTGAACTAATGCGTCACTACTGATAACAACTCTTTGCTCGAGCGGAGCGCCAATTATTAAATCGCCAACTGTGTTTGTTACGTATGTTGTACTGTTATTAGGATAGACAAGTAAATTGCCTAATGTAGAAGTAGTTGCTACTCTTAACGAAAGAACGTTAGTATCGCCATTAACGTCTAACGTATACTGCGGATTGGCTGTCTTGATGCCGATGCGACCTGTATTAACGTCGAGGTATAATAAATCTGTTTCAAATGCTAAGTCTACACCATCACGAAGTAAATTCTTCGCTAACAGCGGACCCGTTATGCGACCTACGGCCATACTAGCTCCTCAAGACACCGTGTTACACGGATAACCACCTTACATTGCGGGTTTACCACAGTATTTTCTGCCGACAACCGGCATCAGTACTATTTATACCGATTGGTAAAAACCCAATACTTAGTTAAGGGAATGGAGGAGTATACCCGTCAAAGCCAAGTAATGTTGTAATTGGTTTTGTAGGAACTGGAACAGAGTCGGGGTTGAATACCACAAATGTTCCTGTACTAAAGAAAGTAATAGCTAGCCCGCCCGGACTTATATTACCCAATGCTCCCGGAGTAATAGTAATTGTACTGTTTGTACTATCTACAGAAACAATAGTGTTAGCTGATAAATTTGTACCGTCAATTCTTTGTCCTGGATTAAAGTCAATAACTGAATCTAAAGGAATAAGAGTAGCACCAAATGATACAGACGAAGAAACTAATGTCGAACTAGTTAACGGCTGACCGTTTGTACTTCTTACTAATGTATAGTTTGTTGTTGGTATTTGATAAACGTTGTCTACATAGACCATTACATTTTGCGGTTTAGTAGGATCGACATCCCAAGTTAGAGGACCAAAGATAGTGTTTGCGTAATTGCCGTTTGTGAACGTCTGTTGTGAAATACTTTGTTGGCGGTTTGTTTTAATGCGTTGCCAAGTACCATTAATGAATGCTTCAATTTCACCAGTACCTGTTTCGGTGTTATAGCGAATTTCCCCGTTTCTTAAAACTGTTGGTCGTTGTTCGTTATTACCGACAGGCAACTGTAAACTTGCAGAAGTATCAGTGACAATACGGCCATCGGCTTCTACAGCCAACTTATTGTCCATTGGGTTTATTGGACTAATATTTTCTCTTTTATAAAACTTCATTATGTTGTTGCCACTGAGCTAATTGTTATTGTAATTAAATTGGATCCGCTTGCTTGTGCATAAAACGCATCATTATCTTCTAATACAAAACGTTCTTTATCAAACGCAAATGTTTCGCCGCCTGGCAATACAATATTGCTTATTATTTGTGTACTCGGCCCTGGGTTTCCACCGTACGGTACTGCAAACATGCTTAATGTACATGTTACTGTAGATGCATTACACGCAACAATGGTAGTAACTGCTTGTTGTCCAGCTGCCAAGAATACCTGTGTCGGTATTGCTTGTACTTGTGTGTTAACTATTGCCATAAAAAATCCTTATCCGAATATAATACTGTAAACGAGAGCTCGTTTGCGACTCATAAATTCATCGCCTGTTACTTGCCCAAGTACATCTTTTGATTTGTAATAAACTCCAGTCCCACCCCCAGCTGGAGCTCCAATATATAAGCCTGTTTCACCGATGCCGGGTGTAGGTGTTCCAACATTTGAAAGTACTAGGGGACGTTGTAATTTAATTTGACCAACTCCGTTAGCTGTTAGATATAAATCTTGATCCGGTCCAACTGAGTTAATTTGATTGTCTGAAAACTGGACACCTTGAAATTGTGCGGTGTCTGGTGTTAATCGCATTACTACAGTACCTGTAGTAATATTCAATCTTTCCCCAGGGTCGCCGTTTAGTACTGCAACTACTTCGCTAACAACTCCATCATTGTATTCATCTTTTAATGTAACATAACTGTTCCCAACAACAATTTTGTCAGTAACGTAGCTAGCTGATAATAACAAATTATCAACATATTTTTTATTTGGGATATCGTCATCGTCTGTAACGCGACTTTCGTAGTTGTTTGTTCCAGATACTGAAATAACCGCTGTTGGGTTATCGCTACCAAATACGCTTAATCGTGCGCCTTGTCCTACCCCAGAACCATTTGTAGAAGCAGAATTTTCATCAATACGAATAGCGTTAATTTTAATACCGCTGTATCTTGGATTAACACGACCAACACGGAATTCCCAAATGCCTGGCACATTTGAAATAGCACCAGTACCTTGCCATCTGCCTGCATCATTCCATTCAAAAAATGCCGCGAATTGATCTAAGTCTTGACCTAATTTACCTCTAGAGATTTTTAAACCGCTAGTTTGATTACCCGAGCTACCAGTAATGCCACCGTTTAGTGCATTGCTTGTTTCACCAGAGTTTAAAGTAATTGTACGATCAGTAACGTTTGAATCAGTTGTTACTAAGTTTGTTTGTGTGCCGTAGACTACAAGGTTACCGTTAACATAAACAGTACCTACAGAGCCGCCGCTTCTAGAACCTACATCTAATGTGATGTTTCCGCCCGTGCTACCACCGCTCGATGTGGTTTGAGTTATGATTTTATAATCGCCGGGTAATCTTAAAACATCAACTGTCATGTTCGTTCCTTTGTTATCTATTTATTCTTAAAAGACTGTTAGCGATACACGATCTAAGTACATATTAGAACTGTGCGGGTAATAAGGGTGCCCTTGAAACTTTAAAAGTACTCCAAAACTTGGATCTTGTACTATTTGCGGAGTTAATGTTGTACCCCAAGTATCTGTAGGGCCACCGTATGTTGTATCGTTATGCAAGGATATACGACCTTCTTCGTCGGTTATGTAATTAAAATTATTAGCACCGATTGCTTGATTTTGATAACTTAATTGTATTTGTTCGTCAGTTGCACGGCCGTTCCTTTGAGCAACTACACGTAATTCTAAACCTGATATAATATCAGGAGCATTTGTTATATTAAACTTAAACAACAATGCTTGTGTTTTGTTTACTAAATCACCGCAAGCAGGGTTTGATCTATGAAACAAGAGTCCTTCTGTAGACCAGCGGCGTCCCATAATATCACCTAGCTCTACGCTAGAGACACCTCTCCAACCAATTTCGTTTTCGCCAAATTGGAGACCTAAAACTTCGGAGGGTGAATATCTATTTGCCATTATCTACTCAATACAGCCATTAGATGGTATTTCTGTATTTGTTTTAATTCTTCATTTATTTTTGAAACTTTTTTACTGCAATCTTCTGTAACAGAACGCGATCGAGTACTTCTAGCTTTTACTTCTAATTGACTTAATTCAGTTACCAATCCGCCTATGTAATTGCTAACTCGTTTAATGTCAGCTTCAAACATTGGTACCGTATTTTTAAGTTTACGGATCTCAGTTTCTACTTTTGGCCAATCTAAACTATTTTTAATTTCTAACATAAAAAGGAGGAGAACGTTTCCGCTCCCCTCACAATTTAACTATTAAGCGTTCTTACCAAGAGACACTTGGTTAGTACCGGTAGCCGCACCTAATGTCCAGCCGCAGTCACCGCCGGTGTATGAAACACCGCCGATAACAAAAGTACCTGTAGTAATTAATGCTGTAGATGTTGAAGTTCTATTTACAACAGTTGCTTTGTGGGCTGTTAGTTTCATAACATAGTATGTTGCGCCACCACCGTCAGTGGCAACTATGTGCATGTTGCCTGCTGTCAATGTATGAGTCGGGCCATCACCAGCACTCAATTTAACTTGACCAATACCTTGGCTGTTACGCACTAGGTAACGACGTGAGCTTTCTTGTTTGATAATATCACCGCCGCTAACAGCTGAACTACCAGTTGTTAGATAAGATGTAATTGCAAGAGAGTCTTGTGTTGTTGTGTTAGCAAACAATGTAACTGAGTTAGCTTGACTTGAACCTGCATCAACAAAAGTGATAGATGAAGCTGTAGTAACTGCGCCAGCGTTTGCCGCTGATAAATTAACAGCAGATCCTACAACACTTAAAACATAAGTTGCACCAGCATTGATACCTGTACCAATAACTTTCATACCAACAGAAATACCTGTTGTAGTTGCTGGATAAATTACGCTCTGTGCAATAGTTCCTGTACTTGCTTTTACTACTGAACTAGCTGTAGTTACAGTTAGTGTTGGAGCACTAGTATAACCAGTACCTGTTGTAGTAATTGTAACACTACGTAGCAAACCTGCGGCATCAATTACTGGAGTACCCGTTGCACGGACACCACCGGACACGTTTGGAGCACCAAAAGTTACTGTTGTACCTTGTGAGTATAGTGTACCACTATTTGAAAAGGTAACACTTGCTACACCTTCACCACCAACACCGGTTGTTCCGCCAGTGTTTGCGTTGTCGTATGGATAATTTCTATTACCAAAAAATTTCGATTTAATCGGACGTCCCATTTTATTTCTCCTTAAAGAATATCACGGCGTTCTAGGCCGTACGCGGTTAGATTTCCGCATAAAACTTGCACCATGCAAGTCGTACCTTTATATTTAGTGTACTGATACAATAGTCAACAAAAAGCCCACTTGCGTGGGCTCTTGTTTTGTTTCCGAATCTTTCTTGGATTACTTGAATGATACGTTAGCAGAAGTAATAGATACTTTGCCTAAGTAGTCAGCCGCATTACCTAGTGAAGATGCAGTATTTGTTAGCTCGACATAACCATAACGTGTTAAGAAGCCAACTACTGGTTCGAATGTTGTTGGGTCAAGAACAACACCAGAAGACATCAACGGAATGTATGGGCAGTAGAATGCAGCCGCATCAGCTTCTGAAGAGCCTTTGTAACCAATCAATACTTGATTGTCATCATCGTTATCTGGACGATAAGCGTCAACGTAAACACGCATAGCGCCATTCAATGTACCAACAAACTTAGTGTTTGTAGGAGCTTCGAATGTACCTTCTGTTGTACGAGCAAATGCGCTTGTAGTAGCAGATTGTAGTAGTGTCAATGTAGTTGGGGATACAACTGCCCAGTTACCTGCACCACGACGTGTACGCTGAGCGATCAAGTTGCTTGCACGATTGATTTGAACAGCTAGAGCAGCGTGTTCGTCACCAACGAATGTAGCAGTACCAGATACAGCAGCTTGGTCGTATGTTAATACTGTTGAGCTCAATGAA
>Ga0209088_10000655_pt1 | contig 23968 bp, 27 predicted proteins | sample S_140625_EF_Meta_FD_187324 | JGI IMG/M metagenome (GOLD analysis project Ga0209088, IMG submission 187324) | Freshwater microbial communities from Lake Simoncouche, Canada to study carbon cycling - S_140625_EF_MetaG (SPAdes) (version 2) | ecosystem: Environmental > Aquatic > Freshwater > Lake ... | reverse complement strand
GTAGTCAGAGTTCCTTACAAATACAAGCAAATGGGAACTCAATGCGAATCAACTATTCTCCGCCAAACACTTGGCCTAACAGGTCCTAGCTCGTTTGAGTTAGCTAGGCAATAAACTTCTGAAATGAACACTCTTGTGATCTTTGCGGTAAATGTAAAAGCTCTAGCTAGTTTTTATGAGGCTGTGCTTGGGCTTACTCCCACTCCAAAACCGGGAGATGCCAAGAAGGATATTCGTTTAGGCGGTAAAGGCGTTGAACTACTGATCCATTCGATTCCCCCACGTATCGCTAAAACTATTGTCATTAAGTCTCCGCCAGTATCTAGAGACATCGCTGCTATGAAACCAGTGTTTGATGTGAAGTCACTCTCTAAGGCAGAAGAGCAAGTCACTCTTCGAGGTGGAGTGGTCACTAAAGTAACTTTTACTATTGATGGGCTAATTCGTCGTGATGTCTTAGATCCTGAAGGAAATGTCATCCAACTTAGAAGTGCAAAGCTATAGAGTCTTGGCTAATCCAAACAAACTAATCGAACTGAAGGTAGCTGGTCGTTACCGGATGATTCCGGTGTGGGCTACGGAGTTAAGTTTCGAAGTTAGACCTGGACAAAAGTTTGATGCTAGGGCTTGGAAGTATTGGAAGCCAGTGTTGCTGCTTCTCAATGAAGTGGCTAAGAAAGAGAAACTCAAGATCAACTGGGTAAGAGTTCACTCACACTTCGGTCATAAAGGGGATGTCCCTCACGCCATGGGTTGGTGGGACCATGAAATAAATGCGATGTTCCTCTGCCACTTTGATAAAGAAACAATGTTGCATGAAGTAGGTCATGCCCTATCTAGTGGTTACCACGGTGACCCGTGGGCTAAGCAAGCCTCAAGGCTCTATCTGAAGTACCTCAAAGGTAAAGAACAGAAAGATGCCATGATTCAACTGGCTCGTTACCTGTCTGGTAGGAGGGTTTACAAAACTCTCTATGGCGAGAAAGCTCCTAAGGCACCAGAGATTCAAAGTCTTTGGAAATACCTCGACCCAAAGAAATAGAACTGTAATACACCAGTAAGAGTTTCTCTAGGAAAAGATCGAGTCCATGGGCTATGTTCAGTGATATGTCAGATGAAAAAGACCACATCAAGAAGGTCCTCATCCCAGGTCGCTGGGTTGAGCGGATCGAAGAAATCTTCCACATTGTCCTAGGCTTCTGCCTGCTGGTTATTGCTTGTGTTGCTCTCTTCTTCTCTGTAAGCCGTGCTCTAGAGACAACACCTTTCTTCCCAACTGGAATGATCCAAGCTATCAACGACATCTTGTTCATCATCATCATTCTTGAAATTCTAAGAACCGTTGTTGCCAGATACACCGATGGAGTTTTCCAATTACAGAACTTCCTAACCATCGGTGTTATCGCCGCGGTTAGACACATTCTTACCGTTGGCGCTTCACTGACGCTAGCCGATGGCAAATCTCAGGTTGAATTCGACAGGGCTGTAATCGAACTTGGAATTAGCTCTGGAATAGTTGTCGCACTTGTATTCGCGATATTCCTATCCAAAGCTTCAAGCAGTTTGCCTTCTAAATCAAGTAAGAAATAGGCAAGTACCGCTCAAGTGGCTATGCCTAAGGCTTTAGCAGCGCGTTATCTAATAGGAAATTGCCTGTTTCGATAAGCGATGTCTCAACTGGAATAAAGCTAATCCCAAGAACTGTTTCGGCTTTCTTAGAACTTGGGTTGATGTGTTTACCAAGACCAGGCAGAACTGCTTTGATTTCACCATCAAAAAGAGCTAGGAAGCGAATCAATACGGTAGGTGCTTGACCGGTTGGGATCTTCCGTGCAGGGAATTCAGCTTTGAGTGCTTTAGCCATTTGAATGAAAGTTCTTGAACCAGCGTTAGCGATAAATCGCTGACCATAAGCTGCCTTGCTCTTGATTACCAAGACGTGCATCTTTGCAACATCTTTGACATCAACAATTCCAAAAGACATGTCCGGTAGCACAGGGTCTTTACCATTCATCAGTCTCTCAAGTACTGAGACAGACGCTCCGAAGTTTTTATCCAAAGGAGCGCCTGCAACCAGCACAGGGTTGATGGTGGTCAGCTGGATTTCTTTAGCTTCTGACTGGATGTAAGCCCAAGCTGCTTTTTCAGCAAGAGTCTTTGACTTGTTGTATGCCATTTTGCCGATGACATGGTTTGGATCACTCCACATGGTTTCATCAAACTCAGTCTTACCAGCAGGTAAGTCACTGCCATAGATAGCTGCAACAGATGAAGTAAGGATTACACGCTTCACTCCTGCTTGGTGTGCTGCTTTTAGTGCACGAAGTGTTCCTTCGACTGCTGGTCTAACCAGGTCATTCTCATCTTTAGGAGAAGCAATAGGAAAAGGTGAAGCACTGTGAATAAGGACATCCATGCCTTCTAAAGCTTTAGGCCAGCCTTTATCACTCTCAAGATCTAACTCAACAAAACTCAACTTCTTATCTAGTTTGAAGTCTTCCGGTAAGTGCGCACTCATAGCCGCACGAACTTCATCAGCCTTAACCTTGTTTCTAACAGAAGCTCTGACTTCATAGCCTTCATTTAGAAGTTGAAGAGTAATGTGCTTACCGATGTATCCGCTAGCACCGGTTAGTAGGACTTTGGTCATGTTTGGTTCTCGCTTCTGGATGTGGATTGTTGGTTTATTGCTTTCAGTCTAGTTCCAGTGCGTTTTCATGTAACTGAAGAGCGGATAACCAGTAGCGGTATAACGATTTCCCGAATACGCTTGAATGATGACCTCCCCAGAGCCTAAGCAGATCAAGGTCGTTTTCCTTGTTTTCTACCATGAAGCTTGGGATGCGCTAGCCGGTATTCATGACCTGATGGCTGCAGATTCTAAGTTTGAAGTAACTGTGATATCAATTCCAAGAAGGTTCTCTTTAGAGGCTGGCTTTGGTGAAGAGTCTGAGGTCAATGCATACTTTGACCGTCACGGTGTGAAACATCTTCGTTTCAACTTTGAAGACTCTTTTGAAGGTTTAGAGAAGATCAAAGAACTAGCCCCTGACTATGTTTTCATCAACTATCCATGGCAGAGAAACTATCAACCTGGTTACCGAGTTGAGCAACTGAGTGAGTTCACCAAAGTTTGTTACGTTCCTTATTTCTCAGCTCCGCTAGTTCTTGAGCGTGATCGTGAAGGTGTCGCTCCTCATCTATACACCCAGAGATCCCATCAACTAGCTTCTCTAATCTTCACTCAGGACAAGAATATTCAAATTGCCTATGCGAATACTTCTAGAGGAAACGAACATGTCTATCTCACTGGAACACCAAAGATTGATGCATTGGTTAACAAGGTCTCTCATGGTGATAAGAGTTGGCCGTTAGCTAACCCAGGGAATTTCAAGATGATCTGGGCTCCTCATCACAGTTATTCCCCTGCATGGTTGAACTTTGGAAATTTTGCAACCATGTTCCAAGACATGCTTTCCTTTGCTGGGGCAAACCCAACTGTTGATGTCTTACTTCGACCACACCCCCTGATGTTTAGAACTCTGTTGGATAGAGAAGTTATCCCTGTTGCTGTATTAGATGAATGGCTTGAACAATGGAATGCATTACCTAACACAGCCATAGATGCAGACGACGATGTTGCCTTATTGTTTGGTGCAGCAGATCTGATGATTACCGATGGCATTTCATTCCTAGCTGAATATCCCCTTGCTACCAACAAGCCAGGCATCTTCTTTGAGAACGGTGGTCACTGGGTACTATCCGAACTAGGCGAATTGGCAGCCAGTGCAAACATCAGAGTTAGTAACTTTGTTGAGTTTGTTGCAGCCTTTAGCGATGTCCAGATAAACGGCCTTCCTGATTTCAGTAAGCAGATAGCTGCCTTGCGAACTGTTGCCCAGCCATACCCAGGCGACGCTGCCAAGTTGATAGTTGATGTTGTAAAAAATGATTACCTTGCTGAGACTCCTCTGGTTGATAAGACTTTAGTGACTGAAATTGCTTGGGAAAACCAACCAGGTACTGAAGCTGCCTGGGATTAGTTATAAGTGATTACGCTGGTTCTAGGAAGAACCTTATGAAGCTAACCACCTTAGATCTCAATGCTGACCTTGGTGAAACGGTCAATGATTACCTTGAGTTATTACCTGTCATCACCACGGCTAACGTTGCCTGCGGTGCTCATGCCGGTGGCGGAGATTTACTAAAGCAAACAGTCAAAGCCTGTGTTGAAAGTAACGTTCAAGTCGGTGCTCATCCTTCTTATCCAGACCGTGAAAACTTCGGAAGAGTGTCCCTCAGAGACAAGTTCACTAAAGCAGAACTAGTTGATCTAATCTCAGACCAAATAGAACTAGTTCAATCTGAACTAGCAACCCATGGAAAAGCTCTCTCCCATGTCAAAGCCCATGGTGCTCTATACAACGATGCGATGGTTCATCGAGATATCGCGGAAGCACTGATAGAAGCCGTTAAGTCATTTGAAGTCCCTGTATTTGGATTACCTAACAGCGTGCTTGCAAGTGTTGCCAAGCAAGCAGGTGTCCCCTTTATCCCTGAGGGTTACATGGATCGTGCATACACAAATCAAGGAACACTGGTGCCAAGATCTCTTCCTGGTGCAGTTCTGGATCACACTGCAGCCTTGGCTCAGATTGAGCAGTTGGCTTTATCGGGAACTGTAGTTCCAATAGATGCAACTGCTTTAGAACTAGCCCTTAGCACCATCTGCATCCATGCTGATACTCCTGATGCTGGCTCTACCGCTAAGGCTGTTAGAACAATGCTTGAGAGCAATGGCATTAATATCCAGTCGTTTGTGGCTTCAGCATGAAAGCAAAGCTAAGCCAGTACGGCGAGCACTCTGTTCTACTCGAAGAGTTTGAGGGATTCCCTTTTGTCTGGGTTGAATCTCTTGAGAAACACTTCCCTACTGCAAAGGTAAAAGTAGGGCTTGAGAGCCTGGTTCTTACTTTCTCTGATCACAGCGATCACATAAGCCTTGTTGAAGCCCTGCTTCCAGTAGTTGAAAATACAGCAGTAATTAGAAACTCTAAGTTAGTTGAGATCCCAACTGAATACTCAGGTGAAGACTTAGAACTTGTTGCCAAGACCCTTGGCTTGAGTGTTGCTCAGGTTATAGCTGAGCATAGCCAAACTCTTTGGACTGTGAAACTAATCGGCTTTGCTCCTGGTTTTCCTTACCTAGTGCCAAGTGCAGGAACAACAGTTCTTAGTTCTATTGGCCGGTTAGCTATCCCTAGAACCAAAGTTCCTGCTGGTTCTATTGGTATTGCTGCTGGCATGAGTTGCGTTTATCCGTCAGAGATGCCGGGAGGTTGGCACCTGATTGGTCAAACAACTATTCGACTATTTGATGCTTCAAATAGTTCTAAACCAACTCTCTTAGCTATCGGTGATCAAGTGAAGTTTGTTGAGCTCAGCAAGTGACCATAACAATTGTTACTTCAGGAATCACTGTTATTGAAGATATCGGTAGATACGAATACGCGCATCTAGGTGTTCCAGTCTCTGGAGCTTTTGACAAGCTCTCCTATGCCTTAGCTTGCAATCTAATCAATGAAACTAATACGCCGGTATTCGAAATTCTTCGAGGTCCTTTTCAACTCATGACTGATGCTGCAATTCTGCTGAGCGTAGTTGGCGATGCTCGGGTAAGTATTGATGGTGCAGTTTCTTCTGTGAACTCAGGATTTGTTTTAGAGTCCAACAAATCACTTTCGGTGATACCAAGGCTTGGTGCTCCCGTTTATCTTGCAATAAAAGGTTTGCTAGCACCTGCAGTACTTGGCTCAGCTTCACATGACACACTCTCCAATCTGGGTCCTGAGCCTTTGAAAAATGGTGAGAGTTTTGAGACCCAGGAACTAGATCGTAATGATCCTGCTATTGGTTCTTTCATTTCTACACTTCCAAAATCAGTGAGTACTGAACTTAGATACATTCCTGGACCTCACAGCCTGGATGTTGCTGGTAGCTGGAGAGTTGAGAGTATCGCCAGAAGCGGCGTAAGGCTATCTTCCCCACAACCACTTCAGAACACTGCTAGTGCTCTTGCCAGTTTCCCTGTTATGCCAGGTGCAATCCAAGTGCCACCTTCAGGATTACCGGTAATCCTTGGTCCAGATTGCGGTGTTACAGGAGGCTATCCGGTTGCTGGAGTGGTTATTGATGCTGATCTGCATAAATTAGCAAGGCTCTCTAACGGCACCAGTATCAGCCTCATACCTTTGACAAAAGAGCAAGCCGAGCAGGCTGCTTCAGCGCTTGCCAAAGCAATCGCTAACGCAATCACTAGACCCTCAGACTTAGGTTCTTGGTAGTGTTGCACTTTATTTAAAAGTGCTACACTAACCCCATGCCAACACAAAGAACTAGACACATGATCACTGAGAGTGACGAACTTTCAGCCTGCCTGGATAAAGCAGCAAAGCTCTGGCCTGAATTCGCAGACGAGAGAGCAGAGCTTCTTCGCCAGGTAATCGCCGTCGGAAGACAAGTAATTGAAACTAGGACTCAAAACACCCTCAACAACAGGCTCGAAGCTTTAAAGAGGCTTAGTGAGAACTTCTCCGGAACCTGGCCCGCTGATTTTGATGAACAACGAAAGAGCGAATGGCCGGATTAGTTTTTGATGCCAGCGCTGTCATATCGCTAGTTGATTCGAGAGACGCGCGCTTTGAATGGGCTTTTAGCCTACTCACAATCGCTCCTGAAGAGAAGTTTTATATCTCTGCCCTCACTTACGCAGAAGTCCTCGTCCACCCCGCTAGGGGAAAGAAACTTAATTTGTTTCTTAGAGATTTTGCTCAGGCGGGATTCGAGATAGTTTCATTGGCTGAAGCTGATTCACTGGAAATCGCTAATGTCCGATCAATCACCAGCTTGAAAACCCCTGATGCTGTGGTCGTTGCCTTGGCCATCAGACTTGATGCAGCAATTGCAACAGCTGATCTCAGCCTTGCTGCTGCAGCCAGAGCAATGAAGATTGGTGTTTTTCAACCAAACTAATTGCAAGGTTGTTAAGGTCAGGCTTAATCAATGCCCGCAAAGGTTGTCGATTTCAAATAAGTTTCTACTATACGCGGCAGCTTCTTTGTTGTTGAAGGCGAATACTAAATCGTTCTAAGTTGAACCACGAACTGTCCTCCACCAGATTTGAGTTCTGTTTCGAACTTGGTCTCTGGTGCTAACCGGGTAAGACGATCAAGGAGCCAAACAGATGCTGCTTGAGCGTCCTCTTCATTTGGGCATCTAGCAACAACTTCTCTGCCACCCTTGCGAGATAAGCGTTCAACTGTTTCAACAATCGGTGATGGGTCTAATACAAAGAGGTCTTTACCCCAAGGAACAACCGGAGCCCTCTTACCCTTCATGGTGTTACACATCCGATGAGCTACTCTCTCTCGAGCAGACCTATCCTTAGCGTTCTTAGACACAAAATAGCTGTCAATACTTGGACCCAAATCTGAGTTCACTGAACCGTTAGGGTCAACAGCACTATCGCAAATCCAGCAGATCCAGTTATCGCTATCTCCGACAGCAGTTAAATCACTCATAGTTGCAGGATAGTCTACCCCTGCACGTGAGTGACTGTCTAAAAACCAGTCAATTCACTTCATCTCTGATTAATAGAGCCATGGGTGTGTTTTAACCTTAATTTAACTGTCTTAATGAAAATCAATAGTGTGAGCAAAGTGATTAGAAGTTATGTTGCCATCGGAGATTCGCTTTCTGAAGGTTTGGGTGACTTCGCATTTACAGAAAGAAGAGTCCACTCTGGATGGACCGATCGGCTGGCAACCCTACTAGCTCGTGAGGCAGCGCTTAAGGGCCACGAGTTTAGATACGCCAACGTGGCCATTAGAGGAGCGAAAATCTCGGCTATTGTTGGCCACCAACTAGATCGAGCGCTATTACTAAAGCCTGACCTGGTTACTGTTATGGCTGGACAAAATGACCTATTCAGCAAGGCAGAAGACCTTCCAAAACTTGAAGCTCTTTTGCGTGAAGGTGTTCAAAAACTTTTAGATGCTGGCTGCCAGGTCATCTTGGCGAACACGATTAACCCAATCCACTTGATGGTATTTAGGCCGCTAGCTCGCCTAGCGACAGTTATGACTGCCATGATTGAACGTGTTGCCCGAGACCTAGATGTCCCATTACACGATGTTCATCGAATCAAATCACTTGCTCACGTTTCTTACTGGGCGGAGGACATGGTGCACTTCTCAGGTCCAGGGCATATCAAGGTAGCTAATGAGGCTGCCGAGATCTTGCAGCTTAGTTACCGACTGAGCGAACTCGATGACTGTGAAATAGTAAACCCCGAACGTGGCTTCTTTGGAACCTCTCGCTGGATAGTTGTTCACGTAATTCCATTTGCTTGGCGAAGGATTCGCAGAGTATCTTCAGGGGATGGTTTAGAGCCGAAGCTGCCAGAGCTAACCCCTTTTGCCGGCTTGGCGTTTGACATGGAATTGGCCCATGAGTTCTTACCTGCCAACTACGGCAGAGAAGATTACGCGAAAGCTTCTTAGCTAGATAACTTTTCTTTACGCCTTTTTAGGTAGTCTCGCAAGATTTCAATTGGAAACGGTAGTGAACTAACCACAACAAAGCCAATAACCCAAGCTTCAAGATTCTCTCTCACAGCTGGAATAGTTCCTAAGCCATAACCGAGCAACAACAGAACACCACCCCAGAGCAATCCTCCGATGATGTTGTAACGAAGATACTTTTTTGCATCCATCCCAATCATTCCCACCAACATCGGAACTAATGCCCTCAAAACAGGAATGAATCTTGCTAAAACTATTGCTCTTGGACCGTATCGGTCAATTACTTTCTGTGCTCTGAGAATTGTGTCTTCGTTGAAGAACCAATTTCTTTTGCGTTTCTTGAATAGGGCGGGACCCACTCTTGTCCCAAACCAAAAGCCAACCTGGCTTCCAGCTATCGCCGAGAGAATGATTATCGGAAGTGCCAGCCAAATAGGAAATGAAATAGTTGTGCTTAGAGCTATTCCGAGAATGAAGATTAGCGAGTCGCCCGGCAGGAACGAACCGAGAATGGTCGCTGTTTCGGTAAACAAAATAGCTGCAACTCCGAGAACTGCCAGGGTTCCTAGAGATTCAATGAGTGCCTGTGGATCAAGCAACCAAAAGCTCGCTTGTCGTACGCTGTCTAGTGATTGCTAGAGCCTCTTCATAGAAAGCTAAAAGTTTTTCATTGTTAGCTTTCCATGACTTATTCAAAACACTTCTACGGCCACTTTCCGCGATACGTGCGCTTAGTGCGCTATTTCCTAGTAAGTTCCCGAGAACAGAAGTGAACCCCAGTGGTGCATCTGGGTCTATCAGAAAGCCTGAAACGCCGGATTCAATCAGGAACTTTGGACCACCGGCACACGGAGCTAAAACCGGAACACCAGCAGCTTGAGCCTCTTGGATGGTTTGACCGAAAGTTTCCTCAGTTCCAAAATGGACAAAAGCATCAAACGAGGCATAGTGATTTGCCAGATCTTCATCAACACGTTTGCCTGCAAAATGCACAGGTGCTCCTTCGAAATTCTGAACCAAGTTGTTCCGTTCTGGCCCATCACCGACTATGACGAATGTTGTGTTTTCGATGGAAAACAACTCTTTAAACCTATCAACTTGCTTTTCAGCAGCTAGCCTGCCAACAAATCCAACAATCTTTTCACCATTAGGTGCATAGTCTGCTCGCAATTTGACAACTTCGGCACTGATTTTTCTGTTTGGGTGAAATAGATCTAGATCGACACCTCTACCCCAAACTGAAACGTTTCTAAGACCAAGATTAACTAGATAGTCGCGAACCTCAGTTGTTGGAGCCAGATTAATAGTTGCAGAGGCATGAAATGAGGCCATTGCTTTATCTACTAGCGGTCTTAGTAGCTTAAAGCCGTAACGTTCAGCATAGGCGGCAATATCAGTCTGAAAAATGGCGACAGCTGGCACCTGATTACGATCAGCCCAAGCAATTGCCTGTCCTCCCAATAAAACAGGGGAAGCAGCATGAACAACATCGGGCTTGAATTCATCAAGAATCTTGCTCACAAAAGGATTAGGAAGCCCAAGTTGAAATTGAAACAGCGGAAAGGATGGTACCCGATGGGTTCTAAAGCCAAGAAAGTAATCCCCTGGTGTCGTAGGAGCAATGACTATCGCCTCGTGGCCTTCTGCCTTTAGAGTTTCAAGAACTCTGACCACAGAGTTGGCGACACCGTTAAACACTGGCGGAAAGCTTTCGGTAACTATGGCAACTCTCATGCCATAAAACTAGACAAATCACCTAACCTAAAACATTTAATCAGGTTAAAGCCAAGTAAACCTCAGGTTTATTTTTGATGGCCCATAACTCCACTGATGTTAACCTCAGGTCTACACTTGTACTTGTAAACATGTGATGGGAATCGACAATGGCGATGAAGAAAACAGGCGAGTCTGGTTTCTCCGCTGCTGAACGCAAAGCAATGCAGGAACGTTCCAGAGAACTAAAAGCTGCTGGTAAAGCAGATGTAGTGGCGGCTAATCTTTCCGATTGTTTGGCAAAGATAAAAGCAATGCCGGAACCAGATAGAGCGATTGCTACCCGCATTCACGAACTTGTCCTCAAAGCCGCACCTGAGCTATGCCCGAAGACTTGGTACGGCATGCCTGCCTATGCCCTACCTGGCAAAGATGGCAAAGTAATCTGTTTCTTTCAGAATGCTGCAAAATTCAAGGTCAGATATCACACCCTCGGCTTTAGTGAATGGGCATCCCTTGATGAAGGTTCAATGTGGCCAACCTCATTCGCCCTCACAAAGCTCACTCCTAAAATTGAAACTCAGATAAAGGCGTTAATTAAGCAAGCGACTAACAACCCCTAATCCAATCCAACCCCAAGTCTGCAATAGCTTCATCGGCAGTAAAGAATGTTGTGCCGAGTCGAGCTGAGGCTTGAGCGAGAATTAGTCTGTCAAAAGGATCATGCCTAGCAAGCGAGGGGAACCTCGCCAATTGCTGCGATGCCTCAAGCCCAAACGCTTCAACCCTAATCCCAAAGGACTCGAATATTTCTCCTAAGTTTGGGGGCAGTGCTAATTTTCCTATTCCAGCTTTGATCTCGAGTTCAGTAAGGCTTATCGCAGAGATAACTGTTTCACCGTGGGAATTAATATCCTTCAAGACTTGTCTGCTTAGCCTTGCGTCTCCTCTGGCAATCCAGATTGCAACATGAGTATCTAAAAAAGCGCGTCTAGCCATTATTCGCCCTTGAATAGTTGATTGAACTTCTTATCTAGGTCGACCCAATTGACTGATTCCCAGTCTGCCAACAGTTCTTTGGCAAAACCTGGCTTGATTGGTTCTTGTATTTCTTCAATTCTGACGAGCTTCAGGACGGGCTTTCCCGCTCTGGCGATAATCACTTCTTCTCCAGCTTCAGCGGCCTGTGCAATTTTAGAGAAATGAGTCTTTGCCTCGTGCATGTTTACTTGTTTTGACATGTAGTTAACTTAGTCTAATTAGTCTAGTTAGTCAACAACCTTAAAAACTTACCGGTGGATCGAATCAAAAGTTCTTGAATTCAATCCACCGGTAGGATTTAGTTCTTTGGGGTTTAGCCAACCTTTACAGCTGTGGTCTTAGTTGTACTGTATGCAGAACCCTTTGAGTTGGTTGCTGTAACAGTTGCTCTAATGAACTTGCCCTTATCAGCTTTTACTAGCTTGTATGTGCTTGCGCTCTTGCCTGCAATCACTGTGCACTTAGCTGAAGCTAACGGCTTAGCCTTTGTTGTTACTGTTCCTTTAACTGTGCAGCGGTACCACGAGTACTTATAGGTCATAGGTGCAGAACCAGACCATGTTCCCTTAGTAGAAGTCACTACAACGCCAACCTTAGGGGTCTTCGAACTGATCGAAGCTGCTTTGGTAGCTAATGGCTTTACTAGCTCAGGAGTTGCTGGGACAACAGAAGTTGTCACAGCACCGTTAATAGCAACGTCATCAATGTAATAGACATCAGAAGGAGTGCTAACTGGAACCTGGAAATCAGGGAAGATAACCACTTTGTCGTAAGCAGTATTCGAAGACCATGCACCAACAGTTGCAAAGTCAAATGTCAAGGTGCTCCAACCAAATGGAGCGTATTGAATTAGTTCAACATTTGCATCACCGTGGAAGAGCTGAACTGCCACTGGGCTATTTCCCTTAGGTGAATAGAAGTTGAAAGTGACCTTGCTGTTATCTGCGTTCGTGTATCGAACAGTTCCAGTTTGATCAACAAGAATGTTGACACCAGTCCAGTTCTCACCTGCTTTTGTTAGCGCAAGTGATGCACCGCGGTCGCTATTTTGAGGTGCATTTACCGCGGCTCCAGAGCCTCCACCAAACACACCTTGAGGGTTAGCATCTCCCGCAGCAAGCAGACCTAATGCATCGGATTCATCAAAAGTTAGAAGAGTCTCAGGCGATGTGTAGTTGCTGAGGTCTGTGCCGCCGCCACCGCCACCGCCACCGCCACCGCCATTGTCACAACCAGCTTCAAGACATGCACCAACAGCACCATTGAATGAAATGTCATCGACATACCAAGGGCTGTTCGACTTAGAGGTGCCTAAGAAATCTACAAAGATTGAAGCTTTTGCATAATCTAATTCTAAGTTTCCACCAACGGTGAAATCAAAGCTATAGGTTTTCCAACCAACAACGCTAGTTTGGCGAATTTCAACAATCTGAGATGGGTGAACTCTGCTCTCCAGTTTTAGCATGAGAAGTTTGCCTGCTTCTGGTGAATAAATATTTACCTTAGCCACCATGTTTGATTGTGAGATCAAAGAAGCCATTTTAGTTTTAGTCAAAAGTGTTGTTCCAGACCAATCCGGGGCTGAAGTAATAATCTTTAGCGCTTTAGTTGAGCCAGCTGATCCGCCTGCGGGTGCATCTGTAACAAGACTTGAAACGTTGCCACCGAAGTCGATAAGAGCGTAGCCCGAAGTATCGTTGCTCTCAAAGTTGATAAGAGCTTGAGGGGTGCTTCGGTTTTCAGGGACGATAACTTCATCGGCGTTTCTAGCTCCTGGGAACGAGATGTTATCTACATACCAAGTTGTTAGAGCTTTACCAGCGTTGAAGTTTTTGCAACCAACGCTTGCGAAGTTAGGCATAAGTGCAACAACGTTGTAGTTCTTTGTCTCGTTGTAGTCAGCAGCGTAGTTGATGTTCAGAGTCTGCCAACCAGATGTGACGTGAACTAAGCGTTCAATAGCAACACCGGCACCTTCAAGTTTCAACATGAAACAACGATCTAAAGCATCTGGCGAATATACCGAGATTGACGCAGTCGCGTTAGCGTTCGAAATCACACTAGAGCTAGTTGGAAGAACAAACTTGGTACCAGCCCAAGCGACCCCCTGATTCTCCAACTTGATGGCTTTACCTGAAGTGAATCCTTCACCGGTAGGTTGATCGGTTACCAACGAGGTCGTGTTTCCATCAAAGTCGACACCTGAGTATGTGCCCATGGCATCAAAGTTCTCAGACCATGGAGAAGCCGCTGCGTTAGCAGCGGTGATACCGGTTGAGATAAGTGGGAGAGCCATAGCAATGGCTAGGAATTTGCGAAACATGTTGACCTTTCAAGGCAAGACGTTTCGCACAAAACGTGTTAGTAGTCCAACACTATGTCCTTATACCCGTTCCCAAGGCTCTACAACTAGCCATTCTGGTAACGATTTGCCCCCAAATCTCCGTGAATCAAAGGGTAACCTGAATTTATGGAAACCCTACTAATTGAGTCTGGACCTGGCGTTATCACTCAAACCTTCTTTCATAAAGGTGGCGAGAAGCTAATCGTTTGGCATCATGGCATGCCATCTCCAAGACCTATGTCACCTCAGATGACTGATGTCTTCCATTCGCACGGGTTTTCAGTAGCGATACCAATAAGACAGGGTTATGCCAAATCATCTGTTGTCGGCCCTAGACCCATCGCCGAAGATGCACTTGTAACTAAAGCTGTGGTTGAGCATCTTGGCTTTGATGCGTTCATAACAACAGGTTTTTCAGCTGGAGGACCTAGGGCCTTAGCCGATCTAGCTTTACTAGATAACGCCACCCAAGGTATCGATTTTGCCGGTCTTGTTCCTGCCAACCTGACTGATTTCAACCCTTATGCCAATACCTCTGAAGATGAACTTGAGTTCTTTGAAACAATTAGAAAGTTTGAACCAGACCTTCTTGATCAATTCACCAAGTGGATGCCTGGCTTCCTGGCTCAAGATCCGATGGCAGAATACGATAATGCATCTGAAGCAGCCAAGGCCTGGGCTAACTCTCCTGATGCTCAATTTAGATTTGCACAGAGACACTTAGCTTTTGAAACTGGTGCTCACGGTTGGATGCTGGATGAGTATTCGGTGCAAGTAGATTTTGGTTTTGATATTTCAACTATTACCAAGCCTTTGCAAATTATTTCTGGTGATGCTGATACCAACGTTGATGTTTCTTGCAGCATCTGGTTACACAGCAAAGTGAAAAGTTCAAGTCTGAAGATAGTTCCAGGCTTTGATCACTCAAGGATTTTCAGCCTAGAGATTATTGATGCAGCTCTAAAGAACCTCTAATAAGTAACATCTTTCATTTCAACTCGGATGACTCTGTCATCCTTAGGGTTCTCTCCACCTTTGGACCAACCACCACGGCCATCTTTATTACTAGTAATGATCCAGATGCTGCCATCAGGAGCTAACGTAGCTTTTCTGATTCGCCCAAACTTACCGCTAAAGAACGCCTGCGGTTCACCCAGTTTCTTATCGCCAAGAACTGGAATAACCCAAAGTTTTCCACCACGCAAACAAGCTGAAATCAAGGAACCTCTGACAAATGCAATGCCACTGCAAGCAGCATCAACTGGATGCCAGGTTAGGTAAGGATTTGTGTATCTTGAATCCTTCATCAAATCTTTATCTGAAGGCATCGAAGGAATGGTTGGCTTAGGTGCAGGAGATTCAGCTGTTCCTTGGTTATCTGAACCTGGGTTACCCGGTGGCAATGGTGTTGGTACGAATTTATAGAAACCTTCAGCTTTAGGCCAACCGTAGTTCTTACCCTTTTCCATAAGGTTTAGTTCATCCCAAGTATCTTGACCAAATTCTGTGGTCCACATATTCCCGTAGTTATCCCAAGCCATACCTTGGGTATCTCTAAGGCCTTTAGCCCATGCGTATTTACCTGGTCTTGGATTATCGGATGGAACAGAACCATCAAGGTTCACTCGCAACACAGATCCAGCTAAACGATCCCAGTTCTGCGAAGTTGAACCACTCATGCCAGCATCGCCTAAGCTGACCCACAACTTGCCATCTGGGCCTATTGCTAAACGACCACCGTTGTGTGTGGTGGATAAACCTGATCTATCGATGCCATCTAAAATCACTCGCTTATTTGCAAGTGACCAATTACCTGCTTCATCAGAATCAAGGTCATACTTCAGAATTCTGTTGTCCTTCAAAGTGGTTAGAAAAACAAAAAGCGATAGTTTGCCACCGGCTCTATCGGCAGCATAAGTCATACCGAGAGTTCCACCTTCACAAAACTTCACACAAGGAGGGGTAGTACTAGTGAAAGCGACTTTACGAAGATTGAAGTCCTTATCAATCTGAGAAATAGTTCCACTATCTCTCTCATCTATAAGTGCTTGGCCATCAGGGAGAAACAGAAGTTCCCAAGGAGCACGAAGACCGGTGACTAGAGTTTTAGTTTTACCAGTAGGAACTGCATAGCTTTGAACTACAGGTGCTGGACCTGGATCAACATTTGGCTTATTAGCAGAACTGTTAGGACCAAAAGCGGTTACAGCACCTAGCACCAAAGCTCCGACAATTACGAACTCGAAGAGTGGATCCTTGTATTGCTTTTTAGTCTTAGCCAAGAACGTGCTTTCTATTTTTTACTAAACCAAGGAATAAGCATGCTCACTCTCGACTGGTAATCCTTGTAGTCAGGATACTTGCTCAATGAGATTTGCTCTGTGAAGCGTGCCGAACCCAAGAACAAAGCCGTTAGAACCAAAGCACCCGCAAGATAAACCCACTGAGCGTTGTTCCCTATTGCGAACCCCCAGAAGCCTAAGACCCACCACTGTCCCTGTTCGGCAAAGAAGTTTGGGTGACGAGAAGAGGCAAACAGCCCCTGATCCAAGAACCCTGATGCTTTACCAGCTTTCTTTAGCTGATGGAAATTCCACTGCTGTTGATCTGCAATGAACTCGAAGATAAGTAGGCCTAGGAATAGCAAACTAAATAGCAGGTCTATGTCCCCAAAAGCATTTCTTGATATATGAAACGTATTTCGATTCTCTAAAGCTAAGTTAGCTGGCATTGTGATTGCTAGGAGCAATGCATTCTGGAAAATTACAATAAAGAAGATGTTGAAGATTTGATAGACAAGAGGAGACATCTTCTTACGCAGAATAGCCCAGCGATAATCTTCACCACCAGGTGCATAGCCACCTTTACGTGCAAAGTTATATGTGAGCCTTGCACCCCAGAGGGTGACTAGCACTGCCATTACATTTAGTCGTGGGTCTTCGAAGTTAGCCCCGTAGGAGAATACCCACATGTAAGCAACCGGGATGATGGACCAGATTCGGTCAACCCAAGAGTATTCCTTGGTGATAATCGAAGTTAACCAAGTAGCGGCACAGATAGCCACAAACAACCAAAAGTTGATTTCTAATGCAGACATAACACTCCTTTGTTCAAAGAGATTTTATCTAGTGAATGCTAAAAACTATTGCCAAATCGGTTCGGTGATTTCATCGGCTAGGGCTACTAGGTGATTAGTTTGATAACCTGGCCAACCATGCAGAGGGTCAAGCCATGCCTCTGGAATAGCGGAATAACCCCATCTCGCTCCAAGTAGTGAACCAGCAATGGCAGCTACCGTATCGGTATCGTTACCAACTCGAACCGCTGCTTCTATCCCTAAAACCAGATGTTCTGGCGTCTCTGTAGCGGTTGACATGATGGCCTTGAAAGCTGCCTGAATGGCATGAATAACCCAGCCATTATTTTCAAACTGTGCAGCAGACTCAGCGGACTCTGCTTCATCAAAGAGTTCATTCCAGAACACCTGCCTGAAGGAGGGCAAGTCATTGACAGCTAACTGAATACCATCAAAGTTTTCAAACAAGATGGCATGCCTGATCGCCTTTGACCAAATGATGCACGCTTCACGACAAGTTAGATCAGCATGAGTCAAAGCACTCACATCATTTGCCACCTGCTCAATTAGTTCTGGTTTAGAAAGATACGGCAAAGCTATAGGCGCTGTTCTCATAAGTGAACCGTTACCGGCTGCTTTTAGGTGAGTATCCAGATATTTAGTAGAAGCAGCTAGTAACTTCTTTGCAGACCTTGGTTCTTTTGTTTCATTGAAGATTCTTCTAGTTTGAATACCAACGTCGCTAGGTCCGCCGTCATACCAGCCAAAGAATTCTTTAGCCACTTCATCTAGATTCTTCGTTAAATCAGATCTAGTCATAGCTAATGCAATGGCAATTGCTTGGGCTGTGTCATCGGTGTATTCACCAGCTGCAAACATACCGCTAGCAATATATTCAACAGGAATGTGATCGGCTAGTGGTGGCTTGAATTCATAACCAGCACCAAGGGCATCCCCAACAGCGCAACCTAGTAGCGCTCCCCGAGCTCTATCCTGTATTTGTTCTTTCTGAAAACTCAACTTCGCTTCCTAAGTTTGAAAATAATCGCAGCTAACAAAGATGCTAAAACGGCAGCCAGTAAACTCGCAACCAAAGCTTGGGCATGCTCTAGTTCGTAGTCTCTAAAGACAATGTCATTGACTAAAAATGCAACAGTGAAGCCGATACCGCCAAGAACAGAGATACGAGCATAATCAGCTAAAGCTAAAACCTTTTCACCTGATTTTCTAACCAGCATTGATCCAAGCCAAGCACCAAAGGTAATTCCAACCACCTTACCGATCACACGTAGCAAGATAGCAAAACCAACAACGCTAGTAACAACAGAAGCCAAACTGATGTTTACTTCAACCGCTAGAGCATTGAAAGCAAATAGTGGAAGAACAAGATAGGCAACCCATGGATGAAGTTTTTCTTCTAAGGTCTTGGTGTATTTAGTTGGAATAAGTAAACCAAGTAGAGCAGAACCTGTCACCAATGCTCCAGTTTGGATAGGAGCTCCTAGGAATAAGGCAATAACAACTATCGCCAAGATGTCATCGATGATGGCAAAAGCCATCAAGAATTGTCTCGAACCAGAAGGCGTCGAGGTTGCGAAGATGCTAAAGACCGCAAGAGCAAAAGTGATATCTGTTGCCATTGGTATGGCCCAGCCACCTCGAGCAATGCTGTCACTCTGTGTCACCAGGTAATAAATACCAGCTGGAACTAAAGCTCCCATTACCGCTGCTAGCAGCGGAACTAACAGTGCTCTACGGTTCTTGAATGTTCCTTCGGTTAGTTCTCTCTTGAGCTCTAAACCAACAAGGAAGAAGAATAGACAAAGTAAGTATTCACTTACCTGGTGCAGTGCTCCAAGATCGTGCACTAGCGTTGCGGTTGCAGGCAGGTTAGCCAAACTAAGACCTAGTAGGCCAGCTAATACAAGTAGTAGCGCTGCATTGCGCTCAACCTTTATAAACCTCAACAACATCCCTTAAGCCTATGCCAAGGTTGGCTAGGCTGACATGGTGCCTAAAACCAATGAAGTCGGACGTCCCGGCAAATCCCGTAGCTGGTTATTCAACTACTTTGGGGCAGGACTTATCTGGGGCTCTTCTTTCTTCTTCATTGAATTTGCAAATACATCGTTACCGCCTATTGGTGTTGCGTTCTGGCGTTGCCTCTTTGGTGCTCTCACACTCTTAGCAATACTTATCTGGCGCAAAATCAGTCTTCGTCGAGATGGCAAAATGCTGGTTCTAAGCTTTGTTGTTGGATTATTCAATACCGCTATCCCTTTTGCTCTGTTTGCATATGGTGAACACCATGTCTCATCTGCTTTTGCAGGTATGGCCAATGCGGTAACACCGATAGCAACTGTGATCGCATTGCTTACTGTCTTTAGAGGTGAGAAGGTTTCCAGGAATCAACTGATTGGTTTAGGTGTTGGTGTTCTAGGTGTTATAACTTTGATCGGTGCTTGGAATGGAATCGAAACTGATTCATGGCTGGCAGTTGGCGCTGTTGTATTAGCAGCAACTTGCTATGGCTTTGGTGGACCTTTCATCAGAAGATTTATTGAACCTCTGGGTCACCCACTAGAAGTTGCTGCCTTTGGTCAGATAGCCGGAGCAACGATACTCTTAGCTCCTTTCTATTTCACAGGAGAGTTAATCACTGCACCATTAACGACACAATCAGTTGGTGCAGTTCTTGTCCTAGGGATCTTTGGAACCGGCATTGCATACACCCTTTACTATCCCCTACTAAAGCAAGTTGGTTCTGCTGTTTCCTCTTCAGTGACACTAGTTACCCCACTGATTGCAGTAACTCTTGGCATTCTTATTTTGGGTGAACAGTTGAAATGGTATGAACCTGTTGGTGGAGTTGTAATTCTGCTAGGCGCAGCAATAGCTCAAGGGCTATTTAGAAAAAGAAAATCTTTAGCTATGTAATTACTTGATCTTCACATCAAGTCTTAGCTCACCGTAACTACCCTTAGGAACAACTGGGTTATTAGGTTGAACTGGTGCAACAACTCTAAAGGCAGCCCCTAACTCAGGTCTGCTGTCGATCTCACCTTTATTTGGCCAATGAGCCAGCGCCCACTCTGCTTGAGCTGAAATACTTAGAGAAGGATTCACACCTGGGTTAGCTGATAGTGCTGCACCATCAAGGATGTGCAAACCAGGTTGACCAAAGGCACGAAGGTAACCATCAAGAACACCTTCGGAAGAACTGGTTGCAATAACAGCGCCGCCTAAGAAGTGCGCTGTCATTGGAATACCAAAGGGTTCTGTGATTACAGCTCCTGGGGTGCCATCAAACTGTTCAGCAAGAGCTCTGGCTAACTCATGGCCCTTAGGAACCCAAGCTGGATTCTCTTCACCGTGACCTTGTTTAGATGTGATCTTGGTACCAAACATTGTTCTCTTAGCAAAGGTAACTAGCGAGTTATCTCTTGCCTGCATCACAAGAAGAATAAGAGTTCGTTCAGGCCAGCTTCGCAAGTTATACATGCTTGGTAATCTGCCGAAGTTTCTAAAAGTTGCCCCAAGGAGTCTCAGGAAGGTTGGCTTCTGGCCATTCTTACCTGAAGCCATGATGGATTCCATGATGCCCATGAAACCCGAGCCCTTGCCGTATCTAACTGGTTCAACGTGAGTGTGTTCATCAGGAAAGACAGATGAGGTAATAGCTGAACCTAAAGAGAAATCAATAGTTTTCTTTTTAGCAACAACACCTAAAAGAGATTCACTATTAGTTCTACTCAAATATCCAAGCTTTGAGCTCAAGCCCTGAAGATGCCCATGACTTCTTGTTCTATGCAACAGCTTCGCAGTTCCTAAAGCCCCTGCTGCAACAACAACTTGATCTGCAGTTATCTTCTTAGTTCTAATCCAGCCAGTTGAGCCACTGCCACGAGTCGTAATCACATAACCATCGGAACTATCGATGATGTCGGTAACCGTTGTGTTGGCACTTACCTTAGCTCCTGCCGATTCAGCTAAATACAGGTAGTTCTTGACCAAGGTGTTCTTAGCCCCATGACGGCATCCAGTCATACATTCACCACAGTTAATACAACCGGTTCGTTCTGGTCCCTTGCCACCAAAGTAAGGATCGGCAACTGTCTTGCCTGACTCACCAAAGTAAATACCAAGTTCAGCCATCTTGAAGGTATCTCCATAGCCAAGCTTGTCTGCTGCTTTTCTAAGCTCAGTATCACTTGAGCTTAGATAAGGATTAGTTTCAACTCCAAGCATGCGTTCGGCTTGAGAATAATAAGGAGCTAGTTCTTTTTCCCAATCACACATACCTGACCAGGTTCCAGTTTTATAGAAACTTGTTGGTGGGCGATACAAAGTGTTGGCATAAACCAGAGAGCCACCGCCAACGCCGGCACCTGACATCACCATTACATTGCGTAATAGATCAATGCGTTGAATGCCTTTGAGGCCGAACCTTGGAAAGAACAGGAACTTCTTTAGATTCCAAGATGTCTTAGCAAAATCACCATCTTTGAATCTAGCTCCTGCTTCAATGACCAGGACTTTATATCCCTTTTCAGTAAGCCTTAGAGCAGCAATAGATCCACCAAAGCCTGAGCCGATAATTACAACGTCAAAGTCTTTAGTGGTCATGGCTTACGGGTGTCTAAGTGGTGAAGAAGCTAGACGTTCTTGAGCTACCCACTTCTGGTTATAGCCAGTTGAAGAGCTCATGAGATCTAGGAAAGGCTTAGGGTCAAATTCTTCTGGACCCATAACGCCAACACCCTCCCAGATGCCATTAGCAATAAGTTCGAGAGCAATCAAAGGGTTGAAAGCTGTTTGAGCAACAACAGCCTGAGCTTCAATCTGAGCCATAGTCTCAGCGTTATCAGCAACGTGATATATGTATGTTGCTCTTGCTGTTCCATCTTTACTCTTACCTGTTACTAGAACACCAGCACAGGTCTTACCTGTCATACGAGGACCGATAGATGCTGGATCTGGCAAAACAGAAACAACTACATCTCTAGGGGCAACTTCAACTGGTCCTTGAGCGGAACGAACTCGAACAGGCTTGGTTGCATCTAATCCAAGACGGTGCAGAGTCTTTAGCACTCCAATGAAATCTGAACCCAAACCATACTTGAAGCTAACTCTTCCTAGCTTCATGGTGCGAGGTAACATGGTGATTTCTTCGTGCTCAATGTTCACACACTCAACAGCACCAATACCTTCAGGGAATTCGAAGATCTCCGGCTCGCTAAATGGCTCTGTGGTGAACCAACCCTTTTTAGTTTCATACAGAGTTGGTGGGTTCAAACATTCTTCAATGGTTGTCCAAATAGAGAAAGAAGGAGCAAAGATCTCTTTGCCATTCTCATCGGTAACAACTAGGTTGCCACCATCTTTGATTGATGCTTCATCAATTTCACTGAATAGATGATCTGCTGCATAGCGAACAAAGATGTTGCTCATGCCAGGCTCAACACCGATACCAACAAGAGCTAGCTTGCCTGCTCGTTGCCACTGCTCATGCAAAGCATATTGAGCATCACCTAGCTTGATACCGGTTTTGTGGAACGGATCATGTTCGTGAGCTTCACTGAGGCTAAGTGCCATGTCAAGATAGTTAGCTCCTGCTGTGTAACAAGCAGCGAAGATGGTTGGTACGAACTTAGGCTCAACAGCGTTGATTACATAGTCAGACTTGTGCTCAGTAATTAATGCAGCAACCTGGGCTGCATTAGATGCATCAATCTTTGCTGATTGGAATCGGGAGGCAACTTCATCGCCGTACTTGTTTTGAATCCAAGCAATTGTTTTATCTGCTCTGGACTGGTCGTAGTCACTGACTACGAAAGTTTCATAGAAGCTACGGGTAGCCGCTATCTTGGCAACTGCATCTCCAACGCCACCGGCGCCAACTAGAAGAATGCGCATTTATTTCACAACCTAAATAATCAAAGTAACCGTCTTTGGTTACCTAACCAGCCTACCTATTAGGCTTAGGCATCCCCTGCTCTGCGGCGAAGGCGTTGTAGAAACTCAATGGTTCTAGGGTTTTGTGGGTTAGCGAAGAACTCTTTAGCTGGGCCTTCTTCAATGATTACCCCACCGTCTAAGAAAACTACCCAGTCAGCAACATCCCTTGCAAAGGTAAGCTCATGAGTTGCCATCAGGATAGATGTTCCACCGGCTTTTAGATCTCTAATAAGTTCCAATACTTCACCAACAAGTTCAGGGTCTAGTGCGCTGGTTACTTCATCTAAAAGCAGCAAGGTTGGTTCAAGAGCAACAGCTCTCATAATCGCTGTTCTTTGTTGCTGACCGCCAGATAACTTATCTGGATACTCATCTGCCTTATCGGCTAAACCAATTCGATCAAGTAACGCTAATGCCTTGGTCTTAGCTTCTGCAGCCGAGAGACCTTTAACATGCCTTAGAGCTAAGGTGATGTTCTCTTCAATGGATAGGTGAGCAAACAGGTTGAATGCCTGGAATACCAAACCGATCTGGCGTCTGACTTCATCTTGGTTGATGGTTGGTTCTGAGATATCTTCATCGTTAAGGAAGATCTGTCCATCGCTAATCTCTTCAAGCAAGTTCACACATCTAAGTAGCGTTGACTTACCTGAACCAGATGAACCAATAAGGGCAACTATCTGACCTCTATACAGTTCTAAATCAATACCTTTTAGAACATCTTTATCTTCAAAGCTTTTATGCAAGCCTTTGACATTCAGGATCATTGGGCCTAGTTCACTCACAGGACACCACCTGCCTGCTCACGCTTAGCTAGTCGTCCTGTTACGTAATCTGCCAATCTCACAGTTGGGATCGCCAGTAATACAAAGAGCAATCCAGCGATTACATAAGGGGTGAAGTTAGCAAAATGAGCTACCTCAATCTGAGCTCCACGAACAGCATCAACAGCACCTAGTACAGAGATAAGACCAACATCTTTTTGTAGTGAAACAAAGTCGTTCATCAAAGGAGGAGCAACTTTACGGAAAGCCTGAGGCAGAACCACTAATCTCATTGACTGAGCATAAGTAAGCCCAAGAGATCTAGCAGCTAGGCGTTGAGAAGGATGAACAGCTTCAATACCTGCTCTAAAGACTTCAGCAACATATGCCGAGTAGGTAAGAATCAGAGCTGTTGTTCCAAGAACTTCAGCAGGTATTCTTCCTAAGAATTCAAGACGAAGCCCTGGAATACCAAAACCAACTAAATACA